>Ga0224512_10001833_pt1 | contig 19919 bp, 16 predicted proteins | sample SF_May12_sed_USG_4_FD_169103 | JGI IMG/M metagenome (GOLD analysis project Ga0224512, IMG submission 169103) | Sediment microbial communities from San Francisco Bay, California, United States - SF_May12_sed_USGS_13 | ecosystem: Environmental > Aquatic > Marine > Sediment | place: USA... | reverse complement strand
AGTGAAATCAGCGCCGGTAAAGGCAACGATGGCGTTGAGGTCGGAGTGGACGATCTCGCCGCCGGGCGTGACCATGTTGATGATCGGCAGACCCGCTTTGCCCTCCTCTATCCACGGTGACGCATCGGGATAGACAGCCAGCCAGTTGAGTATCGGGTGGCCCTGACAGGTGAAACCCGGCGTCGACGGGCAGGACTCGAGGCTCGTGGCGTTCACGGCCAGCAACAGCTCCTCGTTGGTGAGCTGGCTGCGGAAGAAACCGGCGCCCTTGGCATTGACGTTCAACACCGCGAACAGACCGCTGGCGGTGGTGCCGCCGAGGCCCTCGCCGCCGAGGGTGTGGCCGTAGCTGGTGCCGACGAAGGCGCCATCTTTGCGGGCATGGATCTTGAAGGTGTCGGTGTCACCCACGTCCACCAGGCTGGAGTCGTTCTCCCCCACGTAGGAGCCGTCGTCGGAAATGTCATCGGCCAGGTGCGTGCCCTGGAAGCGCAGGCTGATCTTACGGCCCGCGACCTGGTCGTTGATGTCCAGCTTAAACGGGATACCGCTTCGCTCCTCGACCGCGTTCAGGGGGTTGTCGCCTGAAGTCAGCAGGTTGGTCAGGGTGATCGCCAGGCAGTCGCCGGCGCCCGCGCGCAGCACCAGCGGCCGCGGCCGCTTGTCAGGGCGCAGCGTGACCTGCGGCGTTATACCACCGCCCAGGCCGGCCAGGCCGGAGCCGGGGAAGCTGATGACCACTGCGTCGTCGACGCTCAAGCCCGACGCGAACGTCACGGTGCCAGACCCGAGGTTTACGCTAAAGGCGGCTGGGGACTGGCGCACGCCGTTCACACTCACGTCGACGTCACTGATGTTGGCGTGAAAGGGGAACGTGAAGACAGTCTGACCATCAGTCGCCGTGTCAGTGACATCAGCGAGATCAGGGATCTGGTCGAGCGATACGTTATCCGATAGCCGCACCACGTCGCGCCGGAGCGCGTACATCATGCCGTTGATGTTCTGCGCGCCGAGGCGGTTCCACATCAGTGGCATATCGAATGCGACGACATCGGCGGTCAGTGTACGGTTGCACTCCACCGCCTGTGCCGTAGTTGCGGAGAAAATAACAAGCCCAGCGAGCAGGAGTTTGCTGACGAAACGTGTGAGTCTGCTGTTGAGCGAGCCTTGTGCGGAGGACCAACCGTTCATTTCACTCTCCCGAGTTTGTACGTTCTTATCCGGGCCATCTTTGCGGGTGTGACCGCGCCAACAGGCGCCGCCGCCAACCGGTTCTGCGACTACTACAGTTTACAAATGGGGGTCACAACTACTACTGGCTGCCGGATCGATTTTGAGTGCACAGGACGAACAGTTTTGACCTGTCCTTTGGTACAGGAATTGAAAAGAAGACGACGAGGCGCATGCGCTGTTAGCGCCGGCGGCCGTTTGTGCCAGGATCCAGCGGCAGTTCGGTCACCTGCTCGCCACGGCTGAAGTTTGCACCGTTCGAGCTAACCGCATCCAGTGTCCAGCCGTCGTGCGCCATGCCTTCGGTCAGCTGCAGCAGCTGATTGTCACTGAGATTACGCAGCACCGCGACGCGCGACTCGCCGGTGATCGCGACGCCTTCGAGTTTCAGGCGCAGCGGCGTAAGTGGGGCAACGGTGGCTGTCTCGGTCTTTGGCTGTTCGGGCATTCTGCGATCGGCATAGAACAGCGGACGCTCGAGCATGCTGGCAAGGTCCGCCATGTGCGGCGGGTTGAGCGCGACAGCATCGAACTCCGGCAGGCCGGCATCCGTGTCCTGTGTCGTGGCAAGCGCGGCACGCGCCGGGCGCGCCGGATACAGCCACTGCAGCGCGACGACGAGCGACAAAATGACCGTCGCCGCGAGCAGCGCCTGGGTCGGCCGATTGATCAGATCGATGCGCATCATGACGTGTCCGGCATATACGCGATCAGCTCGAACTCGGCGTCCATCGGCCGAACCACGGTCTGCCTGTGCCTGCGGCCTGCCAAGTTGTCGCGCAGTGCGACGTTGTCGAGAAACATGAAAACATCATTGGTTTCGATCGCGTAAAAGGATTGCAGTATGGCCGGCAGCGCGCCGCGCAAGCGGACTTTGAGCGCCACGCGAACGAATCCCTCCTCGTCCGCTGGCGGCAGGATCTGTGTGCTGATGATCTGTGCGTTATTCGCGGACGTAATCTCCTTGACCCGGCGTTGCAGCTCGGCTCCGGCGACCGCCACGGTGTCGCTCCTGAGGTAGTTACCGGCCGACTTCTGCGCGCGCCTGAGTGCCTCGTACTGTGGCAGCAGCTTTTGGTCGCGCGCCGCAATCTGTTCATAACGCAACAGTCGTTCCTGCGACTGGTCGAGGCTGGCCTGGCGCGACGCATTCGCCAGCCAGATCGGTACGGCCGTGAGACTCAGCACAAAGCTGACGACAACGACGAGGATGCCGATGGTGAGCAGTCGTTGCTGTCTGCTGTCGAGATCCCTGATCATTGCGACGGGTCCTCTACAATGTCCGCCGACAGCTGAAAGCGGTCCAGGTTCGTGCCCGGTATCTGCACGACGGGTGAGCGGAAGCGGGCGTTCTCGAGTCGCGGCGATGATTCGATGATCGCGATCAGCGAAGACGAGGACGACGATTGCCCCTGCAGCTGCAACTCGGATTTCGACAGGTCGAGCCGAGTGACCCATGCATGGTCCGGCAGTATGCGGCTGACTTCGTCGATGAGTTGCACGACCATGGTCTCCGAACCCTTTTTATCCGTCAGGAAGCGCGACGCCGCAGCCATCGTTTCGAGGTCGCGGCGCAGCTGGTTACCGTCACGGGCTGTCGTCGCCGCTACCTGGACCTGTTCCTCGAGTACCAGGATTGCGCGATTCTTCTGCACGATGGGCAACATGATCGCCGTGACGAGCAGCACGACGCACAATGCGGCCAGGGCGGTATTCAGGCGGTGCACGTTTATTCGCCGCGCACGGCGTTGCTCTTGCGGCAGCAGGTTGAGCGGCTGCAGGTTGTTGTTGTCCCTGTGGCGGCAGGTGACGACATCGACTTTGAGGCCGTGCAGGGACGTTGATTCAAGGAGCGTATCCACGGCGCTGCGCGGCGCGTAAACGAGATCGACGGATATCTCCTGCCTGTCGGCAGTGCGGCCGGTTACGACGAAGTCGTAATAGACTTTGGATGCCGGGAAGGGCGTGTGCCGGTCCATCTCGAAAGCGAGGACTTCGCGCAGGTTTTCCTCGGTTGCAAGCGGCAAGGTCAGCGATTTGCTCAGCACCTTGTCGGCGGGCATCACGAGTATCGTTTGCTGAACATCGCGCGGCAGCTCGTCGTTCTTTGCTTCCGCGGCATCGAGCGGTAGGCGCAGAATCTCGCGCGAGTTCGCGTACGAACCGAGGTTCACGGTCAGCCCGTCGCCATCGGCTTGCAGGAACAGTTTCTGGCGGCGCCGGGCGATGGCATTTCGCGCGTTTTCCGGCAGCAGGGTGATCAGTTCGCCGGTCCACCACGACCAGAAATCGACCAAACGGCGTTGCAGCGGCGCTGCATATCGAAACCGGAGAGGCTGCAGGGCATGTCGGACGTCAACGTTCATCCCTGCGCTCCTGCGCGGGGCGGAAACGCCGCCCGGGGCGGTTCGCGCCAGTCGAGAACTGTAAACGGGTTTTTCGAAGCGCGTGAAATATTGACGACCGCCTCGATCGACGCGATCGTCCCCGAACCGCCTGCGGCGCTCGAGTAGATGTGATACGTGCCGTTGCGTGCTCCGCGGGTTTTCTTCTCAGCGCCGTCCGATGTCGCCGGTTGCACTTCGTTGCCCGTCAGCGCGGTGATCAATGCGGGCGGCGCGTATTCAAGGTTGAGATTGCTGTTACGCGAGTGCACGGTCACGAGCGGTGCAAGCCGGTCATACAGCGCCTGGCTCACGCCGGGCAGGTATTTGAGTTCGTCAACGCTCTCGAAGGCGTCATCGCGCGAGGTCCACGGTACACCCGCGGCGAGGTAATCGTCGTCCTCGATTCCGTGCAAATGCGCAAGATCGTCTTTGTCGCGCCAGTCGAGGATGGCGTCGACGAGTTCGCGCTGTAACGGTTCGACAACACCGCAGGCCTGCAGCGTCGCGCCCAGCAGGTCGGGACCGGCGGCATTGAGATCAACGAGACCCGTTGCATCGCGAATAGCCAGCGTCACGGTGCCGCCGTAAATGTCGATCGCGAATACGGTGCCGTCGACAGGATGTTGCGCTGCCGAATCGTCTGCCAGCATATCGAGGATGACGTGATTGATGCCCGCCTCAGCGAGGGCGCGTGCCTTTGCAAAGTTGACTTGGCGCGATGCGAGCATCGTGTCGGTGTGCGCATTGCGTGAGTGGCCCGCGGCCATGATGCTCAGGAGTACGACGAGCCAGAGCACCACGATCAGTGCCATGCCGCGTTGCTGCCGCGAGCTATTCAGGCGACCGCGTTTCATGAGCGCTTACCGAGACGCAAAGTGTAAAAAAGATCCGGCCAGCCGCCGCTGCCGAGGTCTGTTCGCGTGCGGATGCGAATCGCGTTCGGATAGCGCTCGGCGTCGTCGCGCCAGCTTTGTTTCCAGTCCGGGCTTTCATCTTTCATCTCGGCGCCGTAATAGTGGAACGAGATGGCCTCGAAGCCGGTGCCGAGAACCACGCGATCCGCGTTGAGCGGTGCGCCGAAATCGTCGCTGCCGGGATCGAACGGTGCGTAAGACAATGTCAGCGTCTCGCGGTCATCGACCCTTTCGGCCGCCAGCATGTACGTCATCAGGCCGGCGCCATGGGAATACTGTGGGGCAGGCGCGACGAAACGCATTTGCTTGTGCTCAGCCGAAAACGCAATGCGCTCGTCGTTACCTTCGCCGATCGTGAGCGGCGGGAGCTGCGCGAACTGGCGCCGCAGGAAGTCGGAAACCGAGCGCATCTCTTCGGTTACATCGGCCCGGTCGATGCCGGCGGCCCAGCTCTTGCTCGCGATGCGCACGGCGCCCATCGATGCCGTCATGAAAAGCGTCAGGATCATGATCGCGACCAGTAGCTCGACCAGCGTGAAGCCGCGAGCGTGGTTAATGTCGCAGGGATGTCCGTCGTAGCGCTTCACGAGCCGCGGCCCTCCTTGCGCAGGAGACGAACCGTGCTGAGGCCGACGCGGCGCGATCCGTCGCCATGCGGCCATGCCACGGACACGGTCACGTAAAACGCGGGCACGTTCTGCACCGAGGCCCGGTAATCCGGCGAGGGGGTGTATTCCTCAACGGTCTGGATCCACTCGAAGCGATCCTCCTCGATGCCCGAGGTCTCGCCTGGCGCCAGCACACCGTCGATGCCCGCGGCCGCGAGCCGCGACTCGGCGATCAACATGGCACGTGCGTAATCCGACGATACCGAAACGTTGTGGACGCCGGCTGCGAATATGCGCAACAGCACTGTCAGGGCGAGCGCCAGGATCATGAAGGCAACCAGTACCTCGATCAGCGTATAGCCGGCGTTGTAACGGTCAGGTCGCATCGCTGCTCGTCCTCGAAATGCTCGCGCCGCCCAGCAGCCAGTCGACGGTGACGACATAACCGCCGTCTTCCGGTCCGAGCCGGACGTGCACGCCGCTCGAACTGCCGTCGGGAAAGAACCGCAACGAGAAGGTCTTGTCGGGGTCAAAAACAGAATGCCTCGCGACACGGCGTGTCACACTGACGTAGCCGCTGCGTTCTTTGATGACGAGCGCCATGCCACGAGGCAAGTTTTGTAGGGGTGAGCCCGCGATCGAATACGACGCGGCCTCGAGGTCGAACTCGACGTCGACCGGGGTGCTCTGGCTGATCGCGAGATTCCTCGCATCGCGCAGCGTCGATGCGAGATCCAGAGCAGCTACCCTCGCTTTGGTGCCAGGCACCACGGCGGATACCACGGGCGGCACCAGTGCTACCAGCATGCCCGCGATGGCAAGCACGACGAGCAGTTCCAGCAGCGTAAAGCCGCGCGTCTGCGGGCACGATTTTTTGTACTCGGCTACCAACTCACCACGTCCGCATTTTCGCCCTCACCGCCGTCGGCGTTGTCGCGCCCGAGCGAATACAGGTCGTAATCACCGTTTTCGCCTGGCGAGCGGTAGTGATAGGCGTTGCCCCAGGGATCCTTGGGCGCGTCTTTCTTCTTCAGGTACGGGCCGTTCCAGTTGTCGACGCCGGTCGGCTCCGCCGACAGCGACTGCAGCCCTTCCTCGGTGGTCGGATAGCGCCCGACCTCGAGATGGAAGAGGTCGAGCCCGGCACCGAACTCTTCAATTTGTAACTGTGCGGTATCGGATTTCGCACTGCCCAGATACTTGAGCACGCGTGGTCCGACGAGCCCGGCCAGCAGTCCGAGTATCAGCAGGACGACGAGCAGTTCGATCAGCGTAAAACCACGGTTCCCGTGTTTTAGATAATTCTTGTTATACAACATCTCTGAGTTTCCTCCCGATCAGATCACGAGCTCGTTGATGCTGAGAATTGCGACCAGTATCGAAATGATGACGGCAGCGATGATGGCGCCAAGCAGCAGGATCAACATAGGCTCCAGCAAGGTCATCGTGCGTTTGATCGTTACCTGCGTGTCGCGATCGTAGGTTTGCGCGACCTTCAGCAGGATTTCCTCGAGTTCGCCGGACTCCTCACCGACGCGAATCATGTGAACGGCAAATGATGGAAAGTGCGACACGTCGGCAAGCGGATCGGCGAGGCTCTGGCCCTCTTTGAGGCTGCCCGCAACGCGCTCGAGCCCGTCTGCCAGCACGCGATTGCCCATCGTGTCCTTGACGATCGTCAGCGCCTTGAGGAGCGGGATGCCATTGTGCAGCAAGGTGCTCAACGTGTGTGCGAACCGGGCGACTTCCATCTTGATGACGATCGCCCCGAGAAACGGCAGTTGCAGCAACCACGCATGCCATTTATAGGCGTGCTTCGGATCTCTGAGTTGCCGCCGCACGAACCAAAGTACCCCTGCAGTCAATGGAATCAGCACCCAGCCATACGCTTGCAAGGTTTCGCCGACGGCGATCGTGATGCGTGTCGACAGTGGCAGTGCCTGACCCATGCCGTCGAACATCTGTGTGAACTGCGGCACGACGTAGCCGAGGAGGATGAATATGGAGACAATCGCGACGATGACCAGGATCGCCGGATAGATCAATGCGGAGGTCAAAGTACTGCGCATCTCTTTGGCCCCCTCCAGGTGATCGGCGAGCCGTTGTAGCACGACCTCCAGCGCGCCGCCGGATTCCCCTGCCCGCAGCAGGCTGATGTAGAAGCGGCTGAATACCGGGCCCTGTTCCTCCATGGCATCGGCCAATGTCGCCCCTTCCTTGACGCGCTCCCTGACGTTGCCGAGCACTTCCGCGAGCGATTCATCGTCGGCAAGCGAAATCAGAATGGTCAGCGCCCGATCGAGCGGCAGGCCTGCCTGCAACAAGGTGCTCAGTTCGCGCGTGACATCACCGATCTGTTCTTCACTGACGCGCCGGCGGCGGAAGCGGATGTGGCGTTTGGATCTGTCGTTGCTGACGGACTCATCCACGCGGATCGGGACGTGGCCGAGCGATTGCAGTTGCTCGATGACATGCATACGTGTTGCGCCGTGCAGCACGCCGTTCACTACTTCGCCGGTACTTGTTGCTGCCTTGTACTGAAACGCGCTCACTGCGCCTGCTCCGGCGTGACACGCAGCACTTCTTCGATCGTCGTGTCGCCCGCGACGGCTTTTTGCAGGCCGTCGTCGCGCATCGTGACCATGCCCTGTTCCGCCGCAATCCGCGCGATCTCGCTGACGTCGCAGCGTTTCAGGACGAGTTCCCTGATCGCATCGGACATGAGCAGAATCTCGAGTATCGCCAGTCGACCCGAATAACCGGTGTCACCACAATGCTCGCAGCCGACCGCACGATGCAGCGTGATCGGTCTGTGGTCCGCAAAACGATTTAGCCCCAGTCGCTCGACAACTTCGTCTAGTGGCGTATAGGCCTCGCGGCACTCCGCGCAGAGGGTGCGCACGAGTCGTTGCGCCTGGATCGCAATCACGGCAGAGGTGAGCAGGTAGTCCTGCACACCCATGTCGAGCAAACGCATTATGCTTCCTGCGGCGTCGTTGGTGTGCAGCGTCGACAATACGAGGTGGCCGGTCAGCGCAGACTGCACGGCGACCTGCGCCGTCTCGGCATCGCGCATCTCGCCGATCATGATGACATCCGGATCCTGTCGCACGATCGAACGCAGCGCGTTTGCAAACGTGAGCCCGATCTGTGGCTTGACCTGCATCTGGTTGATGCCGCGAATGTTGTATTCCACCGGATCTTCGACCGTGATGATCATGCGCTCCGGCTGATTGAGGTGCTTGAGTGCGGCATACAAAGTCGTCGATTTTCCGCTGCCGGTCGGACCCGTGACCAGCAGGATGCCGTGCGGAGTAGCGAGGATGTCGCGCATGCACGCCTCCTGCGCCTCCGCGAAACCGAGCATGCGGAAATCCATGGCGACCGCGTCGCGCTGCAACAGCCGCATCACAACACTCTCTCCGTACATGGTAGGTACGGTCGATACACGCAGGTCATATTCGACGCCGCGAACCCGTTGCTTGAAGCGTCCATCCTGGGCGAGGCGCCGTTCTGCGATGTTGAGGTTGGCCATGATCTTGACGCGCGAAATAACGGCGGCCGCGGACTGCAACGGCGGTGCATCGACTTCACGGAGCAAACCGTCGACGCGGTAGCGTACCTTGAGCTGCCCCTCGAACGGCTCGATGTGGATGTCCGAGGCTCCCGACTCGGCCGCTTTCTGGATGAGCTGGTTGACGAGTTTGATGACCGGCGCTTCGCCCGCCAGTTCCTTGAGTTGCTCGACGTCATCGAGGTATTGCGCGGCGTCACCGTCCGTGGCGCCGGCCGCGCCATGTTTCCCCGAGGGGTCGTAGAGGGTGTCGAGCGCCGCCTCGATCTCGGACGGAATGCCGAGGCGAGGAATCACGTTCTTGCCGCAGCACAGCGAGATCGACTGCACCACGTACTCGTCCAGAGGATCGGCCATGGCGACCGTCAGATTGTCGTCGTCTTCGGCGAGGATCAGCGCCTTGTTATTCTTGAGGAAGCGCTGTGCAATGTCGCTGTCCCCGGGTACTTGCTCGGGGAAATCGGCACGGTCGACGAGTTCGAGGCCCAGTTGGCCCGCCAGGCTCTCGGCAACATCGTTTTCAGATACCAGTCCGAGCTTGACCAGGATAGATCCGATCCGCTCCCAACTGTCCTGATCGCGTTGCAGGCGCAACGCGCGATCGACATCTGGCGATTCCAGTTTGCCCGCACCGACCAGCAAGTCGCACAACGGCGGCCTCTCGGGAGTGCCTACGGCAACGAGTCGCGCAGGCCCGATTTTAACTGCGGCTACTGACTTCATCGGGCGCAGCTCTACCTTCCACTTTTTCAATAAGTATCGATGATGCTAGCCGATGCAGAGCCGGACTGGACCCACCAACAGGCCCGTATGTAACTGAACGTAATGTAGGGATTTATCGCCAAAAACCTGATCAAAAGTCGGGTGTGTGACGAGTAACGACGGAGTAACCTCAGAAAGACTGAACGTGGCCCGAAAATATGAAGAAAATTGTGCAGTGCCTGATTCTGCCGGCTATCGCGCTGGCGCTGGCATCCTGTGCTGTTGCGCCTGCCGAATCGACGGGTTTGCGCTCCTCGACTGCGGCATCAACGGCGACTGACACCAGGCAGGACGGTGCCATCGAGTCAACGCCGGCGCCGAACGACAGCGACGTGCGACAATTATCCTCGCCCAGGGAAGAAAAGCGCGAGACTGTCGTGCTGGGGTCCGGTGTTTTTGTGCAGGGCGCCGGTACCGGCCAGCCCAACGGCTACGCGGACGGAGACGGCGTTACGCTCAATTTCGAACAGGCCAGCCTGCCCGAATTCATGCGCGTAGTGTTCGAGACGATCCTCAAGGAAAATTACCTGATCGATCCGAGTGTCAGCGGCTCGGTCACGTTGCATACGACGCGACCGGTAAAACAGGACGCGGTCCTGCCGATCGTGGAGGCCGTTCTGGAGCAGAACGGTGCGGCACTGATTCGCGACAAGGGCATCTTCAAGGTAATTCCTCTGGGCGATGCTGCGGGCGCATCAGGATCGCCCGCTGTTGGGCGTTATGCGTCATCACGTCGCAAGGGATACGGTACCCAGGTCGTGCCGCTGGAACATGTATCCGCGAGCGAAATCGAAAAGATCCTTGGGCCGTTCGTCCCCGAAGGTAGCTCGCTGAGTGTGGATAAGACCCGCAATGTGCTGATTCTGTCAGGTCCCAAGTATCGACTTAACGATCTGCTGGCCACGGTCAGGACGTTCGATGTCGATTGGCTCAAAGGCATGTCGTTCGCCATGTTCCGGCTCGACTATGCGGACGCGGTCTCCGTGGTTGCCGAACTCGAAACCATCATTGACAGTGCTGGTGACTCACCCCTCGCCGGAATTGTCAGGGTATTGCCAATCGAGCGTCTGAACGGGATTCTGGTCATTACCCATCGGCCGGACCACATCGTCGCTATCCAGAATCTGATCGAGCAATTCGACTGGGGACTCGAAGGCGCGTCGGGCCGCCGGCTGTACGTATACGAACTCGAAAATGGCAAAGCCGAGAACATCGCCGGCGTGCTGCAGCAGATCTTCGGGCAGAAAGAGCTCGAATACGCGACTGGCAATACGTTGGCTGTGCCGGACGCCGCCAGCGGTGTATTTCGCCGCGCCGAAGCCGTTTCACGCCCGCCACCAGCGCCGGGTCAGTCCAGCGCTGCAAGTATCGGGCGGACGGTGCCTGCGACATCGCCATTGACGCCGAATGGCGGTGAGACGACCGATGGTATCGAGGCGGAGAGTCAGGGTGACGTAACGATTATTGCCGATCAGGATAACAACGCGATACTCGTCATGGCCACCCAGCAGGACTATCGCGCAATCGAGTCGGCTATCCGCAGACTCGACGTCGCGCCAAGACAAGTTTTGATCGAAGCGACGATCGCCGAAGTTACGTTGTCCGATACCCTGACGTACGGCGTGCGCTGGTTCATCGAGAACTCCGACAACGCAGTAGGGTTCAATGCGCCGGTGCCTTCCGAGGCGTCGGGTGAAGGGCTGGCATTTGCGTTCTTTGACGAGTCGAGCGATCTGAAGGCGTTTTTTGACGTGCTTGCCACCGAGTCCTCCGTGAAATTCCTGTCGACGCCGCAGGTAATGGTGCTCGACAACCAGACCGCAAACATTCGCGTCGGTGACCAGATACCGGTTACGACGCGCAGTTCGCAAAGCACGTCGAATCCGGATGCGCCTATTGTTACCGAGGTGCAGTTCCGGGATACCGGTACGCTGCTGACGGTTACGCCGCGTATCAACGCGGGCGGTCAGATCACGATGGACATCAGCCAGGAAGTCAGTCTGCCCGGCACCGAGCCGGCTCTGGGCGGTGGCGGCAATGTGTCGATTGCCCAGCGTACGATTAACAGCAGCGTCATCGTGCAAAGCGGCCAGACCGTAGTGCTCGGCGGCTTGATTCTCGAGACCACGTCGGATGGCAAATCCGGCATCCCGGTGCTCATGGATATCCCGCTACTCGGTAAACTTTTCAGTACCAAATCGGAAGACGTTTTTCGCACCGAGCTGATAATAACCGTGAGCCCGAGGGTGATCGAGGATCAGCGCGAAATGCAGAAGGTGACGGAAGAGTTGCGGGCCCGCATGTCCAAGGCGAACCGGTATGAGCAGGCCGTGAAAACGTCAGGCAGTAATCCGTAACATGTTATCGGGGAGAGGATGAGTAAACGTCAGTTCATTGCCGCGTCGCTCCTGCTATCCGCCGCAGGATTGCTGGCATTGCTTGTTCTGCCGCCAACAATCGAGCCTGCGGAGCGCATTGTTGCCGTTGTTCTGCTGGCGGCACTGTTTTTGCTATTTGCGCTGTACGTCCGCATTGAGCGGCAGGCTGCGCAAGAACTGACCGAGGCTAACCCTCAGCTCGAAAAAAAGACTGTCGAAATAGACGGGAAACTGAGCGATTCGGAAGTCTTGCTCCAGTCGATTATGGATGGCCTGCCGGATCCTGTCATCATCCTTGATAAGGATTTCGGCGTTACTTCGATCAATAAAGTGGCCCGGCGCGCGCTCGATATTAACAACGACGGGTCTGAGCCTGCGACCTGTTATCGCACATTTCATGGTCTGGATGCCCCATGTGATCCATCCATCCATTCGTGCGTACTAAAGACCGGGGAGTCCTACAAAGAAATACAAACAAAGATCGGCGAGGACGGCCGCAAAAAACTGATTGAACTCAGGGCCACGCCACTTTTCGACGAATTTGGTGAGATCACCGGAGCGGTCGGGGTCCTGCACGACCTCAACGAGCAGGAGAAATATGCTCTTAAGCTGCAGCGCGCAATAGAAGATGCCGAAACAGCTGACAGGGCGAGGACCGAGTTTGTCGCCACGATGAGCCACGAAGTGCGTACACCGATGAACGCAGTACTCGGCATGGCGGATTTGTTGCGACTGACGGCACTGACGCGCAAACAAAAGTCATACGTCCAGATCCTGGAGAGTAGCAGCAATATGCTACTGAGCTTCGTCGATAACATGATCGATTTTGCGACCCTGGAATCGGGTGACCTGGTCCTCAAGAACGAGTCATTCCACGTAACCGATATTCTCGAGCGCGTCTTCGAGATTATGGGTTACCAGGCCTGTTCGAAGGGCCTCGAGCTTGCCGGTGCGACCGAAAAAGATCCGGACATTCAGGTGATCGGCGATTTCGAGCGGCTTCGGCAGATAATGATCAACCTTGTGAGCAATGCGATCAAGTTCACTGATGAGGGTGAGGTAATCGTAAATGTCGGCGTCGATACTGATAGTGACAATCAAACCAAACTATTGGTCTCCGTTGCGGACAGCGGCATCGGAATGGCCGAAAATGCAGCGGCCCGGCTTTTTGCACCGTTCACCTCGGTCACGAACCGGGTAGGTAACGACGGGCGCGGCAGCGGCCTGGGTCTCGCCATCACCAAGCAGCTGGTGGACCTTATGGGAGGGGAAATCAGCATCGAGAGTCAACCCGGTCGCGGGACGACCGTATCGTTCTCAGTGCCTGTGGAACGGGTCGCCCGTGCCGACGTGTCAGTTACAGAAAGCCGCCGCGCATTGAGCAACAGGCGATTACTAATCCTAAATGATAACCCGAAAGTATCGGCGACGATTTGCAGTTTTTTGAACGCCTGGAACGTTTGCTGCGACGTAGAGACCAACGCGGACCGTGTGGCCAATCGCCTGGCGGCCGCCTCGGACTCCGCTTATCCGTACGACTGCGTGGTCGTCGACATTGACGCAAAGAAAGCTGACAACTTGTCGCTCGCACGCGCAATTCGCAAGCAGGGCGATCTGCCGCTCTTACTGTTAACGTCAATAGCACAGCCCCTCGAAGTAGGCGGAACATTGTCGATCGGAAGAACCCGCTGCGTTAACAAGCCGGTCTTGCCTAGCGAGTTCCGCCATAACCTGTTCAAGTTGTTCGAAGTGGACGTTGCTGATTCGTTGCAGGCAGATGCCGACCTGTCCCGGTCACTACGCATCCTCATTGCCGAGGACAACCCGATCAACAGGTATTTGTTGCGTAACTTGCTGAGATCAATGGATTTCGACGTTGACGCGGTCGAGGATGGTCCGTCGGTATTGTCGGCTCTCAGGGAAAAATCTTATGAGTTGATTTTGATGGACTGCCAGATGCCCGGCATGGACGGGGACAAGGTGACCCGGATCATCAGGAAGGGTATGGAACGCGACTCCGGACAACCCGTAATCGTCGCCGTTACTGCTCACGTGTCGGAGAAACACAGGGAAAAATGCCTGCGCGCCGGTATGGACGACTTTCTCGCCAAGCCGGTACGGCTGGATACGTTGAAATCGGGTTTGCGTCGCTGGTCATTCATGGCCGACTCGAGGCGAGTACAGTCGCCCGCCGCGACAGCGACGTCGTTTCCCGAAGGTGACGCCATCAGGGAGCGACTATTGGACCGAACCAGCGCCGTTAGCGATGAAGTTGTCGACGAGTTCATCGACCTGTTTCTTGATGACACGGCGTCGCGAATCGAGGTATTACAAACGGCCCTGCAGCAAAAAGATCTCAAAACAATGCGCCGCGAGTGCCACGCCCTGAAAGGGGCGTGCCTTGAACTGGGTATATCGGGACTGGGAAGCTGTTGCGACGAGCTGAGGCAGGCCAGTCGCGATAAACGTCTCGACGACCTTCCTTCCGCTTTGCATCGCCTCACGGCCGAATTCGCTCGCGTGAAGCCAGTGTTTGAAGCCGAGAAAAACCGTCCGGTTTAATGCTCGCCCTGTAATGAGATGATGCCGTGCTGAACCGCGATTGAGACCGCTTCGGTCCGGTTGCCCGCGTCAAGCTTGCCGAGTATCGCATGTACGTGAAACTTGACCGTGGATTCGGAGATGAACAGCGTCGCGCCAATATTGCAGTTCGTCTTGCCTTCTGCGAGCAATTCCAGTACCTGTTTCTCGCGCTTGCTGAACGTAATGGCAGGCCGCCTGGCCATGGCAGATCGCTTGTTCATATGATTCATCAACTTGGCAGCAACTGCCGATTCGATCGCGGTACCGCCATCATTGACGCTACGCACGGCGCCGACGATTTCTTCCTTCGGGCTACCTTTCAGCAGGTAACCGTCGACACCGAGTTCGGCCGCCTGGATGATGCACTCCTCTTCATCGTGCGATGTATAAATGATTACTTTCAATTGCGGTGCCACTTCGCGCAGCTGTCGAAGTCCCTCGGTGCCTTGAATATCACCGAGTTCCAGGTCCAGTAAAACGACATCGGGTTGCAGTCGGTCCAGCACCGCGCCGATGTCGTCGATGCCGGCGATGTCGCCTACAACTTCAATGTCAGGCTCGGCGTCAAGGATATGTTTCACGCCGTAACGGACGACGGGGTGATCGTCGACGACCAGTGTCCGGATTGATGTTCTGGAAGACTGTGACATAGATTTTCAAGGCCTTGCCAAACAGTTATTATTTTTGGCGGTGGAACGTAGAAACGGTCTAAGCAAGTCTACGATGCGACTACACGCAATGCGTCGCCGGTTGTCACCAGGGGAAGTGTGAACTGCGTCTCATAAATCAGTTTACATAGTCTAAAACACGGTGGCTATTTGGAACCGCAAGCGCAATTTGCTCGATTAGGTCAAGGCGGCGCAACGGTGGGGGCGAGAACTTCGGTGATTCGATATGGCGCTGGGGCAAGGGCAGCGGCTGTGAAGTACACTTTGACCTTTCCAAGCTGCTTTACGTACCGCGCACTTCGGAACCCCCACCGCAGAAAAAAGGCAACAACCAGGCGAAGGGCGCGGGCAACGACGTACTGGATCACCAGGATGTCATCGCGTCGCGAGCAACGATTCCCCGGACAGGGTCTACAGTTAGTATTCACTCCACTCTCCGCCGACTGCAGCCGACGCTCGGCCAGCGCCTCCTTTTGGTGCATTTTCTCCGTCCTGGAGCCTTCTGGGAAATCCTTACCAGAAAATCGAGAAAAATTTGTAAAGCGTTTGATTTATGTAGTAATAATAATGCTTACATCTGTAATGATTCAATTGTGGATGCCGAAGCGACGATAGCCGCGACATCGGCACCGCATTGGCTCGGTTCTGACAAGAAGAACATAAAAAATGCAACTGAGTGCGCGATCCTTATCGCTCAAATCGCTTGTCGTCGGCATTGCTGCCGCCGGACTGTTTTCCATTGCCATCGTTGTCTATTCGCAAACCCTCACGACTCGCAATTTCGAGCAAAATACGAGGCTGATTCGTCTCACGCAATCGGTGCAACAGGAGATTGCCACAGCACACTTGTGGTTTGAGGAGGCGCTTGGCGGTGATGGCTCCATCAACCTCGAGGAAGATGTTCGGGGCCGTATCCGGTTCGCACTGGACCTGGTAACCGTTGCGCTCGACGGCGGGGCGACATCTCTTGGTGAAATCGAAGCGTTGCCCGAGGCAAGACAAAATCTACTCTCCCTCCGCGAGAGGATCGTGGAACTCGAGCGACTGCTGGGTGTTCGATGGGAGCGGCGCGATTCCACGGGTGGCATTGGCAGTGCGCAGGATCAGGAATTCGATGCCGTCTTCAAGAACATTCTCGCGTTGTCCAGCAAGATTGCCGGGCAAATCAACGATGGCATCGAGGCGGATCAGGAGCGGGTTCTTACGCTTAGCGTGACAACTACGGGGATCCTGCTAACACTGTTTTCGTTGATTATCGCGCTGATCGCCCGCAACCGGCGCATACTCGATGAGCGAGCGGGCGTCCTTGAGCAAATGGTTCGGGTCCGCACCAGCGAACTGGCGGTTGCGCGTGACCAGGCCAACGCGGCAAGTGAGGCCAAGAGCCAGTTCTTGGCCAATATTAGTCACGAGATTCGTACGCCGATGAATGGTGTCATCGGCATGGCAAGTCTGATGTTGCGCACTGAGCTGTCGCCCGAGCAGCAGGAGTATGCGGAAGTCATGCGCTCATCGGGCGTATCGCTGCTGAAGATCATCAATTCTGTTCTGGATTTTTCGAAAATCGAGGCAGGCAAGATTGTACTTGATTCGGTGAACTTCTCGATTCATGAAAGGCTGGTCGAGGCTACGCAGCTTTTTTCCGCCGAGGCGCAGCGAAAAAATCTAACACTGAGTTACGTCGTTGCCGATGACGTACCTGATGTGGTCTGCGGCGACCCGGTTCGCCTCGGGCAAATCATCGTCAACTTGCTCAGCAATGCAATCAAATTCTCCGATGACGGAGACATTAGTATTCTTTGCGAGCGCAGCGATCCAGCCGCTTGTGAATCCGGAGAGGTCGGGCTCAGGTTTGTGGTCAAAGACGGCGGCATAGGTATCGGCACTGACGAACAAGGGAAACTCTTTCAGGAATTCAGCCAGCTCGACCAGTCGGATACGCGCAAGCATGGTGGAACCGGACTGGGACTCGCAATTTCAAAGGAGCTGGCCATTCTAATGGGCGGCACAATAGGGGTCGAAAGTGATCCGGGCAAAGGCAGCCGATTTTGGTTCACGGTGGTTCTTCAGCAAGGTGACGCAGACTCGCTGCAGGCGCTTTCCGCAGAATATGCTGGGAAGCGGCCCGCGTCATCGGATCCGGACCGAGTCACCGATCCTGAAATGGCCGGCCGGCGAATCCTCGTGGTTGACGACAATGAGGTTAATCTTCTCGTCGCGCAACGTATGCTGGAGCAACTCGGTTGTCGCGTGGACCTTGCGACCGAAGGAAAACAAGCCATCGATGTGAGTCTCACGCATGCTTACGACGCCATTATCATCGACTCGCAGATGCCCGGCATGAGCGGCAACGAGACCACGCGGATAATTCGTACACGCGAGGGAGACAATGCGCATACACCCATTATCGCTTTGACGGCAAATGCGCTGCCGCGCGACCGGCATAGAGCATTCGATGCCGGTGTTGACGATTATCTGTGCAAGCCCGTATTTTTTGAAGATATGCAAGCAGCTTTGCAGCGAGTCCTTCACAATGCGCCCGATTCGCAACAGGCAATACGCCGCCGGACAGCGAGCGATGAATCGACGTCAAGTACCAACAGAGTTCTTGACGCGGCGATCATGGAGGAGCTGTGCAAGGTCAGTGGATCCCCTGGCAACGACTTGTTCAGCGAACTCGCGGATCAGTTTCTGCAGCAGATGCCAGGCTGGATACGCGACCTCGAAGCGATCGTACGCGAAAACGATCATCACGAGGTACGACGACAGGCACATCACCTGCTGGGTCTTTGCAGGCAAATCGGTGCCGAGCGTATGGCGACTCTTTGTGTCAGGCTGGAGCGCATTGACGATGCGGCGACGGAACACCGGCTGCTGGCCGAAGTCTCGCAGCTGCAGCAGGAGTTCGAGGCGGTGCACCTGGAACTGGATGATCGCCACTTGAGCGACTAGCGATTCGGCTTCTACAACACGCTTGGAACGGAGTAGCCGGCGACAGCGCCACTTTGGTCCTCCGCAGTTCCACAGACTTTATGACTGATGCCATCGCCGGCATTTCTTATGTTCTTAAGTTGTAAACGGGCACTTTTGCTATCCGGTTGCAGTGACTAGACATAATTCAAGAAAAAGTTTCTATTCCGGAAATCAGGCAATTACGTATGGAGAGACTATCGGGAGAAAGTCTGAGTATCTTGAAATTTGTTTGTCTCAACCGAGGTCTGGAAACCCGTGTTTCGCGAGAGACTCAAGGAAACTTTATCGCTACGTAGCGGCTTGATGTCGGCACAACGTGCCGTGAGCGTCAGTCATGGTGTGGTTTGGGGCGGGACAACGACGACCTAAAGTGTAGTATCAGCTCGCAACAAAACATGAGGTTGAGGAATTGAGGCAGGACTACTTATAGATACAGGTGCTCGAACTGGCGCAGCAGAAGTTGTATAGCACGTCGAACAGTTGATCGAGGATCTGCGAGCTAACGGTAACGTCGAGATCCATCTTTTCTGAGAACGCCGCGCGTGGATTGAAAAAGCGCTTCCGGTTTTACATAAGAGTAGGAAGACTAGCCATAGGTCTGGAAATAGTCCGACCGATCAGGCGGCGCAAGGGGGTTGTCCTTACTGTAGATTTTTGTGAACGGGGCATTTGCCCGTTGGTGTTATATCTGCTTACCATGCATATAGCCGAAAGGAAGCATGGCAAGAAAAATCTGCGGAGGACAAAAAAGTGAATATAAAGAAAATAGGCAGCGGCCTTGTCGTTGCGATATCAATGCTGGCATTTAATGCAGCTGCACAGGCCGATTGTATGGAAGAGATTGATTACATCCAGCAAGCGGCTGATAACTTGCGATGCAGCGATGATGATGGCAATGGTATTTTTTGGGAACACGCGCCAATCTGGCAGTACGCGGCCGGCAAGGGCAAGAACAGCGACCCTGGTGACGGCTGCGAAGTCCACCAGAAGCTTGCGAGGCTGCTCTATGAGAAGCCAGTGGTCAAAGCGAATGGCAAAATTCCCGCCAAACAAGGTTCCAGGGGTGCGGCACGCGCACTGGAAGACCACCAGTATGCGTATGCGATTGATTTGCTGACTCAGTTCGAGTCTTCTGTCGACTCTTCCGTTGTAAATACTACCGATTTCCCGTTATTGCCCGACGGCATTCTTTGCGGGACGAGCACGACACCGGTTTGTGATGCTGCTTATTGGGCAGCCAAGGCTAGGGATTTTGCGACAGATATGAAGACAAGAATTGATCCTGTAGCAGGCTGCTCCTAGCCGATCAATCGTTACATGATCAATCAGAAACGCCGGCATTTGCCGGCGTTTTTTTGCGCATGGCACATTACATAAGTCAATAAAATTAGACTTTTGGTGGGAAGTTATCCATCCGTTCAGGTGGCGCGAATAGTTACCGCATTTTGTAAATTATCCGGGAACGTGCCTATGAATTGCAGCAGGAAATATATGGGCAATGCTTCTAAACGAAGCGTGGGCATTTCTTTGGCAAACAAGAACTGATCGAAGTGTCTGTCACGAATAGTTAATTTGGCGGAATTGCCTGAACGAACTCGGGATTAACATACACACTTCATCAGTATCAGCATTGGCGCTGGTGGGATCATGGCGAATGACTGCGGTGGTTGCGAGTGGGTATAGCACCACTCTGGTCCTCCGCAGTTCCGGAGTAAAACAATACTCCTAATCGCCGCGGACAGAAGCCGGTTCCCGCCAGCGCCATCTTCATTCCAGCCCCGCCTAAGTGCGGGGTTTTCTGTGGCCGAAAGCGGAAGTTTGTGAATACCTAAAGATCAGTTC
>Ga0224512_10001832_pt1 | contig 19925 bp, 14 predicted proteins | sample SF_May12_sed_USG_4_FD_169103 | JGI IMG/M metagenome (GOLD analysis project Ga0224512, IMG submission 169103) | Sediment microbial communities from San Francisco Bay, California, United States - SF_May12_sed_USGS_13 | ecosystem: Environmental > Aquatic > Marine > Sediment | place: USA... | reverse complement strand
GTTTGAAACTGGCATCACACTCCCGGATAAAGTCAGTCTCGGACAGTCCAATGCGCTGCAGGGTCGCCCGCATGGATGGCCAGGTGCCTTCACCCACGCCAATGGTCGGTATATCCGGTGATTCAATCAGCAACAATTCAAACGGCTGCTGTGCCTGTGAGTCGATGCGATGTTCAGCTGCAATGACTCCAGCAGACAGCCAACCTGCACTGCCTCCACCCACTATAATTATTCTGGAAATCCTGTCTTGCATATGCGATTAGTATCCCACAAGTCCACGACAACACTCGAGAAAACTGACATGACAAGTTCTTACAGGAAGGCTGTTTTAATAATGGCAACTGCCTTAATGCTGTCCGGTTGCGCGGAGGAGGATTCCGACGCCATTTCCGAATGGGCCGTGAATGTCGGAGGGCCATCCTACCTGGGTGTCGAAGGCACGCGTTACGCAGCCGAGCAGTCAGTATCAGGTGGCACAGTTGGCCAAATCAGTGTTGTAAAAGGTTCGCAGGACCGGGTGCTCTATCAGAGTTACCGTGAAGGTGACATTGAAATAGCTCATCGGCTGGCCAATGGAATTTACGATATAACGTTTCATTTTGCCGAGCCTGCAAATCTCGAGCGCGACGAACGTATTTTTTCAGTGTTTGTCGAAGAACAGCCCATCATCAAAGCAATCGATGTCATGTTGTGGCGCGATGGCAAAGTGCGATCTGCGCTAACAGTTACTGTTCCAGGTGTTGAGGTCGCCGACGGCACGCTTAACATTGGGTTCGCTGCGCAGAAGCGCTCCCCGATACTGAGTGCGCTCACCGTGAGCAGGCAGACCAGGACAGATGACAGTCGTGAGCTCGTCTGGAGCGATGAATTCGACAAAGACGGGGCGCCGAATCCGGCCAACTGGAACATCGAGGAATGGGCTTCGGGTGTCGTCAACGACGAGGACCAGGTCTACACGTCGCGGCCGAACAACGTGCGCGTCGAGGACGGGCACCTGGTTATCGAGGCGCACAAGGAGGAGTACGAGGGCGGGCAGTATACTTCCGGGCGCCTGCAGTCGAGCGGTAAGGCGGATTTTCTCTACGGACGCATTGAAGTCAGGGCCCGACTGCCCGAGGGGCGCGGCACATGGCCGGCGATCTGGATGTTATCGAGCCGGCCCTTCACCTACGCCACGACCTGCCAGGATTACGAAGACTGGCAGGGCAGCGACGACTGCGATGCCTGGCCGAATTCGGGCGAGATAGACATCATGGAGCACGTCGGCTACCAGATGGGTCACGTCCACGGGACGGTGCACTCGAAGGCTTTCCACTGGACGGTCTGGAACCAGCGAAAGGGGCGCATACTGGTTGACGATGTCGCGAACGAATTCCATGTCTACTCGTTGGAGTGGTCCCCCGACAGAATCGATATCTTCGTCGACGACACGGTCTACCTGACCTACATTAACGAGGGTAACGGCTGGGAGGAGTGGCCGTTCGACCAGCCCTTTCACATGATCCTCAATCTTGCAATCGGCGGCGCCTGGGGCAAGGGCGGAGGGCCGATCGACGACTCAATATTTCCGCAGCGGATGCTGGTCGACTACGTGCGCGTATACCAGCCACGGCAATGACTCGCCGCTAAAACTTTTCTCTGACCCGATCCATGTCCTGTTGAAACGCAAGGCTCGCAGCGTGTGTCACCACTGCAGATTCCTTGCGACCTTGCAGAATGTCGTTGCTGACCGCTTCAATCTGAAACTCGAAGCCAGAGCCACGGCGATTGTCCGTGAAAGAATCAATCCGCTCGTGCATCGCATACAGGTGACATTCCCGCGCGCTCCAGCCGTGCGGTATCGCGATGTAGCCTTCGGTGCCGATGATGTAGGCCGTATTTGGTAACTTGCAACGAAACGACGTAGCCAAAGTTGCGATGCAATTATCGTAGTTGAATAGCATGGCGACATCGTCGTCGACCCCGTTGGGCGCGTGACGGGAAACTACGTGTATGGTGTCAGGGGCATTCTCGGTGAAGAATCGTGCGATCGCAATCGGATAGATGCCCATATCGAGTAAACAGCCACCGGCGAGCGATGGATCATAAAGCCGGGAGCGTGGATCGAAAGGTTTTGGGTAGCCCAGTTCTGCCTTGATGTGTCGTAGTTCGCCTATTCGGCCGCTATCGACCCATTCTTTTGCTTTACGAACGGCCGGCAAATACCAGGTCCACATTGCTTCCATCAGGTAACCGCCCGTCGCATTGGCTACGTCGAGCAACTTCTGGCACTCGGCGGCCGACGTCGTGATCGGTTTCTCGCACAACACTGCTTTACCCGCCCTCAGCGCGTTCGCCGAGTTTTCTAAATGCAGTGTGTGCGGTGTGCCAATGTAAACAGCGTCAATATCCGGATCCGAAAACAGCTTCTCGTAACCTTGATACGTTTTGCCGATGCCATATTTGTCGGCGAATTCTGCTGCCGAATCGAGGCTACGTGCCGCGACCGCGGCGACCTCGGCAATTGGGACATGCACCATGTCGGCGGCGAAGGTGTTGGCAATGGTTCCGGCACTAACGATGCCCCAGCGTATCTTTTTCATCAGTAAGGAGTCTTACTGTCGCCAGAGGCGTGGATTCGGTGGCTCGTCCTCGCAGTTCGAACGGAACGGATTGATATCGATTCCACCGCGACGCTGGTAGCGTGCGTATACCGTCAGTTGCTCTGCTTTGCAGCGCTCCATGATGTCTAGGAATATTCGCTCAACACAGGTTTCGTGAAAGTCCTGGTGCTGTCGATAGGACACGATGTATTGCAACAGCCCGGCAGGATCGATGCGTGGCCCGCTGTAGGAGACCAGCACGCTGCCGGTATCGGGCTGGCTGGTGACGGGGCAGAGGCTGCGCAACAAATGCGAATGCAGGGATTCTGTCACGACATCATCCGCGTTGGCCTGCAGCAATGCAGCATCGACCTCGTAGGCATCGCAGCTGATTTTTTGATCGTCAAGGGAGTCGCCGGGTAGCTGCGCAACAGTCGAGGCGTCCGTTTCCGAAGGCCGTTGAACCTGCACGGCGACATCAACGCCGGCAGCGTCCGAGAGATCCTGCTCGATCATCTCGGCTACGTCGCTAGTGGCAGCGCAGCGCGTCATCGCAAATGAGTTCAGGTAAAGCTTGAGGGACTTCGACTCAATGATGTTCGGTGAGCTTGCGGGCACGCGAATCTCGGCCGTCCCCACCTGTGGCAGGCCGTCGCTGTCGAGCCAGGTCAGTTCCCAGGCATTCCAGATATCGGCGCCATGAAATGGCAGGTCGGCACCGATCCCAAGGGGTTCGCGGTTGCCCGTACGTGCGATCGCGTATAGCAACCCGGGCGAGTATTGCTCAAGGTATGTACTGCGTCTGCCGAGCGGTGATTCGTCTGTCATTTTGGCTGCCAATTTGCCGGGTTGGGCTGGGTGTGCGCGACGTAGCTCGAGGTCAAATTACCGCAGCACGTCGCGTTCCTCAGGTACAATATCGACCGTTTTTTTGAGCTTACAAGATCGAGCAATCATCCCATGAGCCCCTCCAACAATACCAGCCATACTGACCGCGGATATATCATCCCGATCGGTGGCGCAGAAGAAAAATTTCACAACCGCGAGATTCTCGATCGCTTTATCGACGTATGCGGTGGCAAGGAAGCGCGAATCGGCATTATTCCGACGGCGTCAGAGCTCGAAGACACCGGGCGAAACTACGAGAAACTGTTCCGGGAGATCGGGGTCAAGCACACCAGGGTGTTGCCATTCGAGTCGCGTGAAGAGTGCGGGTCGGGCGCTGATCTCGAGTACATCGAAAAATGTGATGGCGTCTTCCTGACGGGTGGCAACCAGTTGCGGCTTTCAACGACGCTTGGTGGTACCGCAGTTGCCCAGCTTATTCGCCGCCGCCACGCCGAAGGAATGCATGTTGCCGGGACGTCGGCCGGTGCGGCATTCATGCCCGAACACATGATTGCGGGCGGTCGCGAGGGCAGCACACCGAGCCCCGACATGGTTACGATGGCGCCGGGACTTGGCCTCACGAATAAATTCATTATCGACCAGCACTTTCGGGAACGTGACCGATTCGGCCGCCTGCTGACCGCTCTGGCTTACAATCCGTTCGCCGTTGGGATAGGCCTGGACGAGGATACGGCGGCGTTCATCAGACCCGGTGACGACTTTGAGGTCGTGGGTAGCGGTGGTATTACCGTGATCGATCCTAGAGATCTGAGCTATTCTTCCATGGACAGGGCACGCCGTGGCGAGCCGGTCAGCTTGATTGACGTCAAGCTACACATTCTGATCGCGGGCGGGCGTTTCGAAATCGAGTCGCGCCACGCCTCGCCGGAATAAGGCCAGACAGGACTACAACGATGAGAATTGTCAGCACCAACGTTTACGTTGGCCCAAACGTTTTCGCTCACTTCCGGGTCATCCGCCACATTCTCGAGCTCGGCGAACTCGAGAAATGGCCCACCGGCCGCCTTGGCGACGCATTCATCAAACCTCTGCTCGAGACCCTGCCAGGTTTACATGAACACGGCTGCTCTTATAAAGAACCGGGCGGCTTCGTGCGCCGCCTCACAGACGACGAGGGCACCTGGTTAGGTCACGTTATGGAACATGTGGCCATTGAGCTGCAAAACGTCGCTGGTTCGCCCGTCACGTACGGCAGAACCCGGTCTGTCGATGGCCAGCCGGGCCGCTACAACATGGTGTTCGAGTACAAAGACGAATCGGTCGGCCGGGAGTCGAGCGCGTTGGCATTGAAGTTGCTGCTTAGCCTGTTGCCTGCGGAGATCGCTGTAGACGGCAGGCCGGACGATGCATGGGATTTCGCGGAAGAGCGCGACAAATTCATACGTTTCGCGCAATCACGTGCGTTGGGCCCGAGTACTGCGTCGCTCGTTAATGCTGCAGAAGAAAGGGACATTCCCTGGATTCGGCTGAATCGCTACAGCCTTGTGCAGTTCGGCCATGGCAAATACCAGCAACGCATCCAGGCGACGACCACCGGACGTACCGGCAACATCGCAGTAGAGCTCGCCGGAGACAAGGAGGAGACAAACGGCATTTTGCGTGACCTCGGCTTGCCTGTGCCTGAGCAAATCATCGTACGTCGTGCCCGTGACGCTGTGCGCGCTGCAAAACGTATCGGTTTTCCGGTGGTGCTCAAGCCGCTGGACGGCAACCACGGTCGTGGCGTTTCGATCAACCTCAAGACAGATGAGGAAGTCGAGCTCGGCTTCAAGAAAGCAGCTGAACACGGCCGAACGATTATCGTCGAGAGCTTTATCGAGGGATTCGACCATCGCTTGCTGGTGGTGAATGGCGAACTGGTTGCCGCGGCGAAGCGCGAGCCTGGTCATGTTGTCGGTGACGGCAAACACAGCATCGCTGAGCTCGTCGACATCGTTAACGACGACCCGCGCCGTGGCGTAGGCCACGAAAAAGTGCTGACGCGCCTCGAGCTTGACCATCAGGCGGAACAGCTGCTGCAGAAAAGCGGCTATGACAAAGACACCGTGCCAAAGAAGGGTGAGGTCGTCTACCTGCGATCGACAGCTAACCTGTCCACGGGTGGTACGGCGCTGGACGTTACCGACATCATCCATCCTGACAATCGTGAAATGGCCATTCGGTCGATCCGGGCCATCGGACTCGACATAGGCGGCGTGGACTTTCTGACGAACGATATCTCCCTGTCGTACCGCGAAGCGGGTGGGGCAATTTGCGAAGTTAACGCGGGCCCGGGTTTTCGCATGCACGTCGCGCCGAGCGAAGGCACGCCCAGAGATGTAGCAGGTCCGGTCATCGACATGTTGTTTCCCCCGGATACGCCAAAACGGGTGCCGATTGCCGCAATAACCGGGACAAACGGCAAGACGACAACATCGCGCATGCTCGCGCACGTCCTCAAAATGACCGGTTTTACCGTCGGCATGACATCGACCGATGGCGTCTATATTGACGGCAAGCTCACGGTTCCTGGTGACATGACCGGGCCGACATCGGCGCATATGATTTTGCGGGATCCGTCAGTTGACGCAGCTGTGATGGAAACAGCACGTGGCGGAATGTTACGCAGCGGCCTGGGCTACCGGCGCTGCAATGTCGCCGGTTGTTTAAACGTCTCGTCAGATCACCTTGGTCTGCGCGGCATCGACACGCTGGAACAACTCGCCGAGGTCAAGCGCGTTCCGATCGAAATCGCGACAGATGCTGCTGTTTTAAATGCCGATGATCCGCTCTGCCTGCAGATGGCGGATTACACCGAAGCGGCTCGTGTGTGCTACGTAACCATGAACCCGTCTCATGCGCTTGTGAAACAGCATATTCGTGCTGGTGGCCAGGCCTTCGTTCTCGAAGAGGCAATGAACGGCCACATGATCACGATTTACGATGGCGAGGCGCACACGCCGCTGCTATGGACACACCTGATCCCGGCGACGATTGAAGGGCGCGCGATGCACAATGTGCAAAACGCCATGTTTGCCGCCGCACTGGCATACAACATGGATATCGGTATCGAGGATATTCGCCACGGCCTGCGGACATTTGACTCGACATTCTTCCAGGCACCGGGTCGGATGAATATTTATGACAATCATCCATTCAAGGTGATCCTCGACTACGCCCACAACGCCGCCGCCGTAAAGGCAATTTGCGATCTTGTCGATCGTTTCGATGTTGAAGGTCAACGTATTGTGGTGCTTGCCGCACCTGGCGATCGTCGTGACCAGGATATCCAGGGCATTGCATCAATCGCGGCTGGCCATTTTGACCACTACATTTGCCGCTGTGACGACAATCGCCGTGGCCGTGGACACGACGAGGTCGCCGTCATGCTGAAAGAAACCCTGCTTGAGCAAGGTGTGCCGGTCAGCGCAATCGAAGTCATTCCGGATGAGCAGGAAGCCACGCGACGAGCATTGGAGATGGCAACGACTAATGACCTCGTGCTGGTTCTTGGTGACAACGTCAAGCGTAGCTGGAAGCAGATTATTTACTTCAACTCCGGCGCTCATGCTGAAGAAGCAGGTTCCAAAGCACCCGTCGCGATTGAGCTGCCGCAGACGGACGAATTTACGTTCGATGACGAAGTCGAAATCATCAGCGATGAACGCGGTGTGCGAATTGCGCGGGACGAAGGCGACTAGCCGGCATCCATGGAATTCCTCGATGCTCGCAGACTGACCGGTCCAAGCCTGTTATTTGACGGGCCGGGCGCTATCCTCGATGTGCTTTGTAGCAAAGGCGAGGCGCAACGACTCATTCCGGTATGGCAAAAACACGTTGAGCGCATGCTGACTGAATTGGCCTGGGAGAGTTGCGAGTTTCAGTCCCTGCTGTTGTCGGGCGGAGTCAGTCTTGGCTTTACGTCGCCGATCGACGCGCTGTATGCAGCGTCGGAGATTAACGAATGGGCTTTCGCCGCCTGCGATGCTGAACTTAATGGCGTCGAGCAAGCGGATTTCGATGAGGCTGTGACGGCTATTCGCACTGCAATGGCAGAAGAGGCCAACCCGGAATTATTGAAACTCGAATCCCAGGCCCTGGAGCACGGTGTATCGTTTTTGTGGGACGACGACGAAGCATCTCTTGGGCTGGGGCGACGTTCTCAAACCTGGCCTGTTCGTGAGTTGCCAGATCCGGAATCATTGGACTGGGCCGCCTTCGACGACGTGCCCACGGGAATTGTCACCGGCACCAATGGCAAGACGACGACTGTGCGGCTTGCCGCTCATATTGTCAGGGCGGCGGGGCACAACGTTGGTTTCAGCTCCACCGATTTCATTGCGGTCAACGACCGCATCGTCGATCGCGACGACTGGTCCGGCCCGGGCGGTGCACGTAACGTCCTTCGCGAGAACGACGTCGATGTGGCTATTCTGGAGACCGCGCGTGGCGGTCTGCTGCGCCGCGGCCTGGGAATCAACAAAGCTGACGCGGCATTGATCACTAATATTGCCAAGGATCACCTTGGTGATTTCGGCTCGAAGAACCTCGACGAGCTTTTGCAGTGCAAGTGGATCGTTACTCGCGCTGTCTCAAACGGAGGCAAGCTGGTTCTCAATGCAGACGACTCGCTACTCGTCAAGAAGTCGGCCGAATTCAAGGGCGATATCACCTGGTTTTCGATGGATGTGGACAATGCCGTTGTGTGCGAGCACACCAGCAGGGGTGGTGCTGCGTTTGTACTGGACGGACAAGACCTGTTGATCGCTGAGGGCGACAAGAAGCAACTGATTTGTCACGATCATCAGATTCCAATCACGCTGGATGGCGCAGCGCGCCACAATGTTGCCAATGCACTCGCTGCTGCCGCGTTGACCTGGTGTATGGGAGTGTCGCTCGAGGATATCGGCTCTGGCCTGAAGACGATGTCGCAGGAAGAGAATCCCGGGCGGTGCAACGTCTACCAAGTACAGGGTTTTACGGTGTTGGTCGACTTTGCACATAACCCGGAGGCATTGCAGGCGGTGCTATCCATGGCCGGCAGGCTGGCGACAAAGCGCAAGGCGTTGTGCTTTGGCCAAGCAGGCGATCGACCGGACGGTCTCATACGAGAGTTCGCGCGCAGCGCCTGGGAGTCTGGTCTGGATCGAGTGTTCGTATCGGAACTGGCGAAATACCATCGTGGCCGTGAAAGCGGTGATGTGTTTGCGGTGATCAGGGGCGAGCTACTCAACTGCGGTGCAGACGCACAGCAGATAGAACATCACGGCGAAGAAATCGAGTCGCTCAACTCAGCCCTGGAATGGGCTGAGCCGGGCGACCTGATCATCATGCTGGCCCTGGAGCGCTCACCGGAACTCCACGAACGCCTGGACGCCTTAGTTTAATCCCCGATTTGCGAGTAACGGCTCGATAACCGGATCGCGACCGCGGAAGTTGCGATACAACTCCATGCCCGGGCGCGTGCCGCCCTTGCTCAGGATGTCTTCGCGATAGCTCGCCGCCGTTTCCGGGTCAAAAAGGCTCGTCTCCTTGAACGCCATAAACGCATCGGCATCGAGAATTTCTGACCAAATGTAGCTGTAGTAACCGGCGAAATAGTCTCCGGCGAAAATATGCGCGAAGTAACCAGTGCGATAGCGTGGAATGATCTCTTCGATAAGACCGATATCGGCCATGGCCGCACTCTCAAAAGCGCGGGGCTCGATGGCTTCAGTTGAATCCAGCGTGTGATAGGCCATGTCCAGGTACGCTGCAGCCATGTACTCGACCGTAATAAATCCCTGGTTGAATTTGGCAGATGCCGTGATCTTGTCGATGGTCTCTTGCGGCATAGGTTCACCGGTCTCGTAGTGCCTTGCGAACAGACGCAGCACTTCGGGCTCGCGCATCCAGTTTTCCATGACCTGTGAAGGGAACTCGACGAAGTCACGGGGCGTGTTGGTGCCTGACAGAGAAGCGTACCTTACGTCGGACAACATGCCATGCAACGCATGACCAAACTCGTGGAATAGTGTTTCGGCTTCGATGAGGCTCAGCAGTGATGGCGAATTGGCACCAGGGGCCGGATAGTTGAAGTTGTTGGTAATAATAGGTGTGACGACGCCATCGAGCTTCGATTGCGAACGCAGTGCGTTCATCCACGCACCGCCCTGTTTCGACTCGCGAGCAAAGAAGTCCATGTACAAGATGGCCAGATGTGAACCGTCCGCCTCTTTGACTTCGAAAACCTGTTGATCGGGATGCCATTTCGGCAGATCGTCTCGTTGCTCAAATTGCAGGCCGAAGAGCTTGGTCGAAAGAGCAAAGACACCATCGCGCACGGCGTTAACTTCGAAGTACGGCCGTAGCGCATCCTCGTCTATATCGTATTTGGCTTTGCGGACTTTGGCGGTGTAATAGCGCCAGTCCCAGCCGCGGATACGGTCATCGATGCCGTCGGCCTGCATCATAGCTTGCAGGTCCGCGCGTTCTTGTTTTGCCACCCGAATCGCGGGTTCCCAAATTTGGTCGAGAAGCTTATAGGCATTTTCGGGCGACTCGGCCATATTGTCGGAGAGTACGAATTCTGCCTGGTTCTTGTACCCCATGAGAGCGGCACTCTCGGCACGCAAAGAGACCATGCGAGCAGCAATCGCCTTGTTGTCCGAGTCATTGTCGTTGTCGCCGCGTTTCGCGTAGCCCTCGAACAGGGCCTTGCGCATTTCCCGATTTGGCGAGAATTCCAGGAACGGGTTGATACTCGGACGTTGCAGGGTAAATACCCAACACTCGCAGTCATGGCCGCGCCGCTTTGCTTCGTCTGCAGCAAGGGCGACCAGGCTCGCTGGCAAATTTCCAAGATCCGCTTTATCGGTTACGAGCAGTTCGAAATCGTTGGTCTCATCCAACAGGTTTTCGTCAAATTTCTGCGATAGCGATGCGAGTTCAGCATTGATTTCGCGCAGGCGTGATTGTGCTTCGTCGTCGAGATTTGCACCGGCACGGACAAAGCGCTTGAGAGTTTCCTCCAGCAGCCGAAGTCGTTCGCCGCTGAGGCCGAGCTCCTCGCGTTGTTCATAGACGGTATTGACACGATCAAACAGCGCGGGGTTGAGGTTGATGTTGTCTTTGTGTGCTGCCTCTTCCGGGGCAAACACCTTCGCTGTTTCGCGAATTACGTCGTCGGCATGCGCTGAATTGACGGCAGAGAAAACGTAATCAACCTTGTCCAGAAGGTCATCGCTTCGCTCCAGTGCTTCGATCGTATTCGCAAACGTAGGCTCGTCGGAGTTGTCGACTATCTCGTTAATCTTCCGGGTTTGATCTTCCATGCCGGCACGTAGTGCGGGCAGGTAGTCCTCAGACGAGATCTGGTCAAACGGTGGCACACCAAAAGGCGTGTCCCAGTCTTCGAGCAGTATGTTGGCTGCTGGCATCGTTCCTGTCTCTACCGCTTCTGTCTCAGGTACCGGGCTATCGCCGCATGCCGCCAGGACCAAAAAGATTGCCGCTGTGGCTGTGATTTTCGACTTCATAATGATTTCCTGGAATTCCATAAATATCCGTTTAACCGTCCATTCTGACAGCGAGCTTTTTAATAGTTCAATAGTGGATTCGCGCAACGGCGCCATAGCTATTGGGCGAGCCGGAGGATGGTATCCCAATGTATTTTGTCGACGGGCATGATAGACAAGCGGTTGCCTCTGCGCGTGAGGATCATGTCTTCAAGCTGCGGATTCGCTTTGATTTCGGCTAGCGTTACCGGCCGTTTCAGCTTGCTGACGAATTCAACATCGACGAGCAGCCATCGTGGGTTTTCCTGGTCGCTTTTCGGGTCGAAATATTTCGATTCCGGATCAAACTGCGTGGGATCCGGGTAGGGCTTGCTGGCAACCTTGGAAACTCCGACGATTGCGGGTTCTTTGCAGTTCGAATGGTAGAAAAAAATCTTGTCGCCAATGCGCATATCATCGCGCATCATATTGCGGGCCTGGTAGTTTCGGATGCTGTCCCACATCTCTCGGCCATCGCGTTCGAGGTCGTCGATGCTGTATACGTCGGGCTCGGATTTCATAAGCCAATATGCCATCAGGATGCGTCCCATTTTCACCGTGTTGAGGGGCTGCGGAGTGTATCATGACGACTTGGATTCGAGGGTCGCTGTGATACCATTGCGCCCCGAAATCGGTGCTTGGCGAGACAGACGAATGACAAACATGCTGGCGAATATTTTTGGCTCATCACCAGTGCGGCCACTCGAAAAACACATCGGAATTGCATTTCGGTGTGCGAAGCAGCTGCATGCGTTCTTCGCCGCCGCGATAAAAGGGAATTGGGAAAAAGCCACGACCGTTCGCGGTGAAATCGAGAGATTGGAGCACGAGGCAGACGATTTAAAGAAGAAGATTCGCCTTGGTCTGCCCAAAAGTCTTTTTATGCCGGTGCCGCGTGAGGATCTCCTGGAGTTACTGCTCGTTCAGGACAAGATCGCAAATCGAACCAAGGATGTGTCCGGTATTGTCCTCGGCCGTAAGATGAAGATTCCGCCGGAGATTGCCGATCAGTTTCTGGAGTTTGTCGACCGCAATGTGGATGCGGCCAAACAGGCAAAGAAAAGCGTCCGCGAACTCGACGAGCTATTTACGGCAGGTTTTCGTGGCGCAGAGGTCGCACTTGTCGAAGCGCTCATCGAAGAGCTGGACCGTATTGAAACCGATACTGACGACAAGCAGGCTGCACTTCGCGCATCGCTGTTCCAAATCGAAGAGTCCATGAATCCGGTCGATGCTGTATTCATGTACCAGGTCATTGAGTTGACCGGCGAAATTGCCGACATGGCGGAACGTGTTGGCCGACGTCTCGAACTGTTGCTCTCACACTAATAACAAGTAATAAGGGCCACTCCGGCCTCCTGGGAATCGTTCGATGGAAGCAGAACTCGTCTATATAGCCCTTGCCGCTTTATTCGGCATATTTATGGCTTGGGGTATTGGCGCGAACGACGTCGCAAACGCAATGGCGACATCGGTCGGCTCAAAAGCGCTCACGATCAGGCAAGCGATACTCGTCGCCGCCATTTTTGAATTTCTTGGCGCGGTCCTCGCCGGTGGTGAAGTTACGTCGACGATTCGCAAAGGCATTGTCGATGCGGATAGTCTGTCGGGCAGTCCGGAGCTTCTGGTCTACGGCATGCTCGCGTCCCTGCTTGCGGCTGGCACGTGGTTGTTTATTGCCTCAAAAAATGGCTGGCCGGTTTCGACTACGCACTCGATCGTTGGCGCGATTGTTGGATTCGCAGCGGCAGGCATTGGGGTCGACGCCGTGCAATGGGGCAAGGTTGCAACCATTGTTATGAGCTGGGTTGCGTCACCATTAACCGCCGGGTTCATTGCGTACCTGATCTACCAAAGCGTGCAACGTCTGATCCTGCGTCAGGACGATCCGCTTGCGATGGCTAAACGATATGTGCCGATCTACATGTTTTTTGCGGCCTTCACGATCACGCTGGTTACCATTCTCAAGGGCCTTAAGCATGTAGGGCTCACAATCGACCTGGCAGAGAGCTATATGCTCGCAACCGCGATAGCAATCGCCATTGCCATCATTGGATCTATCGCGATTCGGCGTATCCAACCCGACCCGAAAGCGGAAAAAAGCCAGCATTTCTACACGGTCGAACGCGTGTTTGGCGTCCTTATGGTCATAACTGCCTGCGGCATGGCTTTTGCACATGGTTCAAACGATGTCGCTAACGCAATTGGGCCGCTTGCCGCTGTTGTCAGTATTGCGCAGACCGGTGAGATTGCCGCGAAGTCGGCGCTGCCAATTTGGGTGCTGGCGCTGGGTGGTGGTGGCATCGTTGTCGGACTGGCCACGTTCGGTCGCCACGTAATTGCAACGGTTGGCAAGAAGATCACGCAGCTGACCCCGAGTCGCGGCTTTGCCGCAGAGCTTGCAGCTGCAACGACCATCGTCATTGCGTCGGGAACCGGCATGCCAATATCGACGACGCACACACTGGTTGGAGCGGTTCTCGGCGTAGGTCTCGCACGTGGAATCGAGGCGATCGACCTTCGCGTTGTTGCACGCATTTTCGTCTCGTGGGTGGTCACGATTCCAGCCGGGGCGTTCCTCTCGATCGTATTCTTCTTCATATTTAAGACGTTTCTTCCCTAGTGCCGCGTCCACAGCTCTAGATGCCGCTGGGGAAGAATCGGAATGCGCCTTACCTGACGCCATTCGCGCGACGGTACGCGATGTTCATACTCGCCGTCGTTTACATGTTCAATTTTATCGATCGGCAAATTCTATCGATTTTGCTGCCGGCCATTCGCGACGAGTTCCAGGTCGGAGACACAGTACTGGGACTGCTGGCGGGTACCGCTTTCGCTCTGTTTTACGTAGCTCTGGGCGTGCCGATCGGACAACTTGCAGATCGAGTCAATCGTCGCAATCTTGTCGCCGCCTCGGTGGCAATATGGAGTGCAATGACGGCGTTGTCCGGCTTAGCTGCGAACGTATGGTACCTGGCACTCGCGCGGGTCGGTGTTGGCGTCGGTGAGGCGGGCTGCAGCCCACCGGCGCATTCAATGATTGCGGACTACTATCCACCCGAGAAACGTTCGGCCGCGATGGGGTTCTACACGCTCGGTATTTCAGCGGGTGTCATGCTGGCGTACCTCGCCGGTGGGTGGGTCGTGCAGAACATCGGCTGGCGTGAAGCTTTCTATATCGTCGGTGTACCGGGTCTGTTGCTGGCTCTGATCGTGAGATTCACCGTAACCGAGCCCGTGCGCGGGGCGTCAGAAAACCGGCACGATACAGGTCACCGGCCGACGATGGCCTCAGTCGTACAGTTCCTGTTGGCCAGGCGATCGTTCTTGTTTATGGCAGTGGCGGCAGGCCTGAGCTCATTTGTTGGCTACTCCATGATTAACTTTATGCCGAGTTTCATGGTGCGTAGCTTCACGATAGAGATTGCATCACTCGGTTTGTGGTTAGGTCTTATTTACGGCTTCGCCGGTGGGTTTGGTTTCTTTATGGGGGGATACATTGCCGACCATATCGGGCGTGACGGGCATCGCAAAGCGTTGTCATTTGTCGCCATAGCGATGCTAGTGACATTGTTCTTCAATATCACTGTGTTCCTGACATCTTCGCCCGTGTGGTGTTTGTTGTTGTACATCGTGCCTGCAACAACGGCCAACGTTTATCTTGCGCCTGTCCTGAGCCAAACACAGAGCCTCGTATCATTGCGTATGCGCTCTGTTGCTTCGTCGCTTGTTTTGCTGATCATCAACATTATCGGACTGGCAATGGGGCCGCCTGTTACGGGGATGATCAGCGATGCACTGGAGCCGGGGTACGGAACGGAGTCAATGCGTTACAGCCTGCTGCTTGTTAGCGCGGTCGTTTTGCCGATTGCTGCATGGTTTTATTTTCAGGCAGGCAAGTCGATTGACAGCGACCTGCAGAAAGCCGACGAACACGACTGAATTGTCAGACTGCGCGCAGGTACCAGTCGAAGTCGGTGGGCGGCACCGTGTTGTGAAACTGGCGACATTCACTGCGTCGATTCTGAGCGAGATAGTCGCAATACCTTTTGCCCAGATACTCCGGCAAAATCTTGCTCTTTGAAAATTGATCGATGGCCGTGTCCCAACGGTCGGGGATGCCGACTTTTAGTTTTATAAGCTCGCCTTCTCCAATCATTCGGCCCGGGTCACACTTGCTCTTGATGCCGTAATGCACACCGGCGGCGATCGCGGCAGTAACCAGGTAGGGGTTGGCATCGGCACCGGCAACACGATGTTCAAAGCGCAGGTTCTTCATATCAGACTGAGGAACCCGAACAGCGACGGCGCGATGATTTACGCCCCAGTTGGGTTCTACCGGGACGAAGTTCTCCGGCAACAGGCGACGATACGAGTTTGCGTTGGGCGCGAATATAGCGGTGGATTCGGCCATCGTTTTCAAGAGTCCGCCGATGGCATATCTCAGCCGTGCAGAGAAAGGTGGTACTGCAAGGCTTTCACGCCCATGAGAAAAATAGTTCTTGCCGTTGCGATCCACGAGGCTCATGTGGATATGTAAGCCGCTGCCTGAATCCTCGGCGAACGGTTTGGCCATAAAGCAGGCGACGAAACCGTGCTTGCGCGCTGCAGCCTTCACAGCCCGTTTCAGGAGCACCGCGTGATCGCAGGCCAGTACGGGGTCATCAATGTGCAAGAGGTTGATTTCGAACTGCGCTGGTGCAAATTCTGAGGTTGCTGCATCTGCTGGCACGCCCTGTGCTTCACAATAGGCATAAACGTCGTCGAGGAAGGGTTCGATTTCCCAGAGATCGTCCGGGTGATAAACCTGGGGCCCCAGTTGCGGTCTACCTATACCGGGCACACGAGGTGCCCTTTGCCTGGGCCGGTCTGATTTCGCGTCGAGCAGATAAAACTCAAGTTCAGTCGCCATGACTATCTTGAGCCCCATTTTCTTAAGCGGAGCAATGGACCTTTCGAGCACGGCGCGTGGGTCGCCGTGGAATGGCGTGCCATCGTGATCGTAAAGCCGAAACAATGCCTGGGCTGTCGCGCGGTTCGCCCACGGGACAGGCGCCAGGCTGCCGGGAACCAGCTGGCACTGCCTGTCTGGGTCGCCGTCTGCCGTGCCGTAGGGCAAGCCCGCGACGATATCGCCCAGGCTCGTCAGCAGCATTGTGCCGGCGCAGAATTCAAAGCCATCCGCGCAAGCCTTCTCGAAGGCATTGCGACGAATTCGTTTGCTTCTGAAAATGCCGTTCATGTCCGGCGCCAGCAATTCCATCGACTCGGTCTTCGGGTACTTTTTCAGCAAGCGGCGCAGCTCAGATTGCATAATGTTCTTCATTTCTTGTGTCATAGCTGGGCCATTGTACCGCGTGGTAAGATGCTGCCAAGCATCGCGCAGGGAACAAAAATATCAAGAAACGCAGCGTGCAAGCCCTTTACTGCCTTTTTTGGCTGTCCTTATTGCTGACCCGGTCATTCGCGGCTCAGGCGATTGAAATCGAGTCACCGCGGATAGGTTTGGCCGAGGTGCCGCTGGAAATTGCCGTCGCTGGCGTCGCAGAAGGTGCAACGGTCTCGATGGTATTTGCCGGCATCGATTACGCGATAATTGCGGATAACGATGGTCGCGCGGTTTTCTCCGACCTGTCGACGCCCACTGTCGGAACAACCACAATCGCAGTTTCTGTCGGCGAGCAGACGGCATCAGCTGAGCTTCGTGTGCTGCCGGGCTGGGTTTCGGTAATGCCTGCGTTTCTCGCAATCTTTGTCGCCTTGCTAATCCGGAATGTCGTTCCTGCACTTTTGCTTGGATTGTGGCTGGGCGCTACCACCCTTATCGGCTTCTCGGCTTTTGGGGCTGGCAAGGCAGTTCTAGACGTATTTGCCGTTTTCATCGTTGAGGCGATAAGCGATTCTGGTCGTGTCGCGATCATCGTATTTACAATGTTGATTGGTGGCATGGTCGGCATCATTACGCGCAATGGCGGCATGGCCAGTATTGTTCGCGTGGTGGTCAGCAGGGCAAAGACCCCTTTTGGCGGCCAGGTATCTGTTTGGTTGATGGGCCTCATGGTCTTCTTCGACGACTACGCCAACACACTGGTCGTCGGAAACACAGCACGACCGATCACTGATCATCTGAAAATTTCACGGGAAAAGCTTGCGTACATCGTTGACTCAACTGCGGCACCTGTTGTTTGCCTGGCTCTCGTTACGACCTGGATAGGCTATCAAGTGAGCTTGATCGACCAGGCGATGCAAGGTATCGACGGGCTTGCCGGAACGACGGCCTATTCGCTATTCCTAAACTCGCTCCCGTACAGTTTCTACCCGATACTTGCGATCGTGTTCGTGTTGGCCGTCGCCATAACCGGGCGTGACTTTGGCCCGATGTACAAGGCGGAATTGCGTGCACGGCAGGGCATGGTCGAGTCCGAAAGAGAAACCGAATTGCCAGCCGTCGACGGAGATGCACTGGAGGTTAAGCCGGATGTACCGATGCGCCCGGTGAACGCGTTCCTGCCAATAATTACCCTGGTCATCTCCTTGCTCGTGAGTATGTACGTTACGGGCGAGGGCGAGTCGCTCCGGGACATTATCGGATCATCGGATCCGTATGTGGCGATGATCTGGGCGTCGTCTCTGGCTGTGCTTGTCGCTGCAGCGTTGTCGATAGGGCAGCGAATATTGTCGATGCACGAAACGGTCGATGCCTGGTATGGCGGCGCGAGGGCAACGCTGTTCGGCATGATAGTGCTGGTATTGGCGTGGTCGATGTCCGATGTAACTGCTGCCTTGAATGCCAAGGAATACCTGATCTCGATTCTCGGCGATACGCTGCCGCTAGAGCTTGTGCCGGCTGTGGTGTTTGTACTCGCGGCCGTAACGGCATTTTCGACCGGTACGAGCTGGGGCACGATGGGTATCTTGCTGCCGCTGGTATTGCCGCTCGCCTGGGCCGTCATGACGGTTAGCGGCGTGGCGGATGCGTCCGGCATGCATATTATGAATTCGTCAATCGCCTGCGTTCTTGCCGGTGCCGTTTGGGGGGACCATTGCTCGCCGATCTCTGACACGACCGTGCTGTCTTCTATAGCGAGCGGTTGTGATCATATCGAGCACGTGCGAACGCAAATGCCATACGCATTGCTCGTTGGTGCCGTCGCAGTTGCCGTTGGCACGATTCCCGGTGGTTACGGCATGTCGCCGTGGATTTCAATTGTCGCTGGAGCAGCGATACTCGTTGGCGTCTTGCGTTATCTCGGTCGTAAGGCGTAACGTTATGAGGATGTATCCCAAACCTGTTATCGGCGTTCCAGCGGATAGGCGACAGCTTGACCCTCATCCGTTTCACATGGTTGGCGAGAAATACCTCCAGGCCCTCATCGATGGTGCCGATGCATTACCGCTGATAATTCCCGTGCTCGCAGAACATCTGGATGTCGATGAGTTGCTCGGGAAAGTTGATGGAATACTCCTGACGGGCAGCCCGTCAAATGTCGAGCCGCATCACTACGGTGGCGAGCCCAGCGAGCCAGGCACCTTACATGATGCCCACCGCGACGCAGCTACGCTTCCTCTGGCGCGTCGCGCACTTGATGCAGGCATACCGCTGTTTGCCGTTTGTCGCGGCTTCCAGGAACTCAACGTCGTGTTGGGTGGCACACTTCATCAAAAAGTGTACGAAGTTGCGGGATATCATAGCCATCACGAAAACCCTGACGATCCCCTCGACGTCCAATATGGTCCGTCGCACGAGCTGAACCTGGTGGAAGGCGGCTTGTTGCACAAGGTCGCCGGGGAGGCCAGAGTTATGGTTAATTCGCTTCATAAACAAGGAGTTGCGCGTCTTGCTGACGGCGTTATCGTCGAGGCCGTAGCCGACGATGGTCTGATTGAGGCATTCAGGGTGGACGAAGTGCCGGGGTTTGCACTTGCAGTACAATGGCATCCGGAGTGGCAAGCCACACAAAACGATTTTTCCATGGCAATCTTCAAGGCGTTTGGCGATGCGTGCAGAGAGTACGCTTGCCAGCGACAGGTGTAGCGTGAGTAAGGATGAAGTGTTTCAGCCCTGGCTGAAAGAAAGAGGGATAGAAGACGTAGAGGCGTTTGTACCGGACATGGCCGGCTCTGCACGCGGCAAGGTTCTGCCGGCCGACAAGTTCGGTTCGAGCACCATGAAAATTCCCGAGGCCATATTCGGCCAGACAATTTCGGGCGACTACGTAACTAACAAACTGAACGTCGAAGACCGGGACATGATTCTGCGACCAGACCCGAGTACGTTGAGGATTGTCCCCTGGTCGACCGACCCGGCGGCATCGGTTTTTGTAGACTGTTACCACAGCGACGGCACGACTGTTGATTCATCGCCGCGTAGCGTATTGCGAAACGTGCTCGGCAAATACGAGGCACGGGGTTGGGTGCCAGTCGTTGCGCCTGAGGTTGAGTTTTACTTGTTGAAACCGCATTCCGATTCGAATGCCGAGGCTGAGGCTCCCGAGGGTCGGCTGGGCTGGACCGAAGGGGCCCGGCAGCCATACAGCATCGATGCGATGAACGACTTCGATCCATTCATCAATGACCTGTATGCCTATTGCGAGGCACAGGACATTCGTATCGATACCCTGGCACAGGAGATGGGTCCGGCACAGTTCGAGATCAATTTCCTGCACGGTAATGCGATCGAACTGGCCGATCAGGTGTTCCTGTTCAAACGCACGGTTCGGGAAGTTGCAATCGAGCACGAAATGCACGCCACGTTTCTTGCCAAGCCAATGACGGAAGAAGCGGGCAGTGCATTGCACATTCACCAGAGCATTCTCGACAAGGGTGGCGAGAACATTTTTTCGAACAAGGACGGATCAGCAAGCGACCTGTTTTACGGTTTTCTCGGTGGATTGCAGACCTACATGCCGGAAGCATTACT
>Ga0224512_10001831_pt1 | contig 19926 bp, 12 predicted proteins | sample SF_May12_sed_USG_4_FD_169103 | JGI IMG/M metagenome (GOLD analysis project Ga0224512, IMG submission 169103) | Sediment microbial communities from San Francisco Bay, California, United States - SF_May12_sed_USGS_13 | ecosystem: Environmental > Aquatic > Marine > Sediment | place: USA... | reverse complement strand
GCGATGATCGCCATGACCAAGTATTGGACTCGAAAGGCCAGGTCCGCGCTCACGTACGCGATCGCCAGAATCAGGCCGAAGAGGACCAGGTCCACCAGAATCGGCGGATGCGTCGGGAAGACCCAGTTCCAGCCCTCCCGAAAGCCGAACACGTACATCGAGACGGCGAACGCCTGAGACAGGTACAGCGGAAGCCCGACACTGGCGGCGACTTCGTAACCCAAGGAGCGGGTGACGATCGCGTAGGGTCCGCCGGCGCCCAGGCGCGTATTCGTCGCAATGGATGCGAGCGAAAGGCCCGTGGTGATCGAGATGGCCGTCGCCAGACCGAGGATCGACAGGGCGCCCACGAGCCCGGCATTCCCCACGACCCAGGGGAGCCGCAGGTACATGATCACGCCGAGGATCGTCAGGAGGGTCGGCGTGAAGACGCCAGCAAACCATCCGTACCGCTTGCCCTCAGATTCCCCGTCCGGGGGCGCGCTCAGCTGAGGATCGGGTATCATCGCTCGTCGTCGTGAGGAAGACCGCAGCGTATCGCGTCCTTCCGCAGGGTCGCAAGGCAGGCGTGCCTCGACGCCTCGGTCTCAGGCTCGTAGAATCGCGGTCCGACTCGACCACACACCATACTCCGGAAGACCATGTATCGCATTGCCCCGCGCGCCCTCGGCGTCATGATTCCTGCGTTCCTTCTATCGCTCGCGCTCGGGGCCGACTTCGCCATGGCCGCCGAAACCGCCTCCGCACCCCGACAGGAGCGGCCTTCTGAGCAAGAGGACACGACGAAGTCGTACGCCGACGTGATTACGGCCGACGCGGTGACGAGCCGCGGGCTCTTCGACACCCACATGATCGGCGACGATCTGCTCTACGAGGTGCCGCTCGACATGCTGGACCGCGAGATGCTGCTCCTCACGCGCATCGCCCGCACGCCCGACGGGGTCGGTTATGGCGGATCGAAGGCGAACACTTCGACCGTCCGGTGGGAGCGCGTGGGCGACCGAATCCTTCTCCGGCTGGTCAGCTACGACAACTTCGCGGGTGACTCGACCGCGATCGCGGCCGCGGTGCGGAACTCGAACTTCGAGCCGATCATCATGGCCTTCGACATTGAAGTGATGTCGGACGACGGATCGGCCGCGGTCATCGAGGTGACCGACCTGTTCACCGACGATGTCGCGCTGCTGGGGCTCCAGAAGTCGCGTCGCGACGACTTCGGAGTGCGCTCCGTCGACTCGGACCGGACGTACGTGATCAGGGCGTCGTCCTTCCCGCGCAACGTCGAGGTCCGGCGCGTGCTGACGTACAACGCGAACGAGCCTCCCACGAACGAGGCGAGTGGCACGCTGTCCATGGAGATGCACCACTCGATGCTCGTGCTCCCGGATGATCCGATGGAGCCGCGCCTCTGCGACGAGCGCGTCGGCTTCTTCAGCACACGACAGACCGACTACGGGCTCGATGAGCAGCGGGCCGTCGAGACCTGCTACGTGACGCGGTGGCGTCTCGAGCCGAGCGATCCGGCGGCATTCGCGCGCGGCGAGTTGGTCGATCCTGTCCAACCGATCGTGTATTACATCGACCCGGCTACGCCCGCGAAGTGGGTCCCCTACCTCAAGCAAGGAGTCGAGGACTGGCAGGTCGCCTTCGAGGCAGCAGGCTTCAGCAATGCCATCGTAGCGGCCGATGCGCCCGAGGACCCCGACTGGAGTCCCGAGGACGCGCGGTACTCGGTCATCCGGTACCTGGCCTCGGACGTCCAAAACGCATCCGGCCCACACGTGCACGATCCGCGCACGGGCGAGATCCTGGAGAGCGACATCCAGTGGTACCACAACGTGATGAACCTCGTTCGTAACTGGTTCTTCATTCAGACGGCGGCGGTCAACGAAGACGCCCGCTCCGTCAAGTTCGACGACGAGGTCATGGGCGAGCTGATCCGCTTCGTGTCCGCGCACGAGGTGGGCCACACGATCGGGCTCCAACACAACATGCAGTCGTCGGCGGCGTACCCGGTCGAGCAACTCCGGACCCGCTTCACCTGCGAGATGGGCGTGGCCCCGTCGATCATGGACTACGCGCGCTTCAACTACGTGGCACAACCGGGTGACGACGCGTGCCTGATGCCGATGGTCGGGCCGTACGACAAGTTCGCCATCGAGTGGGGGTACCGGCCGTATCCCGGCATGGACCGTTACGCCGAGCTCGAGCCCCTGCGGGACTTCGTGGTGGAGATGCAGGACGACCCGACGTACCTCTTCTCCAGCCCGACCGGCGCCGACCCGACGGCACTCACGGAGGCGATCGGGGACGACGCCATGCGGGCGTCGGACTATGGCGTGGAGAACCTCAAGCGGATCACCCGAGAGTTGGTCGACTGGACGTACCAGGAGGGCGAGGACTACGCGCAGCTGGAGGAACTGTTCAACAACGTCGTAAGCCAGTGGAACCGCTATTCAGGTCACGTCGTTGCGAATGTCGGCGGTGTCGTGCGCACTCGGAAGCGTCAGGGACAGGACGGCGTACCGTACCAGATGGTGCCGCGCGAGAAACAGGCGCGCGCGCTCGAGTATCTGAACCGACAGGTCTTCGCGACGCCGGAGTGGATGCTCGACCCCGACATCTTCGACCGCTTCCAGGGCTCAGGGGCGACCGATCTCGTTCGCGCGCGTCAGGCGTCCGCTTTGAACCAGGTCCTCAATGTCGATCGCATGAAGCGACTCGTCGAGCAGGAGGCATTCCACGGATCCGATGCGTATTCGCTCGGGGAGATGCTCGACGACCTGCGCGTCGGCGTCTGGTCCGAAGCGACCTCGGGCCGAGCGACAGACGCGTATCGGCGCAATCTCCAGCGCGCCTATCTCGATCGGATGAAGGCGCTGATGGAAGACGAGGACGCCCTGCAGACCGACGTCGCTCCTTTCGTGCGGGGCCAGCTCGTGCAGCTTCGGTCCGAGCTCGAAGCGGGCCAGAGCCGTATGTCACATCGTGCCACGCAGCTGCACTTCACGGATGCGATCGCGAGGATCGATGCGGTGCTGGACCCGGCCGCCTAGCCGCGGGCACCGGGCCGACAGCATTCGAACGTCCATCGGGGTCACGGTCCCAGACGGGATGACACTCGCGCTGGGTGCGATGATCGCGCTCATGACCGCGCCGTCGTCCCGGGCGTGCCCGAGACCGAGAGCGTGCCCGAGCTCGTGCGCGAGAACCATGACCAGGTCATCGTGGCTCGAGAACCGGAAGATCCGGATCCTTCGGGAAACGGATACGAGCCGTCCGTTGGAACGGGACACGATCTCGTCGTAGGTACCGGACTCCGCCGTAGACCCCGGGAAATCGCGCGCCAACGCCGCGTTCTGGTCGGCGAGCGCGTCGACGCGCTCGTTGAAGGCGTCGACGTCTTTCTGGATCGAATCGGCGAGCCGCCTCAGGTCCCTTCGCCCGTCATCCAAAGCCCGGAGGGTCCGATCCAACTCGTCCCGACGCCGATCGAGATCGCTCTGCACCGACGGTGGCACCTCACGTTCACGGCTCCACCGTCGCACGTCGTCGTTGTACGCCTGGACCGCACGGTCGTATTCGGCGAGGCCGCGCTCGTATCGCGCGCCCGCCGACTCGTACCGTCGAGAGGCCTCGTCCAGGCGAGTCCTACCCGCCTCGATGTCCCTCCGCTCCCTCTCGACCTCCTGCTCCCGCTCCCGTCGCTCCTCCACCCCGGCCTGCCGCTCGTCGTACTCGAAGAAGAGCGGGGACCCGGCGTCGGCATCGAAGCGGAAGAGGTCGCTTCCGACGGCTCGCTCCCACAGCCGACCCGCATCGCGTAGGGCGCGCGCAGCCGACTCGGTGGAGAGGTCGAAGCGACGATCGATGCCTGCGACGGTCCAGCTCATCGGAACCGCGCACGGCACGTCCGAGCCACCCGCCGAGCTCTGGGCTCGCGCGGGCGTGCCGACGACGGTCGCGGCCGCGGCGGCGATCAGGAACGTGGGGCGGAAGCGACGCATCATCGTCCAAGATCCTCGACGAAGGAGCTGCGTGCAATGAAACGCTTCTGCTAACCGATCAAATACAGCGCCTCCTGACGCGGTCGAAAGAAGCGCCAACCCTCGGGCGTGAGGTAGGCGGGGTCCTCCTGCATCATGAACACGTCCTGGCCGCCCCACTCCGGAACCGGGGTCAGCGTGTTCAGCTCGATCGAGATATAGGAGCCTTCGACCAACACCTGCTGCGCGGCGGCGGTGCTGCCCGAGCTCCGGAAGTCGATGCTCGGCCCGAGACCGTGCCCATGGTTACCGAGCGGGTGCGAGTACACCTGTGCCGTGATCCCGGCCTCCTCCATCTCGGCCATCGTCTCGGCGTAGACTTCGCCGACGGTGCGACCTGGACGCGACGCCCGCAGCATGAGCGCATCCTGGAGGGCGTTCGTGTTGGCCAGCGCGTCCTTCAGCCCCTGAGGGGCGTCCGCCTCACCGGGCTGGAGTACGTAGGCCATCTTCTGCCAGTCGCTGTCGAGGCCCATGTATGAGATTCCGAAGTCGACGTGCACGAGGTCACCGCGCTCGATCACCGTCTCCTCGGGTGCCACCGCAAGGAAGCCGCGCGAAGCGACTCTCTCCATTCCGCGGCGCTGCACCCGGAGATCGGGTTGGAACCAGGTCCGGACGCCAGACGCCCAGAGTGCGTCGTACATGAAGCGACGAACGTCGCCGACCGTCGTCGCTCCCGGCTCGATCACCTGGTCCGAGAACGCTCGTCGCGTAATGTGCTCGGTCAGCGCAACCAGTTGCTCGTAGTGATCCCACTCCTCGGGGATGCGCGTCGCCAGGTATTCGACGATCAGACCTTCGGCCGAGACGAAGCGGCGCTCGGCCTCCGGCCCCATCGCGTCGGCCAGAAAGCGGTAGCTGTCGTGCGCGAGTGACCGAGTCATCCCTCGTCGGCCACCGGTCCCGAGTCCGATCGCGTCTGGCCGGTACTCCTCGTACAGCCCTCTGAGAACGTCGGCGGGGGGCTCGGGATCGACGGGTGATTCGAAGAAGCGGGCAACGGTCTCTTCCCAGTACCCCGTGGCGGCGACCTTGCGCAGGCCGGCCACGCCGGCGTCGATGAAAACGAAGACGTCGCGGCGGCCCGCGTAGGGACGAGCCGGAGCGACGTACTCGGTGAGTGGATCGTCGTTGAACTCCTCGTTCACCACGATCCACATGTCGATGCCTTGGCGGCGCATCATCGGCAGGAGCATGTCGTGGCGTTTCGCGAGCCACTGATCCCGCACGGCCATCTGTTCGGACCAGGTGAGGAGTGATGGAGCGTCCTCTGAGTTCGACGCGCCCAGCTCGGTGAACGGGGTCTCGTTCGCCGAGGTGCAGGCAAACGAAGCCAGGACGAGGACGGCGCAGAGTGCGGTTCGGATCATCGAAGGTGCCGGTTGAGTTGACCGCGAAATCGGGCGGGGGAAGACATCCGCCGCAAGACGATGCCTCACGATCGCAGGGCCGGGAGGTGGCCGACCCATCAGCTGAGCTCAGTCGATAGGCGCGCTGAGCACCGTGTGCTCGGTAATGATCCCGCCTCGGTCCCCGACCTCGATCGAGCCGTAGCGCTCGGCGAAGCAGGCCGGCAACTCCCGGTCTCCCGGCAGCGACAGCCAGAGGCGCAGTAGGTGCCGACGCCGCGCAGGATCGGGCCAGTCGGCGAAGGCCGTACGGTCGTGTAGCTGCGAGTGGTTGTAGACGAATTGCATGTCGCCCGGCTCCAGGCGCATGCGCACGTGGATCTCGGGGTCTTCCGCGAGCGCGTCGAACAGGTCGAGCGCTTCGATGTGCTCAGGCGTAAGGCGGGGAGCGTCCTCGAAACGCTGCGCACTCTCGATGTACTGACGCTGGTAGAAGACCGTGAGCTTGCCCTCGTGCCAATTCAGCACCGGAATCTGCAGATACGGTTTGGCGCCGGGCGGCACCTCGCCGCGTCGGTCGGTCGCGATGGGGTCGAAGAGGCGCTCGAGCAGATCCGGCCGGGCGGCACGCATCCGGTTGTAGATCGTCAGGGCGCTCACCAGCAGCGACATGCCACCCTCCCGGGCGTCCCGGAGGCAGAGAAGCCCGACTGCATCGGCGCTGTCGGTGTGGAAGCTCTGCCGCTCCGCCGTCTGATAGATCCGGGTGTTGGTGTCCTTCGACGTCGCACCCGTGTCACGCACGTGCCCGAGGATATGACCCTGGGCGTTCTGCGAGCGGGCATGGCCGAGGTGCGCACCGATCCCGCAAAAGACGGTGGCCGCGAATCGCTGATCGTAGTCTTCGACGGGAAGCCCCCGCAGCACCTCGAATCCAATGCCGTCGAGCAGCGTCGACCTCAACGCCGAGAGGTGGTCTCCGAAGGAGCTGAGCGGGAAGTCGGCGGCCGTGATTTCACCGACGTCTCGCCCCAACGAGAGGTAGTGTTCGGCCGCGGATTCGAGGTCGTGAATGTCGGCCGGCGAGAGTGCCCTGATCCACTCCTCCGAGCGTTCCTGCATGTCGCGGCCGGTCCAGGCGGCGCGACCCATGAAGCGCTCCGGAAGGTCGTCCAGCTTCTGCATGCAGCCCTCGTCGTTTCTCGGCGGGGTGGTGAACGGATCGGACGGTCCCGGGCGACGCCGTCATCGCGCCGGGACCTCTTGTCGACTGGGTTAGAGTCCACTTTTGTTCATCGACGGTACCATCGAAGCGGCCACCAGCGGAAGAACGGAAGAACTATGGATGGAAGTGTAGAGGGAAGCGGAGGAACGTGCCCGGTCATGCACGGGACGCATACGAACGCCGCGGCGGGAGGCACCTCCAATCGTGACTGGTGGCCCAACCAGCTGAACCTCGGTGTGCTGCGTCAGAATTCTCCGCTGGCCGATCCCATGGGCAGAGCCTTCGACTACGCGGCGGAGTTCGAGAAGCTCGACCTCCAGGCCGTGAAGGAAGACCTCTACGCGCTCATGACCGACTCTCAGGCGTGGTGGCCGGCCGATTACGGTCATTACGGGCCGCTCTTCATTCGCATGGCATGGCACAGCGCCGGCACGTACCGCACGGCGGACGGTCGCGGTGGTGCATCGTCGGGCACGCAGCGGTTCGCGCCGCTCAACAGCTGGCCCGACAACGGAAACCTCGACAAGGCACGCCGGCTCCTGTGGCCCATCAAGCAGAAGTACGGTCGAAGGATCTCCTGGGCCGATCTCATGATCCTGGCCGGAGACTGCGCCATGGAGTCGATGGGCTTCGAGACCTTCGGCTTCGCCGGCGGGCGCGAAGACGTGTGGGAACCCGAACAGGACATCTACTGGGGCGCCGAGAAAGTGTGGCTCGGTGACGAGCGCTACTCTGGCGAACGCGACCTGGCCAACCCACTGGCGGCCGTCCAGATGGGGCTGATCTACGTGAATCCCGAGGGCCCGAACGGTGAGCCCGACCCCCTCGCCGCGGCGACGGACATTCGTGAGACGTTCGCGCGGATGGCGATGAACGACGAAGAAACCGTCGCGCTGATCGCGGGCGGACACACGTTCGGCAAATGCCACGGCGCGGGTGACAAGGCACGGGTCGGGGCGGAGCCGGAGGGCGCGACGATCGCGGAGCAGGGCTTCGGCTGGAAGAACAGCTTCGGCAGTGGCGTCGGCTCAGACGCCATCACCAGCGGCCTGGAGGGTGCGTGGACGCCGAACCCGGTTCAGTGGGACAACGGCTACTTCGACATGCTCTTCGGTTACGAGTGGGAGCTGACGAAGAGCCCGGCTGGGGCGTGGCAGTGGACGCCGACGGATCCGTCGGCAGGCGATCTCGTGCCGGACGCGCACGATCCCTCGAAGCGACACGCGCCGATCATGGCCACCACCGACCTCTCCCTCAAGATGGACCCGATCTACGAGCCGATCTCGAGGCGGTTCCACGAGAACCCGGATCAGCTCGCCGACGCGTTCGCTCGGGCATGGTTCAAGCTGACGCACCGGGACATGGGCCCGCGCTCGCGCTATCTCGGCCCCTTCGTGCCCGACGAGGAGCTCCTCTGGCAGGACCCCGTCCCCCAGGTCGATCACGAGCTGGTAGACTCCGCGGACGTCGCCTCGCTCAAGGGCGAGATCATGGCATCGGACCTTTCCGTTTCCGAGCTCGTCTCGACCGCTTGGGCGTCGGCGTCGACCTTCCGCGGATCCGACAAGCGCGGCGGCGCGAACGGCGCACGCATCTGCCTGGAGCCCGCGAAGAACTGGGAGGTCAATCAACCCGACCAGTTGGCGAAGGTGCTCGAGACGCTGGAAGCGATCCGGAAGGCGTTCAACGACGCGCAGTCCGGCGGCAAGAGGATCTCGCTCGCGGACACGATCGTCCTCGGCGGGTGCGCGGCGGTGGAGAAGGCCGCGAAGGACGCGGGCCACGACGTCGAGGTACCCTTCACGCCGGGGCGGATGGATGCGTCGCAGGAGCAGACCGACGTGGATTCGTTCGCCGTGCTCGAACCGGTCGCCGATGGCTTCCGCAACTACCTCCAGAGCGACTTCCCGGTCACGGCGGAAGAGCTGCTGGTGGACCGGGCACAGCTCCTGACGCTGACCCCGCCCGAGATGACCGCGCTCGTTGGCGGGATGCGTGTCTTGGGCGCGAACTTCGAACAGTCCAGACATGGCGTCTTCACCGATCGTCCCGGGACGCTGAGCAACGACTTCTTCGTGAACCTGCTCGACATGGGCACGGCGTGGACAGCGACCTCGGAAGCCGAGGACGTGTTCGAGGGGCGCGACCGAGAGACGGGCGGACTCAAGTGGACCGGGACGCGCGTGGACCTGATCTTCGGATCGAACTCCGAGCTGCGCGCGATCGCCGAAGTGTACGGGTGCGACGATGCCCGTGAGGCGTTCGTGCACGACTTCGTGGCCGCCTGGGACAAGGTCATGAACCTCGATCGCTTTGATCTGGGCTGAGGCAGGCTGCGCTCCCGACGCATCGCACGCGACGGGGACAAGGGGGTAGTTACTCCAATCGTAGGCGCACCGATCGATCCAGATGGACACCTAGACTCAGGAGGCGAGCTCGTGCCACAAGAACGTGCGGTCCTGGCAGGCGGCTGCTTCTGGGGCATGCAGGATCTGATTCGAAAGCTCCCGGGGGTGAACGCGACTCGCGTGGGATACACGGGCGGTGACGTACCAAACGCCACGTATCGGAACCATGGCACGCACGCCGAGGGGCTCGAGATCCTCTTCGACCCCGATCAAATCTCGTACCGCCGTATCCTGGAGTACTTCTTCCAGATCCACGACCCGACCACCCCCGATCGACAGGGCAACGATCGGGGGCCGTCTTATCGATCGGCGATCTACTATACGAGCGACGAGCAGAAGAGGGTTGCGGAAGACACCATCGCCGACGTGAACGCGTCTGGACTCTGGCCCGGGAAGGTGGTGACCGAGGTCGAGCCGGTGGGTGACTTCTGGGAGGCGGAGCCCGAGCACCAGGACTACCTGGAGAAGGTCCCGAACGGCTATACCTGCCATTTCCCGCGGCCGAACTGGGTGCTCCCCCGACGTCACGCCGAGGTCCCGGGAACGGATTAGGGCGCGCCTATGATCCGAGCGGACAGCTTCACGTTCGACAACAGTTACGCTCTCGAGCTCGAGGGCTTCTACGCCCCCTGGAAGGGCGAGAGCGTGCCCGACCCCCAGATCGTGATGCTCAATCGCGACCTCGCAGAGGAGTTGGGGTTGGACCCGGACGAGCTTGCGAACGAGGACGGAGCAGCGATCCTGGCGGGCAGCGAAGCTCCCGAGGGCGCCGCTCCCCTGGCTCAGGTCTACGCGGGGCACCAATTCGGTGGCTTCTCGCCCCGCCTCGGGGACGGCCGTGCCCTCCTGGTCGGGGAGCTGATCGACCGGCACGGCGTCCGCCGCGATCTGCATCTCAAGGGCTCGGGCCGTACCCCGTTCTCGCGTGGCGGAGACGGGAAGGCGGTGCTGGGACCGGTGCTGCGCGAGTACCTGATCGGTGAAGCTATGCACGCGCTGGGCGTGCCGACGACGAGGGCACTCGCCGCGGTCACCACCGGCGAGCGGATTCTGCGCCAGGACGGCCCCGAGCCCGGGGCGGTCCTCGCGCGGGTCGCAAACAGCCACCTCCGGGTGGGGACGTTCGAGTTCTTTTCGGCACGCGGCGAAACCGAAAAGGTGCGCCGCCTGGCGGACTATGCCATACGGCGCCACTTCCCCGAGTTGGACGAGGACGACCACCGGTACCTGCAGATGTTTCGGAAGGTACGGGATCGCCAGGCCGCGCTCGTGGCCCAGTGGATGTCGGTGGGATTCGTCCACGGGGTCATGAACACCGACAACATGACGATTTCCGGCGAGACGATCGACTACGGCCCGTGCGCGTTCATGGACGGCTACGATCCGGCGGCCGTGTTCAGCTCGATCGATCACAGGGGCCGCTATGCGTACGGTAACCAGGCGGCCATCGCGCAGTGGAATCTGGCTCGATTCGTCGAGACGCTGTTGCCGCTCATCGACCCAAACGACATCGACCACGCCATCGAGGTGGCGACCGAGGAGGTCGAGGCGTTCGGTCCGGTCTATCAGCGCGCCTGGCTCGAGAGAATGAGCGCGAAGCTCGGCGTGGATCGTCCGGAGGAAGGCGATCGGGATCTGGTGGAGGAGCTGCTCGGAGTCGTGCACGCTCACGACGTCGACTTCACGTCCCTCTTTCGCCGTCTCGGCGAGGCCGCGCGGGGCGACCCCCGGCCGACTCGCGCCCTGTTCGTCGACCCGACCACCTTGGACGCGTGGCTCGGGACGTGGCTCGAGCGGCTCGTGCGCGAGCCCGGCACGGTGGGCGCTCGGGCCGATGCGATGGACCGGGTAAACCCTGTCTACATCCCTCGTAACCACAAGGTCGAGGAGGCCCTCGACGCCGCCACCGCCTCCGACCTCGAACCGTTCGAACGGCTCTTGACCGTGATCGAGCGACCCTTCGAACGGCGGGCGGGCCTCGAGGCGTACGAAGTGCGTGCCCCGGAAAGCTTCGGCCCCTATCGAACGTTCTGCGGGACCTGAGCAGACCACCACATCGATCTCGGACGGAGTCGGCCGCCCGCGCTGCTCTGGAGTCTCGGTCCGTCAGCGCCGAAGCGGCTGCCCGATGAGTCGAGAGGGATCAGCGCCCGGCTTGGGCACGTACTTGTCGATCCAGGGGCCTCCGAATTGGGCGACATACAGGTTTCCCTCGGAGTCCACGCTCATTTGGTGCGGGAGCGAGAAACCTCCGCACGCCCCGGAGTGGTCGGGATCGAGCCCCGCCTCGGCGATCGCCGCATCGTCCGAGCACGTGAAGCCTGGTCGGCCGAGTGAAGACGCCTCCCCGTACGTGCCGAAGTAGTCCAACAACCGACCCTCCATGTCGTACTTGAGGATCCGATTCAGCGTCGCGTCGAGGACCCAGACGAAGTCGTTGACGTCGATCATGATCGCGACCGGATCCCAAATGTCCGGCCATTCGTCGAGGAACGTTCCGTCTTCCGTGAAGATCTGGATCCGGTGGTTCCTGCGGTCGGACACGTAAATACGATCCTCCCGATCGACCGCGATGCCGTGGATCAAGTCGAACTGCCCGGGGCCGCTCCCCACCGAGCCGAACTCCGACTGCGACTCACCCTGGGCGTTATAACGGACGACACGACCGTTCTGGTAGCCGTCGCCCAAGAGGAAGTCGCCGTTGGGGAGGAAGGCGAGGACCGCGTTCTGACCGAAGTCGAGCGGGCCCGGATTCGGATTGTCACGCGGGTCGGGTCCACCCTCGCCGAAGACCGGATTCGGGTCTTCCATGCGCAAGAGCAACTCGCTCCCGTCGTTGCTGAACTTGAGGATCGCCTCGTGCACGCCGTTTCCGCCTCGCTCGTCGACCCACACGGCCCGCTCGGGATCGTAGGGATCGATGTAGATCTGGTGGGGGCGGTTGAAGAGCGAATCCCACTGCGCCCAGTTCTCGGTGATGTGCCCGTCGCGATCGACCGCCACGAGGAAGTTGCGGTTACGCTCGTTTTCCTCGCCGGGTCGGGCCTGTACGCGTTCGTCGCCCCACATCACGACGAGGATTCGATCCGGCGTGTCGGGCCACACCCCGGCTGCGGACCCCCAGGTCCAAATCGAATCGTGGTCGGGTGCCGGCTTCCACCACCCGGGGACGACGTCGTACGGGCCGCTCCGGTCGTCTCCGCCTTTCGCCGCCGAGCCGAGCCGCGGGCTCGGCGCCTCGTTTTGGCAGGCCGACGCAGCGATGGCCACGACCAGGGTCATGCTCGCCGTGATCGCCTTAAGCGTCATGTTCCGACCTTCCTGATCGTCTTGAGCGTCATGGTCCGACCTTCCTGATCGTGATCTCCTGCCCTCCCTGACGCACGATCAGCCCGTCGACCTCACCGTCTTGGTCGAAGATGAATTCGAGGGTGGCCGCCACGGACCTCGGTGAGAAGCGCGTCTCGGTCTCAGGGAAGACCTGGAGCTTCGCCTCGCCATCGGGACGGACGAACAGCCCGCCGTCCTCGACAGTGACATTCAGACGACCGACGCCCTCTCCCTCGAAGATCCCGACGTAACGCTCGAGCACCGAGGCGTCGACGTCGATGTATTCCTTCTCGACCGCATCATAACCGCGAGGAAGCTCGTCCAACGTCAGGTCCCACTCGTACGCCTCCTGGATCCGACGGCTGACCTCGGACAGCACGGCACCACCCCGGTCGGCGTTCGTCATGATCACCAGCCCGTACCCATGGAGGCGGTGGGCCATCATCGTGGCACGAAAGCCCCAATTCGACCCTCCATGGCTGAAGTACCAGCCTCGGCCTCGCCGCGCGATCGCGAAACCGATGCCGAAGCCGCCGACCCCGACCGGCGTGAGCATTTCGAGCGCGCTCGATCGATCGAGGACACGGTTCGATTCGCCCCGTACCGACTTCTGCATCTCGATGAGGAGCCGGGCCAGATCGGATGGCGTCGTCCAAAGGCCTGCAGCGGCCTGTTCCGGATAGACATGCCATTTCGGCCCCTGGGGAGCTCCCTCCCCGTCGTGCGCACGAGCTGCGTTACGGTCGCGCTCGGCGTCGAGCGGCTGGTCGTACGTGCTACGTTCCATTCCGATCGGATCGAGTACGACATCACGCATGATATCCGCGAAAGCACGACCGTGGGCGTCGGCCAGGGCCTGCTGCATGAGCGTCACGCCCCCTCCGGAATACTCCTCCCCCGTGTAGGGAGGCCGCTCCATGAAGAGAGGGCCCACGTTCGAGGACTCGTGACCGTCGAGAATCTGCACGACCGACGGGATCGTCGCGCCAGGGTCGTAGCCAGGGAAACCGAACCCGTCGCCGAGGCCTGATGTATGGCTCGTAAGCGAGCGGGGCGTGACCGGGTATCGGTCGGTGAATCCCGCACCGTCGAGGGTCCACGAGGTGAGGATCTCGTTGATGTCGGTGTCCAGACCGAACATCCCGTCCTGGACCGCTCGCATCACGGCCATCGCGGCGACGGGCTTGGATATCGATGCCGCCTGGAAGAGGGTCTCCGTGTCGACCGGGGCACCGCTCTCGACGTCCGCGATGCCGTACCCCTTCGCCCAGTGGATCTCGAAATCGCGAATCACGGCGACGCTCACGCCCGGAACGCCGAACTCCTCCATGAGCTCGGTGATGGTGAGCCCGCCGACCTCCGCCGGCCCGGCGGTCGACTGAGGCCCCTCGACAGCCGCAACGTACTCCTCCACCGATCGGTCCTGAGCGCTCAGCGGTGCGGCGAGAACCGCCGCGGCCAACAGGAGCATCGGCTTCACCTTCGGTTGTCCCATCGACCCTCCTCCTACCGGCGTGGCATCCCGGGAATCGTCATGAGCGGTGCCCCACCCGCCAGATGCGCGGCGTGTCCGCCGACGTTCCGCTCGTTCTCCGTCATCACGGCGAGCGGAAAGCCGCCCTGGAAGAAGATGCCGTGTCGGAGCGCCATGATCTCCCACTCGTCCTGGTCCGTGACGGCGACGTCCGGATCGAGAAAGAAGGCGAGCGCAGCCTCGACGGCGCTCCGTGTGTCGGACGCCTCGGGCGACGCGAGCACGTCGGCCACCACCTCGAGAAGCATGCTCAGGTTGTCCCAGATCATCGCAGACTCCGGGCTGAGCCAGATGAGGCCCGGCGCGATCGCGGGCGCCAAGGGGATCTCGCTCGGAAAGGCCTGAGGGGCCTCACCTTGGCTGAGCTTTCCGTGGTAGCGGGTGGTCACGGTGTCGACCCCGGCCGCGCGCTCCGGACCGGGAGGCGAGTCGATCAGCGGCTCCGTGACCGCCAGCCGCAACCAGTGACCCGCCCAGATGAAACCGTCGAGCTCCCCGTAGCCGGTGCGAAAAGCCAAAGCGTAGGGATGACCGTAGAGGATCTCCATGTCTTTCGGGACCGCCGGGAGCGCGACCTCGGGCCGGCTCCGGTACCGTGTCACCGCGTCAGCCAGGGCCGCGCTCCGATCGACCACGTCCGGGTCCGCGAGAATGGACAAGGTCTCACGCTGGAACGCCTGCCCCCTCCGAACGACCTCCGCGCCCCGGGCCCCCAGCACGGAGAAGTTCGCATCGGTCGCGGTGCCACCGGCGGTCGCCTTCCCCCCGCTACTGACCAGGGTCGTGAGGCGCTCGACCAATCGGGACTCGAAGCCGGGCGTCGCGGCCGTGTCGCCACGCGCTCGCACCGCTTCGCCCTCGCGGGCGAGCTCGTCGAGAAGGACGCCGTGCGCCGCCTCCAGACGAAGGACCAGATCGTGGAGCGCGGGTTGGCGCTGTTGCAGGATGGCGGCCCGTCCCGCGTCGAACGCTTCTTGTCCGGCCACCGGCGGTGCGGCCACCGGTGCGAGCGCGAGCGCGGCGAGAATCGAGAGCGCGGTCCGACCGTGCATGCGAGTCGAGCGTCCTGCCAAGAAGTCGTCTGGTCGAGGGAGTGAGGCATCATGGTCAGAGCGGCCCCCGACAGCAACCGGGCTCCCGCCGCCCCGAGCGGACGCCGACCGGATGGTGTCACTTCACTCCTTTCGCTCCGTCGCACAATCCTTCACACTATGTCCCGACTCGACGAGGCGACCAGTGAAGGAGGACCGAGTTGCGAACACGGAAGACCCCCCTTGCCGTCATCCTCGGGTGTGCGGCATTCCTTCCCCTCGGGGCCGACGCCCAGGACTGGACCCGGCGGGAGTATCCGCTGGCTCCACCCAACGCGAGCGGGAATTTCGTCGCACCCTACTTCGACGGCTTCTACCAGAACCCCGACGGCACCTACACGATGTCGTTCGGGTTCCTGAACCGAAACGACGAGGATCTGATCGAGATCCCGCTCGGGGCGAACAATTTCATCGAGCCGGCCGAGTACGACGGGGTTCAGCCTACCACCTTCCCCGTCGTGCGCTACACGGGGTTCGGAGGTCCGCGTGAGCGCGGCGTCTTCGGCGTCGTGGTCCCCGCGGATTTCGAGGGGGACGTGTGGTGGACGGTCCGCACGAACGGCTACGAGACCAAGGTGCCCGGTCGTCTCGAGTCCCCTGGCCCCCTCATCAAAGGGGCGTACGAGCTCAGCACCGGCACCATGGCGGCAGGATCGATGCGTCCCGCCATTCAGTTCCGGGAAGACGGCCCCCGTGTTTTCGGCGTTGAGGGCATCTGGTATCCCGACACGCTGACCACCACGGTCGGCGAGCCCGTCGAGGTGCGTTTCTGGACATTCGACCGGGGCGAGCGTGAGCTCGGCTGGGTCAACATGACCCTCTGGAAGTACCAGGGACCCGTGGGTGCGGAGATCTCGTTCGAGTCACTGACGGAGGCGCCGGCCGGTGCGCCGCCGGTACGGGGAGCGGCGCGGAGACACGGACCCGGCCCCGTCGCCTTGCGGGAGTCGGTCCTGATCCCCACCGACGGACCGGACGCGAATCAAGGGCGCTTCACCGCGACGTTCGATACGCCGGGCCAGTACGTCATCCGGATTCGGATCGATAATTTCCGCGCCCCCGACAGCTCGCCCGGAAATCAATGCTGTTGGTCGAACGGATACGTCGTCGTGAGCGTGAACCCGCAGTAGAATATATGATTGCACTAAGGGCACGGCCCGCGTCGGCCATGTCCGCAGGCGTTCGGAGAGGAGGCTGACCATGAAGGTGTCCACCCATCGCGCGGGGTCGCGAATCGTCGCGACGAGCGTGCTGGCCCTGCTCGTGACTCTGGCGAACGGTCATGAGCGTCCCCTGGCGGCGCAGCAGACCGCCGGACCGAGCGCCGACGCGGCGCCGGCCGTGACGTTCACCAGGGACGTCGCGCCCATCCTGCAGGAGAACTGCCAGGTCTGTCATCAGCCGGGCGCCATCGGACCGATGTCGCTCATGACATACGACGATGTTCGACGCTACGCGCGTCGTATCTCCCGGATCGTCGAGGCGAGGGACATGCCGCCGTACCAGTATGACGCGGACGTCGGGATCCAGAAGCTCAAAGAAGACTGGCGCATGAGCGACGAGCAGATCCAGACGATCATCCAATGGGTGGCCGCCGGATCGCCGGAAGGCGACCCGGCCGATATGCCTCCGCCGATCGACTGGCCCGATCCTGCGGAGTTCCGCCTGGCCGAGCGCTTCGGTCCGCCCGACGTGATCATCCGCTCCGATCCGTATGACGTGCCCGCCATCGGCCAGGACCGATGGTGGAGACCCGTTGTCCCGACGGGAATCACCGGCGATCGGTGCATCATGGCGATCGAGACCAAGCCCTCGGTGGAGGGACGAGCCGTTGCGCACCACGCGAACTCGTCCTTCCGGGTCGACGGTGAGTCGGCGGGTCGGCTCTCGGAGTATGCACTCGGCAAGGTCGGTGAGATCGTGCCGGAGGGAGCGTGCCGGAAGGCGCCGGCCAACTCCGAGGTCGTCTTCGACATCCACTATTGGCCGAACGGCGTCGATCTCGTGGACGACCAGGTCGAGGTCGGAATCTGGCTGCACCCCGAGGAATACGAAGGGACCTACGATCAGACGTTGACTCTGTACTTCCTCCAGGGCGGGCGGGGCTACGACATCCCGCCTCATGGGACCCTCATGACCCAGGGCTTCCATACGTTCGACACGCCGGTCCGGATCGACAGCTGGCAGCCACATGGACATACCCGACTCGTGGCGATGTCCGTCGAGATCCTCCGTAAGAACGGCCGCAAAGAGATGGTGAGCATGGTGTCCAATTGGAGCGCGCTCTGGCACCACAGCCACCTCTACGACGATGACGTGGCGCCGCTGCTCGAGGTCGGGGACCAGCTGATCCTCACGGGTTGGTACGACAACACCGAGAACAACCGGTACAACCCGGACCCGGACCAGTGGGTCGGCATCGGCGACCGGACCGCCGACGAGATGTCGCACGCGTGGATCGCGGTGACGCATCTCGACGAGCAGGGCATGGAGAGAATCAAGGCCGAGCGGGCCGCACGGCTCGTCAGCGAACGGCCGGGCGGGTGAAGTAGTCGGACGCCGTCCCGATCCAGTCGAGAAGACCCCGTCCGAGGCCTCGGGCGGGGTCTTTTTTTGGTCCACAGTGCATGGACCTCCCAACGGCGACGCATCCGCAAGGGGCCGTCCCCGCGATCCGGATACCGACCCCGCGACTACTCCGCCCGGAGTGCGACCGCAGGATCGATTCGGAGCGCTGCGCTGAGCGGTACTCCGATCGCGAGCGCGACCGCGATCAGGAGCAGGCCGATTCCGGCCGCGAGCGAGGCCGGATCGGTGGGCGCCACGCCCCAAAGGAGGCCCTCAACCAGCCGCGTCGCCCCCAGCGCACCGAGGAGGCCGACGCCGAGTCCGATCAGCACCGTTCGACCGATCGGCCCGAGCACGGCCTTGGCGACCGACCGTCCGTCGGCTCCGACCGCCATGCGAATTCCGATCTCCCGTCTGCGTCCGGCGATCGCCAGGGCCATGACGCCGAAGACGCCCGCGGCGGACATCAGGAGCCCGAGCGCCGCGATCACGGCGAAGAGCTCGGCGTTCATCCTCTGCGTGTACAGCTCGCCACGCACGACGTCCCGATACGAGAGCACGTTCACGATCGCGATCTGTGGGCTTACGGCGCGCAGCTCTCGCTCCATCATGTCCACGGTCCGCGCCGGGTCGTCGCGGACCTTGAGAAGGAGGGCGTTGCCCGGCCGGGAGTAGTGCTGCGGGAGCGAGAAGTATGCGGTCGGCCCCGGGTCGGCGAGGAGGGTCACCAGGCTCGCGTCACGAACGACCCCCACGACCTCGAAGCTTCGGTCGGGGGCGTCGTTGGTTTCGGGCCACACGAGCCTTCGCCCGACCACGCCCCCCTCTTGACCCGCGAGCCGCGCGGCAAACGACTCGTTCACCACGACCACGCCGTACGCGTCGACCGTGTCCGTCGCGAGGAGCGTGCGCCCTTCGCGGACCTCCATGTCCATGACCTCGAAGTAGCCGGGCCAGACGCGCGCAACCGCGGTACTCACCGGATCGCCCCCTTCGTCGCGCATCAACGGCTGGTTCGGATGTCCCGAGAGCGGCGCGTTCTCAGACACGGTCGCCGCCTCGACCCACGGAAGCTCCTCGAAACGACGTATCAAGCCCTCGAAGAACGCGTGACGGTCGGAAATCGGAATGCCCATGCTACTCGTGCTCACGTAGCTTGCGATCGTTTGGGTCGTGTCGAAGCCGGGGTCTCGTGCGCTTGCCGACTCCAGCGTGCGTAGGACGAGCGCGGCTACGAACAGGAGCACGACGCAAATCGCGATTTGCGCCGATACGAGCAGCTCTCGTAGCCCGGGAAACCGCTGGACTCCGCCTGCCGCTTCGCCCCGGACGCCCAGTGCCGCAGCGGGGCTTCGCTCCGACGCGCGAAGCGCCGGCACCAGGGCGGCGGCGGCGCCGGTCGCCACGGCCGCGAGGACGGCAAAGAGTACGACGGTCGGGTCGACGATGATCTCGCGAGACACGTTTTCGCCCCACACGCTCGGTCGTGCGAAGTAGGAGCTCAGCCTTGCGCTCGCCGGCGCCGCCAGCATCAGAGCCAGGACGCCGGCAGGGACGGACAGGAGAAGGCTCTCGGTGAGGAGCTGCCGAATGACGCGACCCCGCGAGGCCCCCAGAGCACCACGAATCGCGATCTCACTCTGCCGTCGCGCACCGGCCGAGAGCATCAGGTTCGCCACGTTGGCGCACACCAGCAGCAGCAAGAACCCCGCGGCGGCCACGAGAACGCGCGTGGTCGAAGCCTCTTCATCACGGGCCTCGGGGCGGATCCACGTCGCGCGCTCCAGGACCAACCGACGACTTCGGTCAGCCAACGGAGCCTCTGCATCGAGGCTTCGAGCGAACGCATCGAGCGCGTCGCCGACCGCCGCGCCGGAGGTCCCCTCGTCGGACCGCACGATCGGGATCACGCCCCCGACCTCCCGGTTCGACCGGGTCTCCGGGCCAGGCCGGTAGACACGCCAGAATTGCTCGAAGGGGAGCCAGAACTGCGGTCGGGAGCCAGCGCTCGAGCCGAGGAAAGCGGGGCCCGCTACGCCGGCGATCGTGTAGGGCTCGTTGTTGAGGAGAATCGTCCGACCGGGAACGCTCGGATCGGCGCCGTAGCGCCTCACCCAATAGTCGTGGGAGAGCACGGTGGCCGCGGGCGCGCCAGGACGGTCGTCGTCTGGACTCAGCCCGCGCCCCACGGACATCTCGACCCCGAGGAGTTCGAAGAAGCTCCCGGATACCGCTTCGCCCTCCGCTACTTCGGTGAGGTCGTCATGACGCACGGATGCGAAGAAGGGGCTCGGCCCGATGCCCGTAACGGCGAACGGCACGCCCAAGGAGGCGAGATCGTCGAAGTCCGGGATGGACAGCGCACCCCAGAC
>Ga0224512_10001830_pt1 | contig 19929 bp, 12 predicted proteins | sample SF_May12_sed_USG_4_FD_169103 | JGI IMG/M metagenome (GOLD analysis project Ga0224512, IMG submission 169103) | Sediment microbial communities from San Francisco Bay, California, United States - SF_May12_sed_USGS_13 | ecosystem: Environmental > Aquatic > Marine > Sediment | place: USA... | reverse complement strand
TGCAACCGGGCGGCGGATTCGATTTCGATGGAGATTGACGGCAAGTCGGCCTGTCCGGCGCAGCTCTTGCCCGCTGCGGCAAGCAGGCCCGCAATGTCGACTATCTCTACGGAACTCGCCCGACCTGCTCCTTCGAGGCGCGACAATTCCAGCAGCTCGCTGATAATCTGTGTCATACGTCGCGCCTGTTCGCGCATGCGCGTTATCGGCTGCGTCCACGCCTCGGGTATGTCATCAGCTTCGCCCAGGGCATCCAGATACCCCGACACTACCGTAAGGGGCGAGCGTAGTTCATGCGACGCATTTGCGACAAAATCCCGGCGCATGCGATTGAGGATAATTCTGTCGCTTACATCACGCAACAGAAGGAGTTTCTGATCGCCGCCGTACGGGACCACCCGACAATTGAGCCAGGCGTCGTCGCGCACCGGCGATGCGATATCGATCGTCTTCGTCGCATCATTCTCGGCAAGCAGCGCCGTCAAATCGGGATCGCGAAGGATATTATCGACTCGTTGGCCGCGGTCCTTTTTGCGCTTTAAACCCGCTAACGATTTGGCAGCACGATTGCAGAACACGATGTCATTCTCGTCGTCCAGGATGACCGCGCCATCGGGCATGGCATTCGTCGACTTTCGGATTGCCTTAATGGCCTGCCGATATGCCTGCTTGTAACGATTGCCGCGCTGATGTTCGTAATTGAACCGCGAAAATATCTGTTGCCAGATTCCCTCACCATACCGAAACCTGTCAAAGTTGCCGGTATGAAGAGCCCGGTCAAAAGCAAGCAACTGCCGTATCTGCCAGACGAGGGCGATTAGCGCGGCGACAAGAAAACCGGGTACGGGACGGTCATAGATCCAGCCTATCAGCGCGCCGCTGGCCAAAAAGACAATGAGACCCACGACCAGTTTTCGGCTTGCTTCTGTCACTGTTCGCCTCGGCCGGAAAGGCGATATCCGGCGCCGCGTACCGTTTGCACGAAATCGGCTGCCCCCTGCACCGCCAGTGCTTTGCGCAAGCGGCGCACGTGCACGTCAACAGTGCGTTCCTCCACATAGACATTGGCGCCCCAGACATGATCCAGAAGTTGGGAACGGCTGTACACGCGGTCCGGATGTGTCATGAGGAATTTGAGCAGACGATACTCGGTTGGTCCCAGGCGAATCTCCTTGCCATCGACACTCACCCGATGTCCCGTCAGATCGATTTCAAGAAGACCGAGACTAACCGTCTCGCCGTCACCGGGTCCGGCGCGCCGCAGCACCGCGCGGATGCGCGCAACGAGCTCTCTCGGCGAAAATGGTTTGGTAATGTAGTCGTCGGCGCCGCTGTCGAGCCCCGCAATCTTGTCATATTCGGCAGCCCGGGCCGTGAGCATAATGATCGCGAGATCGTCATTTTCCTTGTCGCGCTTGAGCGTGCGAGTGAATTCAAGGCCGCTCATGTCGGGCAGCATCCAGTCAATCAGGGCAAGATCCGGTCGCTCATCGGCGAGCAGTTCGCGGGCGACACGACAATCGGCCGCCTCCACTGTGTCAAAACCAGCACGCGAAAGGTGAAACGCGATCATTTCGCGAATCGGCCTCTCGTCTTCGACAATAAGTATCTTCGTACTCGGCATTTCCGTCCTGCGGACTGCCCGCAACGTCAATCAGCGCATTACATCAAGACAATATTACAGTTCTGTTACGGCGTCGGAGCAGGTTTTTCAGCGACCTTTTGGCGTAAATACGCCGGCGAGATGTCCGCTGGTGGAATGGCAGCTCCTCCGTCCAGACCTGACGCACCTAACGGCAGCAGAAATTTCGCACGTGGGTGACAGACGTCGACGACAGCATCAAATAGTGAGTGATTTGCGGCGAGTAATTCAGGGTAGCGGTGCCAGCCGAAGCCGGCCGCAACACGTGGCCCGTGTCGCTCGCCATCCAGTTCGGCAATCGAACTGCTTGTCTGCAGACGCTCGGGAACGACAGGAACAGGAGCATCATCGTCGCCGCGGCAATAGATGCCCAGATACACTTCGTGCATGTGCGCATCCTGCGTGACCACGGTTTCGACCGCATCGTGCTCGGCGAAGACCTGGGCGGCAACCGCAGCCAGCGATGACACGGGCACGATATTAAGACCAGCGCCGAACGCGAGCCCCTGCGCAACCGACGCAGCAATGCGCATACCAATGAACGATCCGGGTCCGTTGCCGAGGACAATCGCATCGAGTTCGTCAATTCGGACTCCGCCGTGTTGCAGCACCGACTCGATCATGGGTATCAATAACCGCGTGTGCTCGCGGGGCTGTTCCTCGTGCCGTTCTGTCACCTCGTCGTCTATTTGCAGTGCGACAGAGCAGGCAACCGAAGAAGTATCGAGCGCGAGCAGTTTCATGCAACCGCACCTTTTCGCTCATGCATTTGGAGGAACTTCGCCACATCGTTGATTTTGGACGTTGCAGACATCGGCTCAAGACTCTTGAGGAACATCCGACCATAGCTCTTCGATGTCAGCCGCGGGTCACACAGGACAATGACGCCGTAATCAGTCTCATCACGCAAAAGCCTGCCCACACCCTGCTTCATTGCCAATACAGCCTGCGGCAATTGATGCTGCGTGAAGCCATTACCGCCTTCGCGACGAATGAACTCGAGACGCGCCATCATCAGCGGGTCTGCCGGTGAGGCAAATGGCAACTTGTCGATCGCAACGATCGTCAACGCCTGCCCGCGCACATCGACACCTTCCCAAAAACTGCCTGTGCCCAGCAGCACCGCGTCGCCCGCCTCGCGAAACCGCCGGAGCAAATCGTCGCGCGGCGCACTCCCCTGTGCCAGTAGCTTGCGGCCACCAAGAAACCGTTTGTTGCTGCGGAACCACTTTTTCGCTGCATTGAGCGCACGATGGCTGGTAAACAGGCAGAACATGCCGCCGCGTGTCATTTTGAGCAACGGCACGACAGATTCAAGAACCGCATCCGTGTGGCCAAAGTCCGACGGTTGCGGCAAATCGGGGGGCAGATAGATCAGACCGTTTTGTTCGATGGCGTACGGACTCGGGAAGGTCAGCCCGCTCACATCGACGAGACCCATGCGCGATACGAAGTGCGAGAAATCCTCGGCAACGGCGAGAGTCGCCGAGGTAAAAATCCAGGCCTGACGGCCATTGTCGATCAGGCCGTGCAGGGTTTTCGAGACATCGAGTGGCGTCAGATGAATACGCAAGCTGCGTGGATTGACCTCGAGCCATCGCAGACCGTCCCAGGCGTCGTCGCTTGCGAGCAGCGCAAGTCGCTCCATGGCGCCCGTTAGTTGTTCATGCAGCTTTTCCAACTCGAGCGATGTGTCCGAAATTTCAGCAATTGCCGTGTTTAGCTCACCAAGTGCCAGTTGCAGATTATCGATAGGCTGGCGAACGTCGCTCATTATCTCGTCCAGCTGATGGCGCCCCTCGTCGCGAGGCGCCTCGGCGCGCAGCACCCGGATCGCGGTGTGTACCGCATCGACGCGGCGCTGCAGTTCCGCCTGGTGGAACGGCATGGTCTGCACACGCAGTTCGTCGACGAGCCGTTCCAGTTCCCGCGACCCCAGCGCCACGCCAAAGAACTGCACCGCGAGATCGGGTATCTGATGAGCCTCGTCGAGAATGATCGCCTCGGCGTCGGGCAGGAATTCGACGAATCCCTCTTCCTTCATTGCAAGGTCCGCGAGCAACAGGTGGTGGTTAACAACAACGAGATCCGCTTCCTGAGCCGCACGTCGAGCTTGCACGACATGACATCCCGCGTATTCGGGACACTTCTGGCCGAGACAATTGTCGACCGTTGACGTAACCAGCGGCCAGACCTGCGAATCTTCGGCCACCTCAGTCAGTTCGGCGCGGTCGCCGCTGTCCGTGCGGTAGCGCCATTCACGCACCGCATTGAGGTCATCGACTATGGAGTCCGCGACATCGGTGAGCTGGCCCAGACGTTCCAGGCAGAGGTAGTTGGACCGGCCTTTGAGCAGTGCCGACGCGAGCGGACGGCCTACCGCCTGGCCTATCAGAGGCAGGTCGCGGTGATACAGCTGGTCCTGCAGCGCCTTCGTGCCCGTCGAAATAATGGTCTTGCGACCGCTCAACAGAGCGGGCAACAGATACGCGAAAGTCTTGCCGGTTCCGGTTCCCGCCTCGACGACGAGCTTGTCGAGATTGGCGATGGCCTCAGCAACGGCTTCGGCCATCCATGCCTGCCCGGCGCGCGGCTGGAAGCCGGGCAGGTAGCTCCTCAGAGGGCTGTTTTGTCCAAAAAATTCGGCAAGGTCCGTCACCGGACAATGATTACACAGATGCAGACCAAAGCGCAGACCGCAAATCCGGCCAAATGGCCTGTAGTTCTTTCGTTCTTCGGCGGCATGGCTTGCCTGGCTGCGCTTTACTTCCGCCGCGGAACAGCCGTCCCACAGTTTCTGCGGGTTATCGGCCAGCGATTCGCATCAGTGTCTGCTGATCCGCTTTGATGGAGATCCGCAGATACGGCCCCTGTGCCGTATAACGAGCCTGGCTGAAATCACTGTCGTGGAAGCCTGTCAGGTTGTAGCCGAGCGTCAGCCACATATTATCGCGCAGCTTGTAGCCGACATCGACGCCGAACCCATAGTCGATAATCTCCGACTCATACGAGTGGTACAGACTCGCGTTCGCGCCTATGTCCCAATTACCACGAATACCGCGGCGCAGATCGAATCCAAGCAGATCCGTATAACCGGTGTACCCGTCACCGCCGAACTCGCTGCGCACGTACTTGAATGCATATTGCAACGACATCTGTGTTGCCGCGCTGAAGCGGCGGTTTGCATTGAAATTGTTTATCAGGCGCCAGGTATTCAGGGCTTCGCCGCTCGTATTTGCGTCCTCGTAGATCAAATCGACCCGATCGAGAAATGACCATTCGCTGTTCGCCATTCGATACGCCCAGCCGACTTTCAGGTCCGCCGTTGTCAGTTCATTACCGGAAATATTTGCGCTTTCCAGTATCTTCAGCCCTGCCGACAGGCCGTGGCCGGCTGAGGGCTGCCGATACCAGCCCATCAGCAGCGATGTCCTTTCTTCCGAATCGGAGTTGCGGTGTTCGATGCGTGAATTCGCGCTCCAGGCTTCAGCGCTGTACATGGCACCCACGAATGCAGCGAGAAAATCCTCATTCAGTGAACCCGAAACCAACTCACGATCACCGTCGAAAGGTCGCGCATCCGGCCCCACTAACGTATTTGACTGATCCACACCAATATCGAACGTCCAGCGGTCGTTGAGCTGAAAGCCCTGAACCAGACCGACGTTCGCGAACAAGCGCGGACCGAATTCCGTCACCTCTTCGCTTACGTAGGTATTCATCTGAGCCCTGCTCCATGGCGTTGCACGAATACCGAGACGCGTCATTGTCGCGTCGATACCAGCTCCGTCTGCCTCTTCATACTCTGCTATCAGGTCGACATTTTTCGAAACGCTGTAATCAGCGCCGAGTACGAAACGATCGGTGAAGTCCGTATTGTCAGCATCATCCGCTATCGCTGTACTTGTGCCGGCTCGCAAAGTGAGCTTGCCGCCGAACAGCTTTTGCGACACGCCGATATCGGCAAGATCACTCGTCCGTTTTTCACCGTCATCAAACTTATCTTCGGCATGCGTCACGCCCAGCGTTGCCGCAAAGCTTTCGCGCTCGTAACGTAGCTGTGCCCTGGCCAGATTGCGAATATCCTGCGTTTCGAGATTTTGCTGCCAGCCAGCTTCGCCGTCCAATGACAAGCGCTCGCTGATTTCGCTGCGAACGTCGACTCCAAGCCGGCGAAAACCCTTATCGGCAGCAGATTGATATCCCATGCCAAAGTCGTCTTCGACTTCGCGTATGTAGGCGCGAACGTCGACGCGTTCACCATTGTGTTCGAGGCTGATGCTCTGTGCCGTACCGCTGTTTTCGACGCTGGCAACAGTTGAATTCGTTTCGGCATACTCGGCCTTCAGCAATGTCTGGGCATTCATCTGCCAGCGCATGTCGACGCCGGTCAGGTCCGCTTCGGCACCGGTTGTCTCGTCTCTTACATGCGTAACACCGATTTCGAGCTGGTTGTCAGCCAGTCGAATCGAGCCCCGGCCACCCGCGACGATATCCTCGTCTGCATTCGATTCTGATTCATATTCCACGACGATGAACACGGGATTGAAGTTCAGATCGCGATTCGGAATCGGCTGTTTGAAGAACAGCGTACCGCGCTGCGTATCGAGGTTGTAATCGAGGAAGCGTGTCAGGTTTGTCGAGTTCAGTACCTGACCCGTGTCCATGCGATCTCGCACTTCAATCCTTACGCTATCACTGTTGCCGATAATGGGCGCACTGCTGAGCCGATACAGGCCTGACGTACCATCACCACGGATTTCGTCACGATGGAATGACTGGTTGGTTGCAGCCGCGAACGCCGTGTAACCGAGATTATCGCCACGATACTCGCTCTTGAGACCATTAAAGCGCCGTTCATAGCGCGACAAATCGGTTATGGACAGGCCAGTATTGAAATCACCGAACAAGGCCGAAAATTGCTGGCGCTCCAGTTTGACATACAACTTGCGCTGGCTCGGCGCCTCGAAGCGTTGTTCGCTGGTATCGGCAAACAGCGGGTAATGCGCGTTCGGATCGATGACAGTTGCAAAGCGGTCCCGATTGTCGTCACGATCACGCGCCGAATCATATGCCAGTGTCAGCAGGTACTCGCCCTTGATACTGCCCTTTGCAAAGAACGCAATACGGCCTTCGTCGACGTAGCCTTCTTCCTGGCCCGCAGCAATCGCCGCATCGATATTGTCTGACAAGGTGTTGTATCCTGCTGTGCCTTCGGCAAAACCAACCAGAATCCAGTCGCGGGCTGCCGGCTTGAGCCAGGCTCGCAACTCCTGCTGCCGCTGATGTTCGAACCTGAGACTGACGGACACCTCACCCGCCTGGGTTGTCGGCTCGAGCTCTAGATAGGCTATCCCGTCGTTACCGACCCTGTAAGTCGGTTCACGTGGTCCAATCGCAACCAGCTCGTTCTTGCGTGCGTTCTCTACATCCCACCAGGCCCGATACGGCGCCTCGATGCGGAAACCGCCGACGATACCAGCTCGTGACCGCCTGCCTGCACGGTCGAATAATCGAACCGCTATGATTGGGCGGGTCTTGCCATCAGCGACGAGAGTCGACAGTTCTTCGACGAACTCACCGCGAATGGCCGGTCCTGAATAATAGATGTTGCGTTTGACAGACTTCGCGCGGCTACCGTCGGCATTCGAGACCACGACACGAATCTCATTGTCGCCATCCTGCAAATCAACGCCTTTCCAACGCGACACCGCGACCGTTCGGCTGCTGTTCATCGCCATCGCATCGAAACTCAGGGAATTGACCGGCCTGTCGTTCAGGTACACCTTCACACTTTGGCGCGGACCGTGCTGCACGGAAATCTTCGTCGTCGGAATGGCCGGCGCGAATGTCCGCTTCGGCAGCAGCAATGCGACGCCGGGTTTCAGTGAATCGATGTCGGGTTCGATCTGCGATGCAGGCATACCGGCATCAGGGTCGATGTCGTCCAGAGGCGACCGCTGCTTCTCGGTACCTGGAATCGCGCCCAGGGTTGGCGTGACCTTCGTGCCGCTGGATTCCTGAGTGACTTCGAGGAACGACGGTTTGCTGGGTCGAACGCCGGATATCACCATCTCGACGCGACGGTTTTTCTGCCGGCCCGCGGCCGTCGCGTTGCTGTCGACCGGGTAGTCGGGCCCGCGGCCCTCTACCTGGATGTTTTCGACCGGCACCGCAAGTGCATCGGCGAGGTAGCGTGCTGCGGATAATGCGCGTGCGCGTGACAACACATAGTTGTCTGCGAACAGGTGACGATTGCGCACCGCAATGGGCTGGCTGTCACTATGGCCGGTTGCCGAAATCTGAACGTTGCTGACGCCATCCCATTCACGAATCAATGCGTCGAGCTTCGCCCTATCCTCGAAGCTCAGTTGGTCGGAGAGCACACCGAAGCGCAGATCCAGAACGTAGCCCTCGTTTTTCATCACCGCCGGCTCGCGTATCATCCTGGTCTCGGCAACAGGGGTCTGTTGTTTTGCTTCGATCGGCGAATCGAATTTACCCAGCGCTCTGGTTACAAGTTCGCCGTCCGCATGCGCATCGATGTTGGCAACAAAGCGGATCTCGCTGGTCCAGTTGCCGAATTGGTCGTCGATTGCCATCGAGAGGGCCTGCTCCGCAACACGCGGATCACCGAGATCGCGACCGTCAACGCGCATCGAGCCGGGCGCATAGTGAACGCCATCAGGCAGAAGTATCATCAGATCGATATTCTCGATCGAAACATTCCCGATGCCATGAAGCTTAAGCTCATAGGCAACCTGCTCGGCACTTTCGGCGCCGACGTTTCTTAGCTCGAGGTCGATTCGACCTTCGGGAGCCGGTTTGCGCTTCAGGAAGAAGTCCGCTCGCAGCAGACTGCCGGCAGTCAATTTGACGAACTGTGAATCAGCACGACCGGCAAAACCCGGCGTGTCACGGCAACCTGTAACGTCGAACCAGTCCGGCACAGTGAACGTGTCGAGTTGTGCGACGTGCGTTCCGGGCGGCAGACCTTCAAAATGGAAGCGGCCACTCTCGTCGCTTACGGCATAACGACCATCTTCGAGATAGACGCGAATGTTTGCGACACCCTGCTCTTCCGAAAATGAATCCTGACCGCAGTCAGCCTCGAGTACGCGGCCGATGATCGTGCCGGTCGAGCGGAACAGATCCTCTGTAAGGCGAATCGTCGCTGTCGCTTCGTTGGAGATCAGCCCGGCGTTGGCAAATGCGGTCGCGACATTGACAAGTTCCTGGTTGCGTTCGCCGTTGATAATTTCAACAACGTAGAAAATTGTTGCGCGTTGTCCGGCAGCCAGCGAACCAACTGGGAACTCAAGCGTCCGCATGTCCGAATTCAGTGGCGGATCCGGGATTTCGATCCCGTTCATTCTCACCGACCCGGCTACCAGCCGCACACCCGGGGGCAATTGATCGGTAATTCGAACGTTGTTCGCGTCTCCGACAGCCGAGGGATTCTCGAGTACGAGTTCGTAGCGCACAAAATCGCCTGGCGCGGCAATGGTAGTGGTTGTGCGTTTCTGCAGGAACAGGGCCGATGATTGCGGATCGACCGGAATGTCAATCGCGAACGAGAGATCACCGGATTTACTAAAGGGGTTGCCAAACGAGCCTGGCTCGAGCGCATAGGGAGCGCCCGGCAGATTCTGCAGGTCGCCGATCGCCACTGACGATGGTGCCGCATACTCCGGAGGCGGCGTCACCACGAGACGATAATCACCGTCCGGCACCACCGGGAAGCGATACTCGCCTGGGCCGAATACATAGGCCGTGCCGGAACTGTCTGTGACGGTTGTGCCGCTGACTATCAACGACGGGAATTGACTGACCCCGTCATTACCGTAGACAACAGCGGGCAGCCCGCTCACAGCATCAACCAGTTCAACAGCGACACCATTGACAACCGATCCGGTTCTCGACTCGAATACCCGCTGTACCGGATCCAGCTGTGCCGTTGCACTGGCTGAATCCGCACTGTCAGCAGGGTCAGAGTAATTCACGACAAGCACTGCACCCGTGGTCCCCTGCAGGACACAATCACCAACGACGGCAACAGAGGCAGACGTGGGAATGTAGCCGGCAAATACACCTGTATCGGGGCCGGTTTCTGTGAGTTGAAGTGTTTCGGAATCACCACTGGCGGGGCTCGATACCGTTACCTGCACGAACTCAGCAATCTGAAAGTCGAGATTCTGATCACTGTCAGACAAACGAATGAACGCCGCTTCGCCGAGATTGTAGGCACCCGTGACAGCAACGTCCTGAGTCTGTGCCGGATCAATCGTCACTCCGCCAACAAGAACAGGATCCGCCAATGTGACGAATGTGCCGCCCTGCGAGCAAGCCGTTGGACCGACAGATTCCTGATAGTCGCCGCTGCCCGCAGCAACCACGCGGGTAAATTCGATACTGGCGGGACTCCGTACAACGGCGGCTGTTATTTCGACAATGTTACTGGCTACTGCAGCGGTCAGGCCGGGTGACGGCTCGTAATAGAGCGTGGCCTGATTAGAGATAATGGCGCCAGGCGGTGCCGCAACCACCGGCAAAGAGACGAGAAATGCTGCTGCGGCCGTGAATAACTGCCGAAGCAAGACGCGACGAGGGCCGCCTCTGTGGGCGGCCCTGCGCGCGTTGGACTTGTTCCGTCCCTTGAGCACCGTGACGTGTTACCAGTGGCCTATAGCGGCGATATACGTACCCGGTACGTAATCGTCGCGGATGCGCCAGCAGCAATATCCGGGACGACGATCGTCATATCACCCGTGCTTGCGTCGTAGGTACAACCATCGGGTTCGCTGTCGGGAAAATCCGCATTGCAGGGAGCGCCGTTGATCAGCACGTCACCTGGGGCGTAGGCCTCGTCCTCAAGCGTGACATTGGCAATCTGCAGCGTATCCGTCATGACAACGTTTTGCGCTGGCGATGCACCCGCCGTATTGTCGACCGTCACCGTGTACTCAATGACTGCGTCGGGCAGTGCCTTGCCGCTGCCAAACGGATCCGAGATAACCGCCGATATCTTGGAGATAACGAGTTCTGCGGAGTTGACATGGAAGCCATCATCGGCGCCCTCGGTTGCATTACCATTGACATCCGCGCCGCTCGTGTTGGCAAATACACTTTCGATAACCGTCGGGTCATCCGCGCCAGCCGATTCGGTCAGCAATGGATCGAGAGCGCCCGGCGTAGGTGTGGCTGTCGCATCATCTGCCGCCGTGGCATTGAGCGTGAAATTGTCGTAAGCGTCATTCGGCGACGTACCGGGTATTGTGGCAAACACGTAGATAACAACGGTTTCCTCTTCACCCAGCTCATCGACATACGGAAGGTCGGTCGCGAAGTCAGGAGTGCCGGTTATGCCATCGCCATTCGCAACACGAATGGTGAATGGACCGACGCTGTCGTCAGTATCGGCTGCGCCATGTACGGTCCCGCCGCCCGGGCTGGCGGACGTCAAGTCCAACGCGTCGAGGTCGAAATCCATGATCGCGTTACCGTTGTTGGTCAGCTCAAAACGCGTAAACGCCTGGACATCGCCAGGCGCAACTTCGGTATGGGCACCACCAACCTCGACGATCGTGAACGCGACCCTGCGGTCAACCAAAAACACCGTTGCCGCGCCGGCGCCTGGCGTACTGTTGCCAAGCGGATCGGACTCGATGGGTGTCTGTGGCTCTGTGCCGACATCGTAAGCGACGATTGCCTGATTCGACACCGCCGTTCCCGCGTCAGTACCCACAGCCAGCACCTGCTGCGACAGCAACAATGCAGCGGCTGCTATGCCCAGCCTGGTGAACAGACGGGCGCTATTTACTACAGTTTTCATCACGGTACTCCTCAATGAGTTTTAACTACTCCAATACGGCAGAGAATCGCGCGACTCCTTGCGCACCTGCTGCCAGTTCCTGCTGCATCACCCAACGAATGTGGGTGAAGTCTCCTGCCCCAGCGGACCTGGTCGTGCCGTCCTCTGTCACAGTAAGTTCGGTTGCTTTCGCAAATGTCAGGCCACCGTCGACCGAGAACTGAATGTCCGACCCGGGACCAAAAGCCGAGCCGTCTACGTACATCAGGTCTCCGGAAATCGGATTGGTGATGACGACGTTCTCAGCCGGCTCTTCGCTGATGTTCTGAAAAGTGATCGTGTAAACGACTCTTTCACCCGGTACGACCGTGTCTGCTGCCACGAGCTCCGATTCAGCTTCGCCTTTCTCGTTGACCTTCACCTGCTCTTTCTGTACGACGGTTCGTACGTTCAGGTGTCCCTGCTCCTGCGGGTAAGCTGTGACGCTTAGTGCGAGCAGTACAACCATGCTCATCAGTCTCTTCATAAAATCCCCTCTCGCTCTTCGCTCGTGGTGTTTGTCAAAAAAATCAGTCGATCCGTACGTCGAATACGACGGTTTGCACACCGTCCGCCTGGCTCAAATCGCCCAGTCGCATGACCACGGTTGCCGGACCCGACGTATCCAGTTCACCCGCATCCGCATCGATCGCGTCGGAGATCGCTACGGCATTCAAGGTCATGCTGTTTGCTACATAGGTCGTATAGACTGGAATAGGATCGCGCAGCACGCTTGCTGTCGTGGTACCGGCACTGGTGACTTCGACGGTGACGGTATAGGTAATCGTTGCGCCGGGTATTGGCTGTGTGCCGCCGTTCGGGTCAGTCACCACCTGCGATTTGACGACACTGACAGCCACATCGGAAACGAGATATTCGCCAATGCCTGACGCCTCTCCGCCGGTCGTGCCGATGACCGCATCGACACCACCATCGCCGAGACCCGCAAATTCGGTGCCGGGCGTGCCGGTTCCGGTCAACGAGCTTGCAGTCAGTTGGCTAAAACCGATATTGCCGTTGACCACGGTGCCTGGAATGTCATTGACAATCAGGATGTCCACTGTAGCGTCTGCCGCCAGCACCGGGTCGTTGACGCCGAGTGTGTATGGCTGGTCGCCGACGTTCAGGTCGCCACTGCCATCGGTATCAAAGTAGATTGGGGTTGCCGACGGCGTCGGATTGAAATCGTCTCCGGCGAGGATACTGTCGATCGCCAGGGAGAACGTCTCGCTGCCATTGCCAGTATTCGTCACCGTAAACAGCAACGCACGATCGGATTCGTTCGGCGCAACGAGCACCTGCGGGCTCTGCAGTGTCACGACGACATCGATGCGCTCAACAACCGTGATCGTTGTTGTGTTTGACTGCAGCGTTATGGGCGTACCTGCCAGGTCGAAATCGACGGTTGCGGTATTTTGGATAATGGTGCCGACCGGAGTGCCGGCCGCTCCTGCCGTCGCACTGATCGCCAACAAAGCGCCCGCGCATGACAGTCTGTGTGCCCAACGGGACGCGGACACAAATCGGTGATTCGCCGTATTCAAGGTTCATTCCTTTTACAGGCAACAATGGCGCAGAATCTGCGCCGCCTTCGCATCATTGCGAGGTGTCAGGCGACTTTCATGAAAATGTCTTATGAACGCACGGCAAACGCGGAATTTATGGCTGAAGTGTGAGCAGTCTCACAGTCTTGCCGTGAAGTCGCTCACAGTCGCATCGCCTTTACTGGTGCGGCCTCCGGGGCCTGGCCGGTCGGCACGATACGTTGAATATGTCAGGTCAGGGCGCACCGGCGCGGCACTGCCGCTATCCGTTCAGTACGGTCGCACGATAGATAATTTCTTCATTTTCGAGCGCAATGTACTCGGCGGAATGCCGAGTTTGGCCGCAGCGCCCGACTGCCCGGCGATTTTCCAATCGGATTTTTCCAGCGTCGCCAGGATATGCTCACGCTCGACGAGCTGTAATTCCGGGATGGAACTGCTCAGGACTCGCGGCGTATCTTCATCAAATTCAGCTTTGCCGTGTGATATCGGCGCCGGCAACTCCAGCACAGGCCCGGAGGAAGATATCAGCGCTCGCTGGATGACACCCTCGAGTTCTCTGACATTTCCGGGCCAATGGTATTCGTGCATACGACGCATCATTTCCGCCGATATCGCTGTGATTTCCCGACCGAGGTTTTGTGAATGTATCTTCACAAAATGCTCGGCCAGCAGTTGGATATCGTCTCCTCTGCTGCGCAGCGGTGGCAATTCGATTGGGAATGTATTGATGCGATAGAACAGGTCGGAACGAAATTCGCCGTTCTTGACCGCCTCCTCCAGATTTCGATTTGTTGCCGCTATGATGCGTACATTTACCTTAATCGTTTTATTGCCGCCGAGTCGTTCGATTTCGCCTTCCTGCAAGACACGTAGCAACTTCGCCTGCAATTCCAGCGGGATATCGGCGATCTCATCGAGAAAAAGGGTGCTGCCATTCGCGAGGTCAAAGCGGCCACGCTTTTGCCTGTCAGCTCCGGTGAACGCGCCTTTCTCATAACCGAATAGCTCACTTTCAATCAGGTTTGCCGGCAGCGCGGCGCAATTGACTTTGACCAGCGGACGATGGCGACGGCTGCTGTGCTCATGGATGGCACGCGCTATCAGTTCCTTGCCGGTTCCAGTCTCACCAAGTACCAATACCGGTGTCATCGTATCCGACACCTGCTCGACCAATTGCAGGCACCGGCGTACACCATCGCTTTGGCCAATGATCTCGTCAAAACCATGCGTCAGTTCGATCTCCTGCCGCAAATACACATTTTCAGCTTCTAGTCTTGCTGTTGCGCGCTTCAACCCCGCCAGTGCTTCGTCGAGTGCGCGTTGCGCCTTCAGCCGGTGAATGTAGTTTGCGAACAGGTCCGAGAAAACGCGCAGTTCGCTGATATCCTGGTCGGTCCAGACGCGTTTCGAACTGCGGTGCGCAAGTGATGACAGACCGACAACCTCGCCGCCAACTGCGAGGGGAATCGCAGCAAACGATTTGACGTTGGTTCTCTGCAGGCCCTGCTTGTCGGCTTTGAAGCGCTCGGGCAATGAATCGAGGTCGTCGATGTGGATGTCGTTGTTGTCCAGAATCTGTGACGCGATGTAAGGAAAATCCGCCATTGTCACGGTTTCGTTCTGGCGCTCGGCCGTCGTGCCCCACGAGTAGGCAGCCCTCACATGTCGGTGACTGCCGTTTAGCCAGAAGATCGTCATACGATCGGCCCGAATGTATTTGCATACCTTACTGACACAATCGGTCACTGCGTCATCCGCATCTTTCGTGTTCGCAAGCACGAGCGCTGAGGAAATCTCAGCCAACAACTCATCGAAATGACGTCGCCGGCGCAATGCGGCCTGCGTCTGCCGGAGATCGAGAATATTGCTTTCGGCACCCCAGAAACGGTGCAACAAGCCATCGCTGACGATTCCGGTAAGGCTTGATCGGACCGCTCGATCTTCGCCTTGCGGCGTCGTGTAAATGAGTTCGTAATCAGTCAGGCGATAATCATTCCGGATGAACGAACCGAAAAAGTCCGCGTGCGCCACAGCGTCCTTGTTGCCATCGAGTTCGCCCATCTTCGATCCAATGACCTGGTCAGGAGATTGACGATCCAACGCGTTCGCAAAAACCCGGTTGCATTCAGTGAGCACTGCTTCGTGGCTGCGTCGTATCTGTTCCTCAACTGGCAGATTGATTGGCAACGGTGGATCAAATGTATAGCAATAGATTGAGTTTGACGTGGTTTCGAAAAGGTGCCTGAACCGCGACTCGGATTGAATGACAATTTCAGACGCATCCTTTACCCGGCCCCTCGTAACCGACACATCGCGCTCCAAACGTCTGCGATGCCGGGTTCCTACAACGAGACCGGCCAGCACAATGATGGCTGCAGACCGGGTCAACAGCCAGAACATCTCAGTAGAAATTCCGACGGCCAAATTACCTGGCACCTGTACGCCGAATGCGGCTGCCAGGTTATCTGACCCGAGCACATTCGCCAGATACGCGGCCGCAAAAATAATCGTACCCACGATGAGCAGAATCTGACCGGAGCGTGGATACAGTGATCTCACGACGTTGCGACGTGACACTGCATACATCAGGACCCCGAGCGCACTGGCGAACAAGAGCAGGTCGCCAAGATATCTGGCTAGATCAGACACTGCTTTTCCCGGGTGGCACAGAGAGCCAGCCTGATCAGGAGGAATGAGGACTTTGCGGATAACGTGGCTGGCGGTTCAATCATGCTGTTGACTGATTCACAGTGGCTTATCGTTACGCTAGGCCTTTTGTAGCAAAGCCTGCGACCATAAGTCACGATATTTCGCGACTTGTATCGAAATATCGTGACTTTAAGCGCTGGTCAATTTTGTATGGAAATACAAGTACTTGCATAACTATCTGATAAATAAAGCAAAGTCGCATAATGTTGGACTGATTCTAAAGTTGGCACGGTTACTGCAATGTCTGATTAGTGACGGCGTACAAAGCGCTTTATTGAAGCGCTGCGCTGCGCCGCCGCCACCGGGTTCGAAATCGGAGAATGATGTGCCAGATGAATCAGATGTCATGAATGTGCTGTTGATATCCGACAGCCCCGAAAAGGCCGAAATGCTGACCCAGATCATGGATCAGCACGGATTGAAAGGAGAAATCCACAGATTGCGTCCGACGCAAAGCAGCATCGCCTGCGCGCGCCGCAGCGGTCGCTACCGGCGGGTAGCGCCACATGATTTCATTCTGTTCGACTTTTCCGAGCCGGACGAACATTGCGTGTCGATCGTCTCGGATATCGCATTCGGCCCGAATCGCGCATCGGCACCGGTTATCTTGCTGACCAGCAACGCTTCCGAGCATCTACTTGAGTCCGACCGCCTCAGCAGCGGTGGCACTGGTATGTTCGCGCCCACGGGTCTGAACTGTTTCCTCAAAAAAATGCGCCAGCATTCACGCAGGCGGTTCTTGCGCGCTTTGTCCGTGATGTCCGATCTTGGCCCCGTGCTGGTGCGGCTGCCCGGCTTCTTCCTGCGGCGCGATAACAGAATGCCGGCGCAAAAGGTTGCGTGGTTCGCCCCACCCGCTCATATTGGCGATCCAATGAAAACTGATAACGGAGAATCGCGTGTCGACAGACGAGCAAACTCAGTTTCTGCAACAGCTGGCTGAAGATCTGAATTCAAGGAACATCACCCTGCCGTCATTTCCGGACGTCGTTATCAAGATCCGGACAGCATTGGAAGATCCGACCTGTTCGTCCGAGCGGCTGGCGGACGTCGTTCGTACCGACGCTGTCCTGGTGGCCCGCTTGTTAATGGCTGCAAACTCGGCGTTTCATAACCGTGCAGGCATCGAGATCGTCGACCTGAATCTGGCGATAAGCCGCCTGGGATTCGAAGTTGTGCGTAACACCGCTATCACACTTGCTGTCGAACAGATTTTCAACGCCTCGCAGCATGCGGAGCTACGGGAATCCATCAAGAGTATCTGGAGTAGCAGCCTGTCGCTCGCATCGATGTGTTTTGTGATTGCGCGCAATTCCGACAATCTCAATCCCGACAATGCGTTCCTCTGCGGGTTGCTGCATGAAGTTGGCAAGCTCTATATCCTGACCAAGGCTCGCGACTACCCCACGCTGATGGGCGACGCCGACTCACTGGCGAGCGTGCTTGAGCAATGGTATTCGAGTGTTGGCAAGTCAATCGTCGAGGCCTGGGGATTCTCCGACGAAATTGCCAATTCGATGGAGATCGAGGAAAACCTGTCCAGCGACAGCGGCTCTCCGGCCACACTGGTGGATGTCATTTATGCGGCGCGACTGGTTCTGGAGAACAGTGACGAACAGGAGCTCGACGAATCGTCTCAGGATATCGTTGGAAAACTCAAGATCAGCCAGGACACGTTGCCGGCAATCCGCGACGCCTACGATCAACACGCGCAATCGATGCGCCAATCAGTTAGCTAGCCGATTTCTCAATGGAGCAGCCCGCTACAGACAGGGCCTGTAGCGGGACGCAGTTGGTGCATGCCATGAACGTGAGTTGCATTTCGCGGCAAGCTGTGCGCGACCGTGGCCGCTTGCTCCGCGACTCAACATGGCGCCAGACTATTGGCGAAACGCAACCGCGTATTGCGAAGTAATCGAGTAAGCCGTTTCCGAATCGTGCGACTGAATGCTGCCGGTGCTGGGCACCCCATCGTCCCCACGTGTTTCGAGGATCTGCGCAATGTCTCCCGGAATTGCGCTGAAGACAATGTTGTGACCACTGAGATTGTAAAGGTCGATATCGACACCAACGATCCCACCGAATGCGTTGTTTGGTTGCTGGTAGCTGGCATTGGAGCTGTCGACCGGGCCTGCAACGAGGCCGGCGCCACGCAGATGCTTCCAAATGAGGCGAGACTCATTCGCGTTGGTGGTGCTATCCCAGCCTCCGGCAATATTGCCATTCCCATTGCCATCATCGGACGCATTCCAGGTGCCCGAGAATCGCGTCGAGGCAGACGGATCGTCTCCAGGCAGTACACCGTAGCGGTCCTGATACGCGAAGATCGCAGCAGAAACGCCATTGAAGTCGTTTTCGATGCGCTTGATCTTGGCATTGGTAATCATTTCCCGGCCTTTGAGCACGCCACCGATCAGCAAACCGATGATGACCAATACGATCGCGATCTCAACAAGCGTGAAGCCTGATTGTTTCCGTCTGTTCATTAATTCCATATTCACGACAATTTCCTCAGCTTATGACAGATTTCCTGTTTTGAGACACGACGACTCGTGCCGATAAAGAGCTTCCTCAGTGGTTATCGACGCGTTTTTTGAGAACTTTAGGGCCTGTGCGGCGAGTTTTGTTAAGCGCGTCACACTCTGCCGAATGCCGCAGCACTGCTGGCTTCAGGGCAATCGTCCCGCTTCCACCAGGGCGTGAAACAGCCCGTTCGCTGACAGCCAGACGAGCTGGTCGTCAAACTCATTGCCGCTCGCATCGCTGAGCCCCCGCAGGACGAATACCTGATCCTGGGCAACCACGTAGCTGCCCCCGCCAGAACCGCCACCCGGGGGCCAGCCCCCAGGAGGACCGCCACCCGGCGGTCCGCCGCCACCCGGTGGGCCACCCCCGGGAGGACCGCCTCCCGGAGCACCTCCGCTTATGGTGTCGCCGACGTTTTCCATTTGGTCGGCCGAAGAGAAAGACCGCCAATCCTTGCCAAGCGAGTAAATGACCGCAGGGCTCTGGTCTGCCAGGGTCACGCCGGCACTGGCACAGGCCGTGGTCGATGAGCCGCTTGACGATGAACACACGACGAGGTCGGGCATCAGCGCCGCCATCGTAACCGCCTGCATTTCTCCCGGAAACGTAAAGTCCCAGTTGCCGTTGCCATCGACGTCGGAATCCGTAACGCTGTAGCGAACGGGCGAACCCCAGGGATCGAGCAACAGGTTGTCACTGTTTCGTGCACCGTTGACGTTGAGCGTGGTAGCTGGCACAAAACCGTGCTGCACAGCACAGGCTCCGCCATTTGTCGCCGAGTAACCAGCGCTGGAGGGCGTCGCCGGACAGGGGAGGAAACCGTTGACCAGAGCAAACCCTTCGATCGTAGTTTGTATGGATTCCAATAGTTCCTGACCATCTTTCAGTCGCGCATTTTCACGCTGCGCCGAGAGCGGCATTATCAGGCCACCGAGAAGGAGTCCCATTATCAATAAGACTATCGACAACTCGACAAGTGAAAAACCGCTTTGCGATGTTGGCTGCTTCATTCTTAGCACTCCGATACATTGAGCGAATCGTCAATGCAGAAAAGCAAGTCGTTAAATGTTGGCGTCGCCGATTGTGATTTGAAATCGACGCTGCCGGATGTGTACGGAATGCTCGTCGCGTTGATGTCCTCGACATAATTTCCTGGATCTCCTTTCGTATCCGCGTCTGTCGGTGGCGCATTTCTTATCTGCGCCAACGATGCAATCCGGGCGCCGGCAAACAACACGATCGCCGCATACGCACCTGTACTGTTGACAGTGAGGCAGGACGAACAACTGGTCGGCACCGGTGCTGACGGTGAATACGATTCGGCGACCGCATAGAAAAAGTGATCTTTCCAGTTACGCCAGGTTGAGAGCATCGGAGGTGTCCAGGCCGGTACGGCGACGGGGTCACAGGCGGATAGCACTTGCCCGATGGGATTGCCTGTAGCCGCACTGCTATCGTCAACGCTGTCCGGCAGTCGCCCGGACAAAAGACTTGCATTAACATCGTCGTAGGCCGAATCAGTCCGATAATCCGCCAGAATCAGTGGCGCCGGCCACGGCAGACGATAATCGTTGCCAGCACCCGGAGGACCCCCGCCCGGAGGACCCCCGCCCGGAGGACCGCCACCCGGAGGACCGCCACCCGGAGGACCATTA
>Ga0224512_10001828_pt1 | contig 19936 bp, 11 predicted proteins | sample SF_May12_sed_USG_4_FD_169103 | JGI IMG/M metagenome (GOLD analysis project Ga0224512, IMG submission 169103) | Sediment microbial communities from San Francisco Bay, California, United States - SF_May12_sed_USGS_13 | ecosystem: Environmental > Aquatic > Marine > Sediment | place: USA... | reverse complement strand
CGGTGCCAACCGAGCGATCATTCCCAGCGGAGGAATATAGCGCGCGTCTGGCACGGGTACGGGAAGCGATGGCGGTGAGCGAGCTCGACGTATTGCTCGTACACAGCACCGTCGATCTTTGTTACCTGACGGGCTACCAGACACTCTGGCCGGATGCATATGCGTGTCTCGTAGTGCCTTTGGACGATGCACCCTTTATGCAGGTCGGCGAAGTTGAAGCATCCTGCGCAGTGCTACACGGGGACATCACGGATCTTGTGCTTTTCGATTGGGTCGGCGCAGACGCGGTGCCGGGCCAACTCGCGGACTTGCTGGCCGCTCGGGGCTATACGCGAAGCCGAATCGGTACCCAAGCTGGCCGTATCGAGATGGGCAATCGCGGTCCTGTCGATGCCAAACTGTTGGACACGTTACGGAGCAAACTTAGCGATGCGCAGTTCGTGGATGCCACCTTACTTATGTTTGACGTGAGAGTCATTAAGTCAGCTGCAGAACTTGCGCATATGCGCCGGGCTGCGCGAATCACAACGGCAGGTATGCGTGCGAGTATCGACGCAATTGAACCCGGCAAGACTGAAAATGACATTGCCGCAATTGCTGCCAACGTAATGATTGAAGAAGGGTCCGAGTTCTTTTCAATCGATCCGGTTGTCAACGCCGGTCACCGTACGGGCTATTTTCACACCACATTCAAACGTCATCCCATTGCGACTGGTGATCCGGTTCAATTGGAATTTGGCGCGTGTTTTCACCGCTACACCGCACCCCAGATGAGAACTGTGTTGACCCGTAAGCCGAGCGATTTGCAACAACGCATCATCGATACGCAGCTTGCGGCCCTTGATGCACTGTACTCGTCCGTGCGCGCCGGCCGCAGTACACGCGATGTCGATCGCGAAGTCAATGCTGTAATTGGGCTCTTGGATTCCGAAATTTTTCGGTCCGGCCATTTTGGTTACTCTGTAGGACTTGGATTTCCACCGACATGGACCGACGGCCCGGCCTATATTTCTGGCGCGAAAGATCTGGAACTGGCTGAAGGGATGACGTTCCATACGCCATTCTCATGGCGGGTTCCAAAGCAATATGTGATCGGGACCAGTGAAACCATCGCGATCACCGAAACGGGCTGCGAAATTCTTACTAGCGAGGAACGGAGTGTGGTGGTCAATTAAATGATCGAATCGAGGACTTTGAGGAGTTCCTAGGCGCTTTTAACGACCTGAAACTCGTTGGGTACGTTCAACGGTGCCGGCTTACCAAGATGTATGCCTTGCACGTAATCCACGCCGATCTCACGCAGCTTCAACAGGGTCTTCTCGCTCTCGACACAAGTAGCGATGGTCTGCTTTCCCATTGCGTGACTGATATCGTTGACCGCCTTGACCATCGCCCTATCGATGGGGTCATCGACCACATCTTTAACGATTATTCTGCCGATCTTGATGAAATCCACCGGTAAGGTCTTGAGATAATCGATGGACGACAGTCCGCTGAAATCGTCGATTGCCAATAAACATCCGTGTGAACGCAGTGCTTTTACCAACTGAATTGCATTCGGTAGATTTCTGATGACCGATGCATCGGAAATTTCGAAACAGATTTTCTCCGCCGGAATTTTGGCCGCGACGAGTTGTTTGATGACAAATGATGGAAAATTTTCCTCGGCCAAAGTCGATCCCGATAGATTGATGGAACACATTGTGAGCCGTGACAAATGGCGAGGATGCCGCTTCAACCAATCAACGGTCGCGCCGACTACCCAGCGATCGATCTTGGGCGCCAGTGAATAACGCTCTGCCGCGGGCAGGAATGCGATCGGCAGGGTCAATCCACCTTGTTCGTCCCGCATGCGGACGAAAATTTCGTAGCGCGTCGTGAACTCCCGAACGCCGGTTGAGGATCCTCCAAGCGTCAGTATCGGTTGCGACCACAACTGAAATCCATTCTGTTCGAGATTACGATTAATAGCGGCGATCCTTTCGCCCGCCCGGGAACGAAGGTCCGGGTCGTCTTTATTCTCCAAGTCGATGTAGATCCGGTTACGACCTTGTTCTTTGGCCATATAGCAGGCGTTGTCGGCGGCATTCAACACCGCTGCGGTATCGCCACTCGATTGGGTCACCGGGACCATACCGATACTCACGCCAACGTTGAACACCTGACCTTCCCAAAAGAATTGAAAGTCCTCAACCGCCCGGCGTAACTCGTTGGCGCCTCGACGTGCGTTATCGAGTGAACACGACTCCATCAGCACGCCGAACTCGTCACCCCCGAGGCGCGCCACGGTGTCGCGCGTGCGGACCCGGTCCTGGAGGACCTTGGCAATCTGGTGCAACAGGCTGTCACCTGCGGCATGCCCGCAGGTATCGTTGACAATCTTAAACTTGTCGAGGTCCAGAAAGCACAACGCATTGTGACTATTCTTCTTTCTTGCCGTAGCCAATACGCGGAACAATCGATTCTCAAACTCGGCGCGATTAACCAACTCCGTTAGTGCATCGTGGGTTGCTTGATATGCGAGTTTCTCGGAAAGCCGATGTGCCTCGGTGACGTTTTCGCAAACACTCAGGAGCTCAAAACGCCCGTGTCCGGCATCGATTACGCGGATACTCTCACGCACCCAAATGACGGTCTCGTCCCGGCAAACCTTTCTAATTTCCCAACGGTGCACCCGGTTCGGTTCCGCCAAGCAGGTTTGAAGATGCCCCCAAAGGAGTTGCTGATCCTGTTCCCGATGCAGTATCGACCAGTCTTCACCGACGATCTCGTCGACCGCCCACCCCAGTTGTTTTGCGGCGAAATTGTTCACCGACAAGATTCGCTTATCGGATCCTATAGTGAAAAACATCGACGGGTTTTCGTCGTAGAGCGCGCGAAAGCGATATTCGCTGACGCGCAGCGCCGATTGGGCGCGTTTGCGTTCTAGGATCCGTCCGATCTGGGAGCCGATTAGATCCAACGCCAACACCAACGCGACCGGGGGTGCGACTTCCGTGTCCAAAAAGAACTCAATTACCGCCTCGACCTTCGATCGAAGCAGAATCGGAAACGCAAATGCCGAGCGAATCCCCAAGGACTCGGCATCCGGGATACGGTAAGCGTCCGCATCGCGGGACACATCTCCTATCCATTCGCGTTTTGCGCTGGCCAACACCCGACCCGGAAGATCCTCACCGCTCGCAATACGTTTGCCTTGAACCACCGAGCGCAGCCGCCGGAATTTATTTAGCTTTCCGCCATGCCAAATATTCGTAGGCTCCAGCGCCATACCGTCATCGGTGGCGACATAGGCGTGAGCCAACGGCCATCCTGTCAGTCTGCAAATTTCATCCAGGCACACCTGTAACACTTCATCGATATCTGGCGCTTCATTCGCGGCCAGTGCAATGCGTTGCAATAGTTCCAGAGATTCGGTCTGTTCCCTTAAGGCCTGTTCGGTGTGCGCATGCTCAATCGCAATTCCGGCCACCTGCGCCGCGGTGGTGATCGATTGCAGCTGGGCGTTGGTAGGCGAATGAGGCGTCCCATAGTAAATTGCGAATATTCCTAAGGGCTCACCGGTTGAAGAAGTAATGGGTTCTGACCAGCAGGCCCGCAGCCCGGCGCGCTGGGCAATCTCACGGTAGGCGGCCCAGCTCGGATGCTCCATGATGTCTTCAACGACCATGCGTTTTTGTGTGTATACAGCGGCCCCGAAACCGCCGGCCGCCGGACGTATTTCCAAACCGTCAATCTCCCGGGTGAAAAAATCCGGAAGGCTTGGTCCGGCCGCGTTGCGCAGGCGGGTTCCCGACTCATCGACCAGCAGGATCGAGCAACGTGTCGCTGGATCCACCTCTTCGACCGAAACAGCCAGCAGCTCCAGGACTCCAAGCAGCGGCGTCTTGGTGGCCAGGCGCTCGAGGACCCTGGCACGACCCTGTTGAATCTTTACCGCCGTCGCCCTCTCGTCCACTTCGTGGCGCAGCTGTTTCTGATAGCGTTTAATGGACTCGCGCATGGAGGTAAAGCTGGCGACTAGGCGGCCGACTTCGTCTCTACCCGCACCGGGCAACGGCGCACCGAAATCGCCTTGGCTTAGCCGGTCCGACGCCTCCGACAATCGGGCGAGCGGCCGCCTGACAACAAACTCGGTGACAACACCGGTCGCAAGCACAAACACGACGACTACCCCCAGCACGACCAAAACCAAGCCGCGCACCGCGTCGATTTGCTGTTCGAGTTCCGAGTCGACATCGACCGTTAACACGAGCTCCCCGGCAACTTCATCGAGATATCTAATCGGCCGGCGAATGACATGGAATTCCTCACCGGGGACGGATGATGGATCCAAGGGATACAATTGTTCTTGTTCGTTGGTCAACAGGCGGATCTCGAGCCAGGATTTGTTTTCCGCCTGCACATCGTCGAGAACTGCGTAGATGCGCGAAAAATCCAGGTCCAAGGTCGGGACCAACAACGTCTTGGCCAGCGAGGACAGGTGCTCATTGGTCGTTTGGATGAACTTCTGTCGATCATCATTGATAGTCGTCGGATACCAAACCAATAAGACATAGGCGCAGACAATCGCGCCCAGGGCGAACAGCGGCAAAAATACTCGGTATCTCAGACCCATCGCCCGCTCCGTTTCTTATCGTCGTGTGTTAGGAGTCTAGATTCGGCCATGGGGTCTCCGCCGCGGGATCCGCGCACGGACCCAGTACAGCAGTGTGCATCAATTTGGCGGGAGGAGTCCGGATTCGGTGAAATAACGGACCGCACCGGGGTGCAATGGCGCAGCGAGACCCTGCAAAAGGTCCGGGGCCTGGAGGTGCATAAATGCCTCGTGACTGGCCCGAAACTCATCCAAGTTCTCAAACACCGATTTCACCAAGTTATAAACCAGCACCTCAGAGACATCGGCGCTGGTAACCACGGTCGCCTTTACGCCAAAGGTCGCGACCGCATCATCCACCCCCCGATAGACGCCCGCGGGAACGCTGGTCACGACATAGTGTGAATTCTGGTCGACGAAGATCTTGATCCCATCCGAATCGATAGGAATTATACGAATCCCGGCCGCTTCGGCCGGTTCCGATATCGCCCGGTTAGGATTTCCCGCGGTAAAGAAGAACGCGTCTATCTTGCCGTCGACTATCGCTCGCGACGCGGCATCTTGTTGCAGATTTTCGGTATGCAGATCCTGGTCGATATCAAGGCCATAGATTTTGAGTACATCCAGTGCATTGCCGCGTTGCCCGGAACCTGGATTGCCGATATTGACCCTCTTTCCGGCGAGATCAGAAACATTGCGGATCGCCACGTCCTTGCGCGCCACGAGCAGCACCGTTTCCGAGTGGATGCTGAATACACTGCGAAGTTTGTCCACCGGGCCCTTCGACTTCCAATCATCCAACCCGTGCGTGGCTTGCCAGTTTCGATCTGACTGGGCGATACCGAAATCAAGCAGGCCACGTTCCACAGCATTGATGTTAAACACCGAACCCAGTGACGGACGGCCCAGACAGTTGTACCGATCGGCCGCGTATTTGTTGACTAGCGCACAAATGTTTACCGCGGCCTGGTAATAAACACCCGTGACCGAACCGCCGCCGATGATCACCGCCTCCTCGGCAGCAACCGCCCAAGGTCGAACCAAGACCATGAGACAAACCAGCAGCGTTCTATAATATAAATTTTTCATTACCTACATCCCACGCAATGAGGCCATGCCGTACGCTGTCGGCTTTGGCCCAGGAGTTGGGCGACTAATTACTGTATTGTCGCTGGTAAATTTTCGCGAACCTGTCGTTTATGGCAGTAAAGGCGCGCAACACTTCCGGATCAAAATGCTCCGGCGATACGCGGCTATCGCCCTGCGTGATCACATCCGTTGCTCTGCAGTGCTCATAGGGCGACTTGTAGGGCCGCGCGCTACGCAGTGCGTCATAAACATCGCATATCTGGGTGATTCGCGCGGAAAGTGGGATGGCATCGCCCACCAGACCGTCGGGGTAACCACTGCCGTCCCAACGTTCGTGGTGACCGAGTGCGATTTCGGCGCCCATCTCCAGGAACGGTGTGCGATAGCCGCGCAAAATTCGTTCACCCAGTACGGTATGGGTTCGCATCGTGTCCCATTCGTTTGCACTCAACGGTCCGGATTTCAGTAGGATGGAATCGGGAATCGCAATCTTGCCGATGTCGTGGAGTGAACTCGTGTGATATAGCCGGGCCTTGAATTCTTCGTCCAGCCCCATTTGTGTGGAAATCAATTCTGTGTAGTGGCTGATGCGGCTTATATGCGTCCCAGTTCCGCCGTCGCGGTGTGAGCTCGCCCGCTGCAGCGCCGTTACCGTTTCCAAGCAACGCTGGCGAACCTCTTTAGTGAGCGCCAGATTGTCGTCGCGCAGTACATTTTGCCCCAGAGTGAGTCTAAGCAGATTACGGACTCGAAATAACAGCTCCGAACGGTCAATCGGTTTACTGAGAAAATCTTCTGCGCCCTCATAGAGACTCCGGAGACGCGTTTCGCGATCGGTCTCGCAAGAGATCATTATCACTGGGATGTGTAGTGTTTCAATGTCCCTTTTAACCTTTTGTACGACATCGATTCCGGTCAGACCCGGCATCAAATGGTCCATCAGAATCAGGTCTGGTTTGCAGTCAGCAAGATGGGCGAGAGCCTCTTTGCCGCCGTGAGCCGTGCGCGGGCGATATCCAGCCTCCCGAAGATAGATTTGCAACAGTTCGCAAAAGATCAGATCGTCGTCGACGATCAAGATGTCCGCACCCGCGGTCGCCGCCGGACGGCGTCCGTTCAGGATGCGGCGGTCCGCATTGGCTTTCTCTGGGCAGTCCAGTGCGGTAGGCTTGCTCATTAGATTTTACCCCCACGGTAGTTTGTGCGGTGCGAACGGTTGAACCTACGATCAACTGTAGCATCGGTCCCGGCTGCGCGGGCGAGCGCAACGTGAACTATTGTTAATTACGAGGCGGGTCGGAATCGCGGCGTATTCCGCTAACGGTCAATAATGGAAGATCTCAGATTCCCCTGCATGTGCTTGTTATGCCGCTAATTAAGTCTTCCTAGAACTTCCTCAATATTTATAGAAACGTCATCCTTCCCAAGACGAAGTTAAACCGCTTGCACAGATAGGTTGAAGCGATCGCCAAAAGTGTGATCAGTAGAGTCTTAAGATTGATTATAAGTAATATGCTCTTGCGTCTTTTCATGATTTCTCAAACATTGTGGGTGACAACATAACACCCATTGCAGTGGCCAAAGCGAGTATGGTTTGAGGGCTCCTGTTCAATAGTGAGATGCGTTACCAAAGATAAATATTCAAGCATGTTGCGCCCGCCCAATGATGAAATCGAAATCAACATCTGCCGGCAATACTCCATACGCTCCCGACCAACGAGGGGCGAGCCGGGAGGCACAGAACGCACCCGATACCGCAGCGGGTGCGTGTTGTATCAGCAGCGCACCCTGTAAGGTAATGGCCATGAGTTCGGTCACCGTCCTGGCTCGGCATTCCAGGTCGTCAGGATTCTTGAGTTCGTTCCGCAGGTTGTCGATCGCGGCATCCAATGCCGCATTGGCACCACTTGCCGATTCGAGTTCTGACAGCAACGCAGGAATGGCAGCCGACTCGCGTTGCATGGCGCGCAACACGTCGAGACACACGATATTGCCCGCGCCCTCCCAAATGCTGTTCACGGGGGCTTCACGGTACAGCCGCGGCATGATCGACTCTTCGATATAGCCGGAGCCACCGTGACATTCCAATGACTCACCGACGTGGGCCGGCGCGCGCTTGCAGTTCCAATATTTACCTATGGCCGTGCCAATACGTGCAAGCGCCGCTGCGTCTTCATCGGTGTCACCTTCATCCAGAGCGCGCGCAATGCGCAACGACAAAACCAAAGCCGCTTCCACCTCGATCGCAAGGTCGGCCAGTACATTGCGCATCAGCGGTTGCTCGATCAATGGATTGCCAAAAGCGCTGCGATTTTCGGTGTGGTGTAATGCCTGAACCAGTCCCTGACGCATTAATCCAGCCGAACTTACGCAGCAAGCCATGCGATTACCCTGCACCATGTCGATGATGGTGCGAACGCCACGGCCTTCCTCGCCCACCATAACGCCCCAGGTATCTTGAAGCTCCATTTCGGTCGACGCATTGGAGCGATTACCGAGCTTATCCTTCATGCGTTGCAGAAACAGGCCATTGCGCTCAGCATCGGGCGTCCAGCGCGGCACTAAAAAACATGACAGCCCGATATCGGTATATGCCAGCGTTAAGAATGCGTCACACATCGGGGCCGAACAAAAATACTTGTGCCCGGTGAGACGATATTCGGTACCGATGCCAGTACTCGTGCCGACGGCAATCGCCCGGGTCGTATTGGTACGCACATCAGAACCTCCCTGTTTTTCGGTCATAAACATGCCGGCGGTGGCGCCCGTCTTCTCTGTCACAGGAACGTCGCGCGGGTCGTAGTGTGTCGACAGCAGTCGGGGAACCCATTCATCGGCCACACTTGGCGTTGTTCGCAATGCCGGTATGGCTGCGTAGACCATCGCCATCGGGCACATGGCACCGCCTTCAACTTGACTGAACATATAGGTCAGTGCGGCGTGCCCGACCTGGGCACCTGGCCCGGCGTGATTCCAGGCAAAACTTGCGACCTCGTGCTCCACCGCCATTGACATAAGTTCGTGATAGGCGGGGTGAAAAACGGTTTGATTAACACGCATGCCATAGCGGTCGAATGCTTTCAGTTCCGGAGCACTTCGATTCGCCTGCTCGGCTTTCTCGAAAGTGTCGTTGGCACCAGCGAGTTTGCCGAATGTCGCCAGATGCGACGCAGCCCAACTTCCGCCTTCGCGCAATACACCCTCTTGCAATGCATTGTCGCTTTGCCAGAAATCCTGATCGCCGAGATGAGGCGGCATATTGATGACATCGTGGGTGGGTAGAGATGCGAGGGGAGTTCTCGGGATCATGGGCCGTATCCGCTTTGTTGGCTTAAAGAAAATAAAGAAATAGACGAGTCTCTACATCGCACATTAAGCGGCGCTACCAAGGCCCGACTGCGCCTGGATCGACAGAATGGATCGAAAGTCTTCCACCCGAATTTATCGTGAGTCCGGGTCGCAGTTCGACGCGGGGTGAAATCAATTGCAGCAGAAATCCCGCCTGTACTTCCACTACGGGCTCGATCGTGATCGACTGCGCAGCACCACAAGTAATGTCCATCGAATCGACGACTGTTCCATAGGTCGCGTTATCACCCGTACACGCATTGCTGGGCGTACCCGGTAGCGGGTCGAGTCCATCCATTATGCCGTCGTCATCGGAATCGGTATCCATCGAAAACAGCCCGTTCTGATCTTCGAATTCATCGGTAAGACCGTCATTGTCGTCGTCCTCGTCATCGCCATCCAGGATGCCGTCCCGATCGAAGTCGGCCGCGATATAGGCGATCTTGCGCACGCTGTTTGTCCATTGAGAAACGTAGTAGAGCGCACCGTCGGGCCCCACGGTCCAGTCGGAACTACCACCGGCCAGATCAGTCGCAAAATCGTCCATCGTCACGCCGCCGGTAATCTGGACCCAGGCGGAAGTGCCGGGGTCCCAGCGCCTCGCCCGCAAGAACCTCAGATAGTATTCCGAGGCGAAGTACACCCCTTCGAAGCTCAGAGGAAAACTGACGTCGCCCAAAATATTATTAGGATACGGGTTGCCACGGTAGACGGGGCCGCCCATCACCGACAAGGCACCCTGGCCACTATGGTCGTATTCAAGTATAGGAAGATGGTTGGGTGGCGGCGTAATTCCGCAATTGGGGTCGGTCGGGACATCATAGGTACCTTCGAAGTACGGCCAAGCAAAATTGTCTGCACTGTCGGCACCGCCCCCGGCGGCCGGGGGCGAACCTTCGCTGGCCTCTTCCCTGGTGCTGTTGCCGACATCGCCGACATAGATGCGCCCGGAAACTGGGTCGATGGAAAAACGAAACGGGTTTCGCAACCCGTATGCCCAGATCAGGCGCTTGTCCAGGTTCGCGTCACCGGAGAAGGGGTTGTTGCCCGGATCCAGGGAAGCCCGGTCCGTGGCCGCATTAAACGTCGCGGTTACACCATCTACGCTGATGCGCAGGATTTTGCCCTTGAGCAAAGTCAGGTCCTGCGCATCGCAGCGGTCGGCATCGTCGCCGAGACTGATGTATAGCTTGCCGTCGGGTCCGAAGCGGAGTGTACCGCCGTTGTGGTTGCTGGCATCGTCCGGTATATCATCGAGCAATATCACCTTCGAATTGCTGTCGATGGTGAGATTGGCGGACGCAGAATCGCTCAGATCTCCTCCGACTGTGTAACGCGCGATCTGGATCTTCTGCGGAGAAACGTTGGTGTAGAACAAATAGATGTAAGGCCTCGAAGGAAATCCCGGGTCGACGGCAATACCCAACAGCCCCCGTTCACCCCCCGTATTGACCTCGGGCATTGTCAGCAGCGTACCGAGTGTCGCGTTCGCCCACAATTTGAGAATTGCATCGTCATCGGCATTTACGTTGGTGTTATTGCCTTGCTGGATGACGAGCAGCCGCCCGTCGGGCAGAAACGCCATGCCCACGGGAATGCTTAATCCGCTGCTGATAACGATCTGTTCACTAAATCCGTTGGGCAGGCTGATCGCAGCCGCGGGCGACGAAAGTGACATTGAAGCTGCGGCCACGAGTCCGCAGAGATAGAACGCAGAACGCCTCAAATTAAACCAGACCCAATCACCGATCCCGACCATTATTCTCCGTTACCTTTTGACTTTCCAGTTCTCAGACCGCCGGCGAAGACGCGTGTTGTATGAACTCCTGCGTTCTCGGCACGAACAATACAGCAACAAAAATCAGCAAAGCCGCCACCGCCAGCACGCCGAATAGGGCACTGAATCCCCAGGAGCCATGGATCCAGGCAATCAGTGGCACCGCTGAAGCCATTACGGAAAACGTAATGATGTATCGCAGCGCGTATGCCCGGCTGCGCCATTCACTATGGGCCATACGCCCAACCAAGACATCATTGATGGGGATCTGGCCGAACACGGCTAGCATAAAAGCGATGGCGACGACTAATGCCGCGACGCCGGTAAGCTGCATCATGATGCCGAGGAATGTGGCTTGGAGAATAGCCACCCAAGCGAAAACCGTGCGGATGGAGTGGTGGTCGACGAGATATCCGACGACGAGTTGCGCGAACGCCGCGACCGTGAATACCAAAAAAGCATACGAGCCGATGAGTGTCGCCGTCCCGGCGAGGTCCGTTAGCCGTTCTTCAAATACCTTAGGCAGGGTGAACGTCGTGCTTTGGAAGACTAAGCCCCCGATTGCCGTCGTGATGAAAATTACGGCAAATACACGCAGCAGGGTTTTTCTGTGCGCGCCGGGTTCAGCATGCTTGCTTGGGGATGGCCTTTGCGCCGAATCAATTTTCTGTTCAGTGCTCACAAACGCGAGGTAAAGCAAGCCGAGGATAATGGCTCCCGTCCCCGGAATTAGAAACGCGCTGCGCCAACCGACGGTGTCGATGAAAAGCCCCGTGAGGAGAGCCGCGCTGGCGACGCCCATGTTGCCGAAAATGCCGTTGATGGCCAGCGGCACTCCGGTCTTGCTTCGCCCTTGAACCACCATTGCCAGCCCGACCGGGTGATAGATAGCCGCGAATACCCCGACGAGCGTAAGGCTGATGCCGATTTGCAAGGGTGTATCCGCGAAACCCGCAAACAACGAACTCGCACCAATACCAACAAAGAAGATGACCATCATTCCTTCGCGACTCCATTTGTCGGCGAGCCAGCCGGCGGGAATGGCGCAAATCCCGAATGCGATAAAGCCTGGGGTCGCGTAAGGAATGAGCTCCGCGTAACTCATTCCCCATTCGGTGCTGAGTCGCAACGCCGCTACGGTCGCAAAAACAAGCAGGAAGAAGTGGTCAAGAAAATGACCTATGTTCAGGAACAGAAAACTCAGTTGACTACGTCGCATAGCTCGAACCATCTCTGGACGATCTCAACAGGTCGAATGGAACAAACCGCCGACGGCTTCTCCGTTCGAAACGAGGCCGTTATAAATCTCGACCGCGGCCTTCGTTTCTGCTACGTGTACAGTAATATGCTGGTCTTCGAGCAAGTCAAGCGTTTCGGCACACGTCCGCAACATCAGCAACATGCCTCGGCTTAAAACTACGGATTTACTACCATTGTCAACCAACTCCTTAACGTCCGCTGGCTGAATTCCCGGCACGTGGTGTGTATCAGTTTCGCGCCAGTCCCATCTGCGACCACCGCCGGGCCAAACCTTGAAGTCCTTGCCCGTGCCAACGCCATCGACTTCGATATGCCCCCATGACACTTGGGTTATACGGGGAGAGCGTAATTCCTCATGCTTCATGGCAATGCCTCGCTTATTGATCGACGGAACTTATGGGATCGAAGCCGAAAAGTTTCGGTGGCGCGCGTCCTCGAGTGTTCCCGGCATCCGCTGGCCGAGTGTTGTCTTGGCCGATTGTAATACGTTTCGCTGGATCCTATCGGGCAAGACTTGGATCGTCGGCCTACCCTGATTAAACATTTCTACGCCGGCGAAGCGGATGCCGAGCGGGAACTATGCGCTGTATTCCGGGCAAATTGGGTACAGCCCAGGGCTGGCACAAGTCCTGGAGAGCGAGGCTCGTATAACAATAAATTGACCCGATCCAAACTTAGTGACAATCTAGAACGCGCAGGACTTTCCCTTTAATTATCAACGGATAATTCATCTTTCTTCGAAATCCAGCGAAGTGTCGTTTCGGTCGGATTAAGTCGATCAGCGCCGATGTTCGACACCGGAGAACAAGTGATCCGTGCGCCCGTAACCAAACTCGATCAATTCCCGCGCACGATGAAACTCGGAAAAACCACATAAATTCCGCGATATGGTAAGCACATGATGCGGCGGGTTGGCCGCGAGCTTGGATTGAGTAATCCTGGCTTGCATGGTTTCCATTGAGCGGATGATAAGATCCGAAAAACCAAGGCGTTGTTCGTCCGGTGCCGGGCTATTGGGCCAGAATCGCTCGATAAACTGGCCAATGCGGGCTGAATAAGCGTTACGAGTAGGCCGTATCGTCTCTTCCTCAGCAGGAAAAAGATCGGGTTCGCTCGGCCCATTAAGGTCAACGGCAAATGTAATGTCGGTGTGATCATTCAAGGTGGGTGCGACCGGCACGGGATTCACGACCTCACCGTCGATGAGTACCGGGTTGCCGGAGGTAACCGGCGCGCAGATAGTCGGCACAGCGATCGATGCCGGGATCGCACCAAACAGGTCACCACGGTTGAGCCAGACTTCCTGACGCTGCGTCAGGTCGGTCGCGACCGCGGTAAATCCAATCGGCAAGTCTTCGATTTGTCGATCGCCGACAAGTTCGCGCAATACGTCGATGATACGTTCGCCTTTGAACAGCACCCCATCGAGGGACCAATCGAGCAGCCGCAAAATGTCGCGGCGCTGCAGCCCGCCCACCCAATCGGCGTAGATGTCGAGTTTACCCGCTGCAAAGATGCCGCCGACAAGTGCGCCCATAGACGAGCCGGCGACGTAGCGAATATCATAATCGCGTTTTTGGAGGCAACGGATGACGCCAATGTGAACCAAGCCACGGGCGCCGCCATTACCAAGGACTAGGGACGTAGTTGTCGTATTCACTCCGGATTAAAGGTGTCCTGGATTCCGCATTTATACACATACATTAGTGCAAGCCGCCGACGTATCAATTCGACGGGGATCGCAAAGGTTTTGGGGCACATTTGAAAAATGAATGCCGAACCCCCATGAGTTTCTGCAAAGTCGATTTTACACTGGACACTGCGTATTTTTAGGAGGCGAAAATGCACAAATACCGTTTTTTACCTTTGGTGATGTTGGCGTTTACCGTGTCCCCGCTGTATGCGCTCGAAGGCGGCATTGACAGTCTACGTCAGACCGGAAAGGCCTTTGCCTCGGTGGCGCGCGAGGTATCACCGTCTGTGGTGTTCATTCAAGTCGAGGCCAGCGCGTCCAGTCCGGACGCCACCCAGCCGCCCTCTCCGTTCGGCGGCGAGCAATCGCCCTTCGATGATGAATTTTTCAAGCGTTTCTTTGGAGATAAGTTTCCCGGACTCCCGCGTCCCGAGGCGCCACAAGGCAAGCGCCGCGCGTTAGGGCAAGGGTCGGGCTTTGTATTCGCAGCCAAAGATGGATTGTTAGCCGACAAAACGTACATCCTGACCAATAACCATGTCGTGAAAAATGCTGAAAGGATCAGGGTGAAGTTTCAGGATGGGCGCGAATTCGACGCCGACATCACGGGCACCGACCCGAAATCCGACGTGGCTGTAATCGAAATCAAAGCGGGGGGGCTGCCGGCGTTGCCGCTGGCGAAATCCTCAAAACTTGAAGTCGGTGAATGGGTGGTGGCCATTGGTAACCCATTTGGTTTGAGCCACACGCTGACGGTAGGCGTGGTCAGCGCCAAGGGGCGAACCAGCCTCGGCATCAACGATTATGAGGACTTTATTCAGACCGATGCTGCCATCAATCCGGGGAACTCGGGCGGCCCTCTGGTCAATCTGGATGGGGAGGTGGTGGGCATCAATACCGCCATCTTCAGCCGAAGCGGCGGTTATATGGGAGTCGGCTTCGCCATCCCAATCGATCTGGCGATGGTAATTGCCAATCAGTTGATCGCAGAGGGCGCAGTAACGCGCGGATTCCTCGGAATTGCTATTCAGCCCTTGACACCGGAACTCGCAAAGTCATTCGATCTGGAGCAAACCCAGGGTATCCTCATCGCCGAGGTCACACAACAATCCCCGGCCGAAAGGGCGGATTTGCGCCAAGGCGACGTCATTGTTGCTTATCGCGGCGAGCCGGTGACGGATATTGGCCAGTTTCGCAACAGCGTGTCGCTCACCCCACCGGGTAGTTCGGAAGAGCTGACGATTATCCGCGGCGGTGAGCGCCAAATTATCCGTGTGACTATTGGCAAACTCGACAAGGATACGATCGTCGCCGAAGGTCCTGAGCAAAGCACCGATGAGATTGGCCTGACCGTACAAACACTGACCCCACAACTGGCCGAGCAGTTCAACACACAAGCTGGCAAGGGCGTGGTCGTAACGGCAGTGCGGACCGGCTCTGTCGCCGCGCAGGCCGGCATCGGACCCGGTGCAATAATTGTTCAGGTAAACCGCAAGCCGGTGGAAAATGCATCGGAGTTCAAGCAGGCTGTGAATGCAAGCCGGGACGACCGACGGGTGCTGCTGCTCATCAGTCAAGATGGCAGGCAGCACTATGTCGTGTTGAGCTGGGAGTGAAACGACAGCGAAACCAGCGGAAGCGGCATGCAAGCCTGCCGCTGAATATCAGCCGTCGGATTCTTTCGTGTCAGGCTCAGAATTTTCAGCGTTAGGCTGTTTAGCAAGCTGGGCAAGGCCCGTACCGGTGATCTGCTCATAATCAAACTTGCTCAGAGTAAACAGCTTGTCCAAATCGTTGCGACGCACATAGTACTTCCCATCTTGCTCTAGCAGTTCATAACGCCAACTGGAAGTACCGATTACGTCCAGGGCCTTGCGCGACGATTCATCGGCCGAAAGAATTTCATCGAAATTCTTTGCTAATCCTTGTACTCGCAATGACGTTAACGCCGCTGCAAGTTGGCTCGCTTTGCCCTCATTCAACTCGAGCGCTTCATTGTTTGCGTCAACACTCTTGTCTGAGTTCTCAAACTGCCATTTGCCGTCATCCTTTTTCAGTGAATATTCGTCGCTTTTGATCGCCGTCACGCCCGAGGCCGATAGCAAGGTCTTGTCGAGCCATTCATTATCGTCTGCAGGTAATTCGTAACCATTCAGTACTACCGCATAGATGGCATCGTCACCGCTACGCCGGGCATGGACTTTGCGAAAGCCTGGGGACGTGCCGACAAAGAGGTCGCCAAGCAACCCATCGCCTTGATATAACCGCACGCGCCGCTGAAATTGATTGTCGGCCACCTCAAAACGTGCCTGAGCGCTACTGCTGGTAGCAACCGGCCAATCTGCCTGCAAGTCGGCCAGTTTGTCGAGCAAGGCTGCCAACTTAATTTCGTCCGCCGGCAATTGATACGAGTCCGGCAGCACCCATTCTTCGCCAGACTTATTTAATGTCACCGTGTGATTACTATCGCTGATAACGACCCGGCCAATCTGTTTTTGCTCAAAGTTAAGCAAGACCTGCGCGACCTTGCTTTGTGCCGTGTTTATATCATTCCAAAACAGTCCAGCGGCAAGTACGAGCTGTAAGGCCAGAAGGCTGCCTAGCCAGAATTGTTTTCTAAACATTCTTCGCCTCCTTTTTACTTAGTTTGTCAACAGCAGTTGATATGTTTGCCGGCGAGATCGTTCACGCCGGTGCTGCAGCAGAGCAATCAACATCAACAGTACCGCTGCCATACCGTAGTTCAGGTATTCCCAGAACAGCTGTGCATTGTGCTCCATCGGCGGCAGTGTGCGATTGAAGTGACCGCGCGCGCGAATACTCAATAAGCCGGCATCCTCCAGCGACCAGTCAATTGTATTATTGAGCAGTTGTAGAGTGTTAAGGTATTCACTGCCGTTTGCAGAACCCGCCATCCCGATCACTTGATCGCTCAGGAAATCATTGGAGCTGAACAGAATAATGCGGGCCGATTCGGGCGACCGAGCAATGACGCTGGAGACGACACCCGACTCGGCGCTGCCTTCATCCTCTTCGCTGCCATTCTCCTGGCGGGCTTCTTCCTGATCCTCTGGCTCACCTGCTTCGTCCGCCCCCGCTAATAAGGGCGAGGATCGATCGGCGAAATAGGAATCGAAGCGGCCTGCACTGATCACTGCCAGCAACTGTGAAGCCTGATCGCCCTGCGGCGTGTACGCGGTCATGCCGCTACTACGTTCGATGCGCGGCATGATATCTATTGATGAGGACAACCAGGACCGGCCGGAACTACGCAGCAGCTCGGTCACCACACGCCCGGTGTTCTTCTCGCTATCCACCACAATGGGCGATGCCCAGGCCAAAATAGACTGCGGCAGATCAGCGGTAATGGCATTGTCCTGATTCAGACCGTCGCCGCGCACGTCGATGAAATAGGGATAATCCAACATGCTGATTTCCTGTATTTGGAAGCCACCGATGTCACGAGTCACCGGAATTGGGAAGGCCGCGTTTTGCGGGTCCATTACCAGTTGATCCTCGATCCTCAATCCGTGGTGAGCCAGCCAGTCCTCGAGGCCGCTGGTCTGCGACTGCATGCTCAGGTTACGGTAGTTGAGACTGGCACTGAACGGTGACGTTGCCGCAATGACGGTGCCGCCCTGCATCAGAAACTGATCGATAGCAAACAACTGTTTCTCATTCAGATTGCTGGGCGCCAGTAACAGCAGAATATCCACGTCGCCGGATATGCGACCATCACTCAGGTCTTCCCGACGCACATTGAGCTCCGCTCCGAGAAAGCTTTCCAACTGATTGAACTGCACGTCGCCTAGGCCGTATTGAGCGTAGGTGGAACTACCTGTTGGGGCGACCAAGGCCACAGTTTTGGTGAAACCGCTTGCGAATCGCTTGATGCCAGCCTTCAGGTTACGCTCGAAGCTGCTCTCTGTCATTTCATCCAGCGCAATCCGAACAGTCCGTTTGTCCGCACCATTGACGTTTGACAACGTAAGATGAAAATAGAATTGATCATTGCTGAACAGACTGGAGGCCATGGGTCGAAAGCCGTAATCGTGGGCGATCTGCTGGGCCACCTTGCCGCCATCGGCATCCGGATCGATAAAATCGGCGCTCAGGCGACCGCCCGATTCACTGGCCAACCTGTCGACTACCTGTTGCATGGTCGTTTTGAAGACCGCTAGTGTTTCGGGCAGTGTCCCATCTTTGGAAACATAAGCCGTAAACTTAAGCTCACCATTAACCGTATCAAACAAGTTGCCACCCGCCTGGTAGTTGTGTAGAACTTTTTTGATGGCGCGGGTCAGGTCATGTTCGGGGTTACGCAACTGTATTTCGATATCGGCTTCACTACGCGCTTTTAGCTCGATCAAATCCCGAAAGCCCAGCACTTCGTGCTCATCGCCGTACTGAACCATGACATTGAAATACGAGCTGACAATGGACGACTGATAGCGGTCTGCAACTTGAAATGGCACAGGCACAATGCCGTATTTCTGGTTGGCTTCCTCTTCCAGCTCCGGATTGCTGATAGGATCGATAAACTCCACCCGCACCTGACCCTTACCAGCAATTTCATACTCTCGAATCAGATCGCGTAATTGGGGTACGAGCGGCGAGAGCAAGGGGTGTGTTTTACTGCTGAAGTAACCGCGCACTAGCAAGGGTTCCCGCAGCTGCCCAAGGTAAGATTCTGTGGCCGCCGAGATGGAGTATTGATTGCCTTCGGTGGCGTCAACACGCAGCGCATTGATATGCCCCAACCACAAATTGACGCCCAGTGCATTAGCAACCAGAAGTGCCGTCACATTGCGCCAACGCTGATGATGCGGTGTGCGCCCAACACTGGCCCAACGTTCACGCTCCAATACATAGGTATTGAGAACCATAAACACCGCGATAATACTCACGTAGTAATAGAGATCACGCAGATCAATCACGCCACGTGTAATCGCATCAAAACGCGAACCTGTACCCAATAAACGCAGCCACTCCCCCACTTGATTCCCGAAGAAATCGGTGATCGTCGTGGTGCCGAGTAGGTAAAACAATCCACAAGCAGCCACGGCGCTAATCAAACTGACAATCTGATTGTCACTACGGGCGGACACAAACAGGCCAATGCTCAGGTAGGCGGCTCCAAGCAACAGTGTGGCCAGATAACCGGCCCATACCGGCCCCCAGTCCAGTTCGCCAATGATAGAGACTGTGAGTGGCAACGGCAGAGTGATCAGCAAGGCGATGCCCAACAATACCAGGCAACCCGCAAATTTGCCGACCACAAAGTGCCATAGAGGTACCGGTTGCGTCAGCACATGCTCCAGAGTGCCGGCACGCTTCTCTTCGCTCCACAACCGCATGGTCAAAGCACTGGCAAGAAAGACTAACAGCAGCGGCATCCATTCGAATAGGGGGCGCACATCGGCGATATTCCGTGAGAAAAAGGCCTCACCCCAGAAGAACACGAACAGCGTTACCGCTGCGAACACCGCCAGAAACAGATACGCGATGGGAGAGGCAAAGAATAGAGTGATCTCCTTCGTGGCAATCCGGCGAATTATCGTCAGACTGGATACATTAGGCCGCATGACTCACCTCCCGCTGTTCATTGCCAGTGCGCGACGGCACGCCATGGGCATCACTCACCTCCCTGAACAGGGTCTCCAGATCCCGGTGTTCTGACTGTAGACCGTAAAGCTCAAAACCCTCATGAATGATTTCTCTAGCAATAACGGCACTTACCGGTGTCACCATACTCGTTCCTGTCACGGTCAGCCGATAACGAGGCATTGCGGGCACCTCCACCCGCCGACCGGCTGTGTCATCAATCGCCTCTAGATGCTCTAGTCCGTTTATACTGAGCAACACCATCGCTTTGTCTTCCGGCATAGACGTGGTTATCAGCAGACGATTGCTCTGACGCAGTTCATCCAACCGGGCATCAATGGCGAGGCAGCCTCGGCTCAGGATCAACACCCGGTCACAGAGGGCATCGACCTCCTGCATGATATGCGTGGACAGGATAACAGTGGCCTCCTTGGCGATGTCCCGAATCAGCTCCCGCATATGCTCGGTTTGGGTCGGGTCCAAACCGGTGGTGGCTTCATCCAGAATCAGCAACTTGGGTTTGCCGAGTATTGCCTGGGCGACGCCGACCCGCTGCTTGTAACCACGC
>Ga0224512_10001827_pt1 | contig 19937 bp, 20 predicted proteins | sample SF_May12_sed_USG_4_FD_169103 | JGI IMG/M metagenome (GOLD analysis project Ga0224512, IMG submission 169103) | Sediment microbial communities from San Francisco Bay, California, United States - SF_May12_sed_USGS_13 | ecosystem: Environmental > Aquatic > Marine > Sediment | place: USA... | reverse complement strand
TCGAAGTGCCCGCCAACGTCGTGGAAGGCCTCCCGTGTCAACGCTCACGGCCGATGCGGCGCTTGCCGGTGCAGCCGGACGCCACCGGCTCTGTCGCCCCGGGTCGTCCATTGAAGACATAGCCGCCCAACTCGTTGGCCTCCACAACACCAGCCCGGTCAGCCCGTACCTGTCGCTTCGCGCTCGTCTTCCAGGGTTTGCCCGGTCCGATCTCGACGAGTTGATGTGGGGTTCCTGGCGACTCGCCCGGTTCCGGGCAATGCGAATGACCATGTTCATCTTTCCCGGGGACCTCATCGAGGTTGCGGCAGCCGCCACCAGGCATCTGGCAGAACCATTGGCCGCCCGGTGGTTGCGGGATTCCAACCTCTCGCAGCGGAGGTTCGATCAGCTTGCTGCCGCCGTCCACAAAGCGCTGGCGGAGGGGCCGCTCACCGTGCGAGCCCTGCGCGATGCGCTCGACCTGCCGGTGTCGATCGATCTGTCGGGGATTGTCGGCCGGATGTGTGACGTGGGGCAACTGGTCGGAGGAGCCCCTCCCCGGAGCTGGCGATCGAGCGTCCGCGAGTACCACCGCTGGGAGGATGTCCTTGGGGGCGTGGACCTCGACCGCTGGGGGGAGGAAGCCGCCATCCAGGAACTGGTGTTTCAATACATCTCCGGATACGGCCCGGTCACAGTTGCAGACATTTCCTGGTGGACGGGGTTCACCAAAGCGCGGTCCCATGCAGCCCTGGCAGCCCTCTGTGACCGGATCGAGGAGGTAGCGGTCGAAGGCTGGCCGGGACCGCTGTTCCGCCTGAGCGGTAGCGATCCTTCACACGAACGGGAGGGATCCGTCACGGCACTTCCGCTGCTCGACCCATACGTCCAGGGATACCGTGACAGGATCCGGTTTCTGGATCCAGAGCTTCACGATTTCGTCTACGACGGGGGCGGCAACTCCGCCGCCACCCTCGTGCATCGGGGCAGAATCATCGGAGTCTGGCAATTCTCAGACGATCCGGTGGATTCCGTCCGCTACCACTTCTTCAAAGCGGTAACCGCAGGTATCCGCCAGGCTGCGGAGAGCGAATTGGCCGCAGCGGGAGCGCTCCACTTCGATCGTCACATCGACGTTGTCGAGGTGGCAACCATGCGGCCGCTCCGTGCGGACGGTGGCAGAAGCGCCTCACACCCCCTGGATGCACGCCTGCATCGCGCCTGACGGCGCCAACGGACCGCTACCGACTAGCAGGTACCATACGAGGCGCCATAGAGGCTTGTCGGGCCGTTGCGGGTGATCGCGGCCGGGATGCCCCGACCCGCTACCGTGCCCTGATGGGCGTTTTCTTGGCCGGCCTGGCGGCCGTGTTTGCGGGGAGCGGTGATTTCCTCGGAGGTTTTGCGAGTCGTCAGGCCAATACCTGGGCGGTGGGGACGTGGAACCACATTGCCGGGACGGTTACCGTCCTCGCCATTGCTCCGTTCCTCGACGGCAGCCTCAGCGGAGACCTGATCCTGTGGGGTTCGCTGGCCGGCGTCGGCGGCGCCATCGGTGTCATGGGCTTGTATACCGGATTCGCTCGCAGCGACATAGCCGTGGTCTCCCCGATAGCCGCTGTGGGAGCCGCCACCTGGCCGGTGGTCTGGAGCGTGTTCTTTGGTGACTTCCCGACCGGGGTGGTCGTGGCCGGGATCGTCATCGGGATCGTGGCCATCTGGCTGGTGAGCGGGGGCAGCAGCCGGGTCCTGGCGGGAGACCGCCACGGGCTTCGATTCGGCCTGATCGCCGGTCTCGGTTTTGGAGCTCAGCTGATCTTCTTCAGCTTCACCTCCGACGGGTCGAGTATCTGGGCGCTGCTCCCGGCCCGGATCGCCGGAGGAGTGCTGATCGCAGCCATCGGTCTTCGCCTCGGCAAGAACCTGCTGCTCCCCCGCGACGCCGTGACACCCGGGATCGCTGCCGGGACACTGACGGCCATCGGAAACGGCTTCTTCATCATCGCCGCCGGGCTCGAGTCGCTGGCGGTGGCCACCGTTGTAGCTGCGATGTTCCCGGCAGCAAGTGTGCTGCTGGCCCGACTCGTTTTCAAAGAGATTCTCACCCCACGGCGACTCGCCGGCCTGGCGCTGGCGCTGGTTGCGGTAGCCCTCGTGTCGGTAGGTTGATACGCCGTCGAGGTCGGGTACCCACGGGAGAGGCACCGCCCCGGTGCGGGCCTCTCCATGGATCGGTGTCCTACATGGACATCGCTTCGTAGATCCGGACGCCGTCGATGATCGGGCAGCCCACCAGCAGCTTCTCTGCATCGTCCATGCTATCGGCGCTGACGATCGAGTAGCCGGTGATGGGACTTGCTTCGGTCAGATCGGTACTCGCACCGGCGGTGACTTCCCTGCCTTGTCCCAACGGATTGCCGCCGTCCACCAGGTTCTCGCCGATCGACGCGAACCAGGCCGTCCAGGCGTCCATGATCTCCCTGGTCGGTTCGCCCGGCCATGCTCCGTAGTACAAAAACACGAACTTCTTCATAGGTCCCCTCCTTTTGGGGTGCTAGGTGCCCAGGTGCCGGGCATAGTTCTCCAGGGTCTCTGCCTCGTTGCCCCAATAGGGGTTGAACTGCCCGAGCCATTCCTGCAGGCTGCGCAGTGGTGCCCGGTTGAGTGCCAGGAAGTTGGTCCGCCCGATCTTCTTCCGGATGACCATGCCTGCGCTCTCGAGTACCGCGACGTGCTTGTGGATGGCGGGCAAGGAAAGGCCCCGCATGTCGGCCAACCGACTGATGGAGTGCGGCTGCAAACTCAACGCGCCGATGATCTCTCGCCGGTGTTCATTGGCAAGGGCCTCGAACACCCGATTCTGATCGTCCATCTCAGTCACCATAGTTAACCTCTTGGTTAACTATAAGAGCGGGTTGCCGACCTGTCAAACATATTCCCCACCTGAGCGACCTTCTCTCACATCATCCGCCCGTAGCGACACTATTTGAGCGGGCTAGATCACCCAACGGCACCCGAGGTTCAGGAAATGTCACCTGCGAGGCGTTTCATTTGGCTGTTTCCCGCGCGGTCGGTGCGGTTGGTGATCGAGGGCGTGACACTTGTCATGGGTTGCATCAGGAATCGGCATTGCGGCAGTTATGGGTTGACCGGGTCGTAACCCAGAGCGTGGAGAACTTCTACCATGGCTGCCTTGCCTTCGTCGGTCGTGTGTTGTTTGTCGGACCCGATGAATCCCTTTTCCCGTGGATCCTCGTCATGGTTGGGACCGTTGAACGCATCGAACATCGATGCTGTTGGAACGCCAAACTCGGCAGCCGTTCCGCGAATAGCCTCGGAAAACGCCTCCCAGGCTGCGGTGCACTCGGCTTTGATTCCAGCCTCTCGCCAGTCGGCAATCACCGGGTTGTACATATCGATTGCCCGCACGATGGTCGGTTGACCCTTTCGAAGTTCGAATACTGTCTCGTATATCGAAGCAAGAAGATCTCGATAAGGCCGGAAGTCCGCAGCGGTGTAGCGCTGCGGCGGGTCACGTGGAGCCGTCGACGTGGACACGCACGTACCGATGTCGGACGTGGCTCCTGAACCACGCGGATTGCCAAAAATGACAATGACATCAGCTCCGGCGAGCAACTCTCGGTGCTCGGAGCCTTCTGCTTCGATCCAGGTTCGCACGAGACTGGCGGTGAGGTCGCCGGTGGCATAGTCGTGCACTCGCACTTCAACACCCAGTTCTTGCTCGATCCGCGCTCCCCACAGGTCGGCAACCCCCCAGCCCGTCGAGTCGCTGAACCAGACCAGATCCCACCCTTCACCGGTTTCCGGAGGTTCTGTTTCTCCCGCAGCTTCCGTCGTATCCACAGTGCCCTCCGTGGTCTCAGCTGCTGCCTCAGGCCTACTGGTCTCCGCAGCGCCCTCCGCCGTCTCAACACCAGCTTCACCCGAGCAGCCAAACAGGATCATCACCAACAGAACACCCCCAACCTGCCGCACGAAACCTCCGATGAATGGCCCTGTGGATCATCATTGGTATCTCTGCCAGGCAGTACCAGAGGCATAAGTCCCGGACAGAAGCCGAAAGATCCATACAGGTGGAGCGAGCCTGTTGGCTACCTCACCCAGAGTTCACCGCAGGTCCCCTCATGGTTTTTGGTTCCGGGACCGAGGTTGCGGGTTCCCGCTTCGTCGTAGTGGATGACCATCCCGCTGTTCAATCAGCCCATGACCCCGCGAGCTTCGGGCCCTAAAATCAGAGATCGATCTCGAAAGGACGGACTACGGACCATCCACACCAGCGCCTTGTCGCCGAAGCCTATGAGGCGTTGAACGACCACGACGTCGACGGTTTCCTTGCCGCATTTGCCGACGATGCGGTCCTGCACGGTTCTGATGGTCCGATCGTGGGTAGGAAATCGATCAAAGCGGTTGTGGAGCAGTTGATTGCACTCTCAGAAAACACGTTGCGAGCCGACGTGCACGACATCCTGGCCAACGACGAACACACCGTGGTACTCCAGACAACAACAGCGCAGCTTGGTGAGAAACGACTGGAAGACCGTGTCGTCTATGTGTATCACATCGCTGACGATCTCATCCGAGACGCCTACTTCACGGGAAACCCACGGATTCAGGCAGATTTCTACGGCCTCAGCTAGCACCAGCACATGCCAACAAATACTGAACGCGACACACCACCTCACGCCATCAGAGCATCACGAAAGGTCACCTGACGGGCAGCGCCGATTGCCGGATAGCGCGCACGGGGAGGTGCTCGATAACGCGCAGCGGCGTGAATGATATGGGCGGCGCGCCCGGGAATCGTCGGTGGTCGCACCTAGCGGACACAGCCGCTACTGCGATTGTGATCCGTCATCGGTCAGACCCAGATGCCGAGCGGTAGGTGCATGGAGACGAGCCAGTTCGGTGCATCGACCACTTCGCTGATATGCAGATCAGCGGCGATGCTGCAGACGATGTAGGCGTCGCTTCTGCTCAAGCCGACTTCGGCGACTATCCAGTCGATCATGTAACGAGTCACTCGCTGCGTCGACTCGAAGAGATCCGGGCCGTGTGCGGTCATGATGTGCACTTCGCCGTCGAGAAGTTGGCGAGGAGCGGATCGGCGAATCTGGATCTCGGCAACGTCGACATCGTCTCGAAGGTCGAACCTGACGGTCACGGTCATCGGAGACTCGATGCCGGTTCCACATACCTCACCGTCACCCTGTGCGGCGTGACAGTCGCCGATGGAGAACAGCGCGTCGGGAACCAGGACGGGCAGGAATGCGGTGGAGCCCGCAACGAGGTCCTTGGTGTCGATGTTTCCTGCGTTGGCGCGTGGAGGAAACGTGTCGAGACGACCCGGTTCGGCCGGGGCAACGCCGACCACACCTGGGAATGGGTGCGCTGGGACTTCGATATTGCCGACTGGGAAGCGGCAGGTCCCACCGTCGAGCTCCCAGTGGCGCAGATACGGGAAGTCGAAATCCTCAGCGAGGAGACCGAATTCGGGGATGTGACCGCTCCAACCCCAACCCTTGTGATCGATCTCAAGGATCTCGACAGAGAGCACCATGCCCGGCTCAGCCCCAGCAATCGCGATCGATCCTGTCAGCGCATGCGCCAGCCCTGGGTCGGCGTTTGCGAAGTCGTCGTTCGTCCACTTCGGCGTGACCTGCCCAATCGGTTCCGCACATTCGATCACCACCGAATCCCCAGGGTCGATGATGAGACGCGGAGACACACTGTTGTCCCAGAACGGTTGCGGAGCCGAGTCGTCGAGGTGGTGGACTGCCATGGGCGGATCATAGAACAAGCCTGCGCGCCCAAGGGACGAACCGTGAGAACGTTACGACGTGCCCGATGCCGCGGTACAGCGCCGACTAGCCGATCTGGCGCGAAAACGCCCGTTCGGCCGAGTAATGGCGGTCGTCATCTTCGACGCACACCTATTTGCCGGATCGGCCTGCAACGGAGTGCGCAATAGCGCGCTTCGTGGTGAGTGATCAGGACCGCTCGGTGGCCGAGCCCGCTACTGCGCGTGTGTTGTGGCATCCTGCAGGCCAGGAAGGACACGCTCGACGTCTTTGGGAGCAACAAGACCGCCATCCGGGTGATCGTTTGCGGCTCTTCGGAGCAGTCGCCGAGTTCGTCGAACACACCCCGGTGCTGTATCCGGGATCGTTCGTCGACGTTGCCGCATCGTTCGTTTTCGGTACCGTGACCTACGTCGACAACGACCGTCAGGCTGCTCGCTTCTTCGCCGACGGGGCGGGCGTGGACGGGATCATCAACGATCGCCGGGTTCGCCCGATCCGCTCAACCTGGCGGTTCATCGACGCCGATTACCGGACTGAGCTCGATGTGGCCCACCAATCGGTCGGTCTCTTGATTTCTCTCTACGCGGGATTCGTCTCCGAGCATTGCACTCGGTATCTCCGCTCGGGAGGGTGGCTGCTCGTCAACCCCAGCCACGGGGATGTTGCGATGGCCTCGATCAGTCCCGAGTATTCCCTCGCAGCCGTGGTCACCGCCAGGTCGGGCAGATACACGGTCTCCGAGAACAACCTGGACAGCTTTCTGATTCCGAAACGCCCGACGGCCATCACGCCGAAGCTGCTCCACAGAGCGGCCGCGGCATCGCCTCCACGAGATCGCCGTTCGCCTACCTCTTTCAGCGCCGAACGATTGATCCCGGTGAGAACGACCACTCCACAAGAACACGCCGACCGGCACATGTTGAGCGGGCGCGATCACCTCACCCATGTGAGAGTGGAGTCAGCCTGGACGGGGACCCCCCGGCACTTCTCAGACAACTTCGCTTGTTTCTCTTTGGGCCAAGCCGGCAAACACTCTCTAGGTGAGCTGTTCCAGGTCGACGTTGAACAGGGTGCCGGCGCCTGCCGTGACCGACGGCACCAGACCAACAGCCTGCGGAAGCAACTGGGTGCAATAAAAGTGGGCCGTTGTGAGCTTGGCCCGCAGGAACGGATCGCCATTCTCTTCGAGCGCTCTAGACGCGGCGACGGCCCCTTTGGCCAGCAGCCATCCCCCCGCAACCGTCCCGAACAACTCCAAATACGGTGTCGCTCCCGCGAGAGCATCGTTGGGGTCCTCGCAACTCAACAACCACTCTGTCGCCGTTTCGAGGGCGGCCAGACCCGAGGCAAGCGATTCGCGCATCGAGACGAAGCCTTCGCCTGCGGTCTCGAGATCGGCATCCAGGCTCGCCATTTCTGCGAACAACTCCCGGGCTACATCACCTTTGCGGAGGGAAAGCTTCCGCAATACCAGATCGATGGCCTGAATCCCGTTGGTCCCCTCATAGATCGGAGCTATGCGCGAATCGCGCCAGTGCTGGGCGGCGCCTGTCTCCTCCACGTATCCCATCCCACCGTGGATCTGAATTCCGAGCGAGGTCATCTCGACGCCGCGATCGGTGGGCCAGGCCTTGGCGACCGGAGTCAGCAGCGCCAACAATTCCTCGTATCGAACCCGTTGCGCCTCGTCGGGGTGGTGCCTTGACCGGTCGATCGAGGCGGCCGTCAGGTATATCAACCCGCGCATTGCCTCGATGTTTGCCTTCATCGTCAGGAGCATGCGACGGATATCAGGGTGCTCGATGATGAGCGAACTCTCGGTTTTTGGGGCTCCAATCGCCCGCCCCTGTCGCCGCACCCGGGCGAACTCGAGCGCCTGCTGATAGGCCCGCTCGGAAATCGACAGACCTTCAACCCCGACGGCCAGGCGAGCGTTGTTCATCATCGTGAACATGTAGGCCATGCCCCGGTTCTCTTCTCCGATGAGGTATCCGACCGCCCCTTCGCCGTCGTCTCCCATGGACATCACGCACGTGGGGCTGCCGTGAATGCCGATCTTGTGCTCGAGGGAAACCGTCTTGATGTCATTGCGTTCCCCCAGGCTCCCATCAGCGTTCACGAGAAACTTGGGAACGATGAACAGAGAGATGCCTCTGGTTCCGGGCGGGGCATCGGGGGTGCGGGCCAGCACCAGGTGGATGATGTTCTCGGCAACGTCGTGTTCACCCCAGGTGATGAAGATTTTTGATCCGGTGATCCGCCACGTTCCGTCCCCGTCCGGCGTCGCTTTCGCCCGGAGTGCCCCCACGTCGGATCCGGCCTCAGGTTCGGTGAGCAGCATCGTGCCAGTCCACTCGCCGGTGACCAGTTTCTCGAGGTAGATCGCCTGCTGTTCGGGACTGCCGTGATGGATGAGAGCATCGATGGCACTATGCGTCAGCATCGGACAGAGCGACCAGGCCATGTTGGCGGATTTGAGCATTTCGACCACGGCGATCCCCACCACCCAGGGGAGGTCCTGTCCCCCGAAGGCGCTCGGGAACGGAAGTGTGCCCCATCCGGATTCGACGAAGCGAGCGTAAGCCTCTTTGAAGCCCGCCGGAGTGGTCACGGTTCCGTCGTCGTTGAGCTTGCTCCCGGTCTGATCACCGATCACATTGGTGGGGGCAATGACCTCGCCGACGAACCGCCCTGCCTCATCGAGGGCCCCATAGAGCATGTCGGAATCGGCGTGCGAGAACTGCTCCCACGTGGTGAGCTCGGGAAGGCCGGCCAGGTGTTCGAGGGTGAAGGTGATATCACGAAGGGGGGCGCTGTACGTGCTCATGAAGCACAGGATAGGAGGGTCGAATGCCGACGGTGCCGGGAACGGCGTCAGCGCATCTCCGGCGGAAGCTCCCCTATGAAGGGAAGGATCCGGTAACGCTCGGCGTAGTCGAGCCCGTAACCGACCACCCAGACATCCGGGATGGTGAAGCCGAGGAAGTCGAGATCGACATTCTGTTCGGTGCGATCCGGCTTGTGCAGCATCGTGCAGATTCTGAGGGATGCCGGACCACGCACTTCGAACAGGCGTTGGAGATAGGCGAGCGTATGGCCTGTGTCGACGATGTCCTCGACGATCAGTACATGCTCGCCGTCGATGGCGTGGCGGACGTCCATCAGCAGACGAACGGGATCGGCTGCGTCGCTCTCTTTGGCGCCGTAACTGGAAACGGCAATGAACTCGACCCGATGGGGAATGGTGAGCCTCCTCGCCAGGTCGGCGAGAAAGATGAACGAGCCCTTGAGTACCCCGATCAGCACCAGCCGTCCCGACCCCGCGTAGGCTGCGTCGATCTCGGCGGCAAGTTCGTCGACCCGGTCGGCGATCTGTTCTGTGGAGATCAGCACAGGAGGGAGGGTCATACCTCGACGGTAGCGTACGGCGCTTCTCCGACCTAGTCGGTGATGGCCTCGACCATACCCTCCGGCATCTTGACCAGGACCGCGTATCCGCGGGCCGTCACCTCGCCCTCGACGACGAATTCCGTGACCACGGTGATCTTTCGTTCCTTCAGTTCGATCGCATTGCCGATCAGCGTGACCCGATCCAGTGGCGTCGGTTCCAGGTAGTCGACCTCGAGATGGGCGGTCAGGAAACGAGGAGAGGGTTCGCTGCCGATCTCGACGCCTGCATCCTGCATCGAGAAGATTGCGGCCGAACCGGTGGAATGACAGTCGATGAGACTGGCGATCAGGCCTCCGTAGATGTACCCGGGTATGGCGGTATGAAACCTCTCCGGGACGAACTCGGTGATCGTCCCATCCCCATGGGCCCGGGTCTTGATCCGGTAGCCGTGCTCGTTGAGGCGGCCACACCCATAACAGTGTGCCACGTCCTCCGGGTAGGTGTCCTGGATGGCCGGTGGAGCCGTCATGGGCCCATGATGGCAGGGTCCCGTCCGAAGTCCGGGGAACCAGGCGGCAGCGACCAGTGACCAGCAAAGCCATCCCACGCCTCGACGGGTTGCTCGGGACTCGGGACTCGGGACTCGGGACTGCAGGCTACAACGCTTCTACTACCCGCAGGTTTGGTCCGCCGGCGAACTTGTCGATCGCTGTGGCGATCTGGTCGGCGTGGGTCCAAGGATGCTCGTGGCCGCCGTCGACCAGTTCGACCACTTCGACGTCTTTCAATCTCCCGGCCAGATCGTATTGCCATGCGGCGGGGACGAGCTGGTCTTTCACCGAGATGATGACCAGCGCCGGCACGTCCAGCCGGCCGACCCAATCGCGGCTATCGAAACCAATGACGGCGAACGCAGCCGCGTAGTAGAGGTCGGCGTCCCGGTCGAGGGTTGTTTCGCGATACCACCGGTCGTACCGGGCGGGTACAGCTCCGGTCAACGTCATATACCGGTAGGTGAAGAGCGAAAGGGCCTTGCCGGTCAGACGCTCCAGAGCCCGCCCGAACACAAAACCGAGCCAACTGATTTCCTTACGAAAGCGGGCGCGGTGGGCAGTTGTCCCCATCAGCACCATCCGCGAAACCCGCTGCGGGTGCCGGTGGGCCAGTTCCTGGGCGATCATGCCTCCCATCGAGAACCCGACAACCGCCGCCCGGTCGATGCCGGCTGCGTCCATCATCGCGGCGACTTCGTCCGCCATCCGGCCGATTTCAAAACGTTCCCGCGGTTTGTCGCTCTTGCCGTGATTACGCATATCGACGGCTACCAACCGGTAGCGATGCTGGAGCCGTTTGATCAACTCGTACCAATTCTCCAAAGAGTTGTTGCCGAGACCGTGAATGAGGACCAGCGGCGGACCGTCGATCGGCCCCGCTTCCCGGAGAAAGAACTCGCGGTCACCCACGAACACCGTGCGACCGGGCACCCGCAGCGGGTGCTCCTGCTTGGCCGGATATCGGTGACCGAGCTCCGGTCCGAACAGCCTCCAAAAGGCCGCCACGCCCAACGCCCATTTCGACAATGTCTTCATGACGGTCTCCTCAATCCCTCTCTCCGAGCGGACCGGTGGCAAACACATAGTCGGTGACCGGGGTTCCACCGATGAGGTGCTCCTGGATGATTCTTTCCATGACGTCGACGTCGACCGATTGATACCACACCCCATCCGGATACACGACCGCGATGGGGCCCTGTTCGCAGACCCGGAAGCAATCCACCTTGCTCCGCAACACACTGCCCCTCCCCGGCTCCGTCTGAGGCGGTTCGACAGAGAAATCGCCGCGCCAGCGAGGGGGAGGGCTGGTGAGATCCAGCTCCTTGAGCCGGTTCTTCAAATACGTCCAGACCTCTCCGCTTTGCGCCGCCGAAGAGCAGCGCGGCGTCGACTGCTGCGCGCACAGAAGGACGTGGCGCTCCACCCGGCCGATCGAGAGGGCACCGGCGATTGTCTCGAGACGTAACCGGTCGGTCATGTGGCTTTCACGGTACCGTCCCGGTGGCGGGTCTCGGGAATCGTGGTCAGGGCCAAGGCCGCCAAGCCCAACAATGCGCCGCTGATGATGAAGCCGGTCGCAAAAGCGCCGGCGTCGGCAACGACGCCCATGACGAGGGGTCCAACGATGAAGCCCAGGTCGCCGAACGTTCGATAAAGGCCAACGGCCGACCCCTCAGCTCCCGTCGGCGCCAGATCCCCGACCATGGTGGGGGGTGGGATCGAGGCGAGCCCGGATGTAAGTCCGAACAATCCCGAAACCACGAGCAGCGAACCGTACGTCTCGAAGAATCCGTAGGCGGCGGTGGCCAGCCCGGCCAGAATCAGGCCCAAGATGGCGACCGGTTTGCGCCCGATGCGATCGACGAGTTGCCCACCCGGATTGACGATCAACAGATTGGTGACGGCCGAAAGAGACAGCACGTCCCCAATTTGGGCGGGAGTCAGCCCGACGACCTCACTGCCGAACAGCGGAATAAGGGTGATCCGGGCGCCTCCCCGCATGATGAAAAGGGAAAAAGCGACAAACAGGACCACCCGAAAAGAGGGCATCCTGAGGATGTCACCGGTTGCCCGGAACGACTCGCCTGCGGTCTTGCCGGACGGTGGCAGATCTGTGATGAACAGGGTCACCAGCACCGCAACCACCAGTCCAAGGACCGCATATGCCCAGAACGGCGTCCGGAAATCTCCTAATTCGGCCAGGCGACCACCGATGAACGGACCGATGGCGACCCCGAACAACAGGCCGGTTTGATACAGCGCCATAGTGCGACCCAAACGCTGCTTCGGGGTCGTCTGAACCAAATACTGCGAGGCGGTCGTGGCCAGAATGGCTGATCCCATACCCTCGACGAAGCGTGAAGCGAGGAGCGCCGCATATGACGGGGCCAGAGCGGCAGTCACGCTCGATACTGTCAGCAAGAGGGCGCCCGCCACGGCTATTCGTCTCGCTCCATATCGATCGCCGGCGACTCCACCCAGCAGACTGAACATCAGCCGGGCGAGAGCGAACCCGGTGATCAAGGCACCGGCGGCGGTATAGCTCACCCCGAACTCGAGGGCGTAGAGGGGAATGATCGGGGCCACCAGGCTCACCCCGGTCATGACAAACGCGATCGCGACGGTCAGTGCCCAGGTTTGGCGGCCGAAGCCGGGCCGGGTGTCTTGCCCCATGAGTCCCCTAGCGGACGGCGATCGAGCCGGGTTGATCCTCGGTGATCTCGCCAACGACGGCCGCTGCCCTGGTTCCTTCTATCGTCAATGCTTCCACCAGGTCCCGGGTCCGGACGGCGGCCACGGAGATGAGCAGTCCGCCACTGGTCTGGGCGTCGGCCAGGATCAGCTGGTCGGCAGTGTCGAGTTTCCCGAAGTTGGTGAACCGTTCCACGGCAACCAGGTTCCGTGCCGTGCCTCCGGGCACCACTCCTGCTTCGGCGAGTTGGCGAACACCGTCGATCAGCGGAACGGCGCCGTGCTGGATGATGGCGGCTACTCCGCTGGCGGCCACCATCTCTCCAAGATGGCCGAGCAGCCCGAACCCGGTCACGTCGGTCGCGGCGTTGACACCGACGGAAGACATCGCTCGGGCCGCCCCGGCATTCAGCTCTGTCATGACCTCGATCGCTTCCCGGACCATTTCGGGATTGGCCTTGCCATTCTTGATAGCAGTTGAAATGATGCCGGTCCCGATCGGTTTGGTGAGGACGAGTCGGTCGCCGGGGCGGGCTCCCCCATTGGTGGTGAGGTGAGCCGGATCGACAAATCCGGTGATCGCGAACCCGTATGTCGGTTCGGGGGAATCAATCGAGTGGCCCCCGATCAGGAGACAACCGGCTTCCTCCAGTTTGGCGATTCCGCCGAGGATGACCTCACCGAGCAGATCAAACGACAGCTTGCCGCGCGGCCAGCCGATCAGTTGCAGAGCAGTAGACGGCATACCCCCCATGGCATAAATATCGGAGAGGGCATTGGCGGCGGCAATCCGGCCCCAATCGCCCGGATCGTCGACCACGGGCGTGAAGTAATCAACCGTTTGCACCATCAGCCGTCCGTCGGGCAGGCGCAGGACCCCGGCGTCATCCGCCGATGCGAGCCCTACGACCAGGTCGGGGTGGAGGGTGGTTGGATGGTTGTGCAAGGGGCGCAGGACCTGCGCCAGCTCGTCAGGACCGAGCTTGCATGCTCAGCCGCTGCCGTGCGAGAACTCGGTCAGTTTCTTCGCCATACCACCACCTCCTTTCCGATCGGCAGTCTGCCACATTCCCGCCCCGTGCCGGTCGGCCGTCGTAGCGATGAGCATCAATATGTGGGATCATCGAGGCATGGAACCCATCGTCGAATGCTGTGCCCCGCTCGCCAGCGAACCGCTCGACAGGTCCCAGGCCGACCAATTAGCTGCATGGTTCCGGGTGCTCGGCGACCCCGCCCGTTTGCGCCTGCTCAGCGTTATCGCCAGTTTGGGCGAAGCGTGCGCGGCCTGCGATCTGGTGGAGCCGATCGGAGTTTCGCAACCGACGGTGAGCCACCATCTCAAGGTGCTGTTCGAAGCAGGCCTCGTTGAGCGGGAGAAGCGGGGGCGATGGGTGTACTACCGGGCCGTCCCCGACCGCCTCGCCGTGCTGGGCCGGGCGCTTTCAGAAGAGGTGGCCGTCGGAGGTTCGCCGCCGCCCTCAACGAGAGCTCAAGCAGGCTGACTCACCGACAGAGGGACGCCGAAGTCTCGCGGAGCACGTCACCGCACCGAGTCGAGGGGAACCTCCATCTCTGCGACACCCCATCGTTGGACCACCGTCACGGCGGCAACCACAAAGAGGCCCCCAACGATCTGTACGGCCAGTAGAGACTGGGAAAGGAACAACCAGGCGGAGACCGCAGCAACCACGGGTTCAATGGAGGCGACTACCCCGACCAGTCCGGCAGAAGCCCGTCTCAAAGCAGCCATCGTGGCCAGGAAAGGGATCATCGTTCCGCCCACCCCCACCCACACCAACTCGATCCATGCCCTGGTCGACAGATCCGTTGGAAAACTCCATAACGGAAGAGCGATTGCCCAGAAGATCGCCGCGACGAGAAACCCATAGGTGAGCAAGGTCACCGGGGAAAGGCGTTTTGTGAGAGCCTCCCCGGTCAAGAGATACGCGCCAAACGTAACTGCCGAGGCCAGTCCGGCTAGCACGCCGAGGAGGTCAAGAGAACCAACATCCCACGCCCGGGTGACCATCACCGTGCCGGTCAGCGCCGCCAATCCGGCCAGCCACATGGAGCGGGAAACCGGCCGCTTCTGAGCAACTGCCATCCACGCCAGCACCAGAACCGGTCCCAGGAATTGAACCGTGACCCCGGGCCCCACTCCCAATCGCTGCACCGCCCAGTAGTACGTAACGTGAACGGTGGCCAGAATCAACCCGAACGCAACCAATGGTCTCCCGGCACCGTGCGTTCGCATGAGGCCCCGGCGCAGCGCATAGGGGACGAGAAAAACAAGTGCCACCAGCGACCGAACCTGAGCGACCCGGGCAGGTGCCACCTCATTGAACGCGTCGGCCGCCACCGTCCCGCTCACTCCCCACAAGACGGCGGCGAAGAGGGCCAGGCCTACGGCCGACCCCAAACTTCGGTTCGATTTCTCCTGCATGGAGCTATCCTGCCCGGTCATGACCGACGAGACCACCTGGCTCACGCCGGCCGCTCACAAAAAGCTGCAGGAGGAACTGTCCTATCTGCAGGGTGACGCCCGGCACGAGATATCTGAACGCATCGCGGAGGCCCGTTCGCACGGGGATATTCGCGAGAACGCAGACTACGACGCCGCCAAGAACGAGCAAGGCATGATGGAAGCCCGCATCAGGCAGATCCGGCACCTTCTGAACAACGCAGAAGTCCGCGAGGTCGAAGACACCGGACGCGTCGAGATCGGTTCGATCGTCACAGTCACCGATGCAGACGGCGAAACATCGGAATACTTCGTTGCTCCGGCCGAGAACAAGGTTCCCGGATATCTGCTCGCCTCGCCGGGTGGACCTCTGGGGAAGGCCCTCCTCGGGGCTCGCATCGATGATGAGGTGTCCTACGAGGCGCCGGGTGGAACCTTCTCGATGATCGTCACCGCCATCCGACCCTTCGAAGGCTGAGTATCCGCGCCACCAGCCGGTTGCCGGAAGCACGTAGTGGCCCTCCCGCAGGCATTACTCTGAACTCCGCCTACCGGCATGTTCTGGCCGGCTGGAGGTTCTCCGTGTTGCTAGCTGAGACATCGTGAAACTGCGGCCACGCCGACCACGTGAAGTCGCCCAACTCTTGCGTCGCCGTGCCCGCCAGGTACCGCGCGAGGTTGAGGAATACCTCGACACCCATTCCGAGGAGTGGACGGCAATAGCCGAGGCCGACCCGCACGACGCGGCCGACATCCTCGAGGAACTCGGTGAGGACGCAGCTACCGACCTTCTCGCCGACCTGCACCCGGACAATGCAGCCGAAGTTCTCGAGGAGATGCAGGACAACCTGGCCGCCGACATCCTCGAGGAGCTAGATCCACAGACGGCCGCCGACTTCCTCGAAGGAATGCCCGCCGACGAAGCCGCAGACCTCGTCGGCGCACTCGAACCGGAGGCCCGGGAAGACATCTTCGAGGCGATGAACGACCCGGCGGAGGCAGACGTCCGCCGCCTTCTGGCCTATCCCCCAGATTCGGCCGGCGGCCTCATGACCACCGAGGTGGCCAAGCTTCCGGTCGGGATGACGGCCGGGGAGGCGATCGAACGGGTCCGTCAGATGAACGAAGAACTCGAGGATCTCTCCTACGTCTACATAGTCGATGACGACGATGCCCTGGTCGGCGTGTTGTCGTTCCGCGATCTGGTCTTCAAGCGACCCGGGGTGGGGTTGGACGAGGCGATGATCCCCAACCCGGTAGCCGTCAATGCTCTCGCCGACCGGGAAGAGGCTGCGGATCTGACACAGCGATACCACTTGTTCAGCATTCCGGTCATCGACGGCCGGAGACGATTGCTCGGCATGGTCACGAACGAAGAACTGATCGAGACGATCCAGGCCGAAGCCAGCGAAGACTTCGCTGTGGCCACAGGTGCCGGCGCCGGGGAGACGATCTTCACTCCCGTTCTCGGCTCTGTGCGGATGCGGCTCCCCTGGCTGAGCCTCAACCTCGTCATGGCCCTGCTGGTCGCTTTCGTCATCGAGCGTCAGACGGGCGTCATCAGCGACGAACCCGTTCTGGCTGCCCTGATGCCGGTCATCGCGTTGCTCGGTGGCAACGGCGGCTTTCAGAGTCTGGCTGTAGTTATCCGCTCTTTGGCCACCGACGATGTTCCGCGCAGCCAGGTCCTGCAGGTGGTCGGCCGGCAGTTCACCATCGGAATGCTCAACGGTGTGACTCTGGGCATTCTCGCCGGACTGCTGGCCATGTTTCTCATCGACTCCGGGGTGTTTTCCTCAGTGGCCCCACCTCTGGAAGTCGGGGCCGTTGTTGCGCTGGCGGCCTTCGGAAACGTATCGGTGGCAGGTCTGGCCGGAGCCAGCATCCCGCTGATGCTACGCAAACTCGGTGCGGACCCTGCCCAGGCGTCCAGCATCTTCCTCACTCTCATCACCGACCTGGTCGGCTTCGGAGGCTTCCTGCTGGTTGCCGCCGCTCTCCTTTGACGTTCTTCCCCGAACTTGCGTGAGAAACCGCAACTATGCGCAGGAAACTCACGCCAGAATCAGCTTGGATCAGCCGGCGAAATCCCGACGGGGGAATTCGAAAACGTTGGACGCGCCGCCACTTCCGAGATGCTCGGCGAGCACCTCCACAACCTGTTCATCGAATTGAGTCCCCGTGTTGCGGCGGAGTTCCGCCAGAGCATCGGTCCGGGTGAACGGTCGCTGATAGGAACGGGGCATCGTCATGGCGTCGAATGCATCGGTGACGAGCAAGATCTTGGCAAGCAGCGGAATTTCCCCAGCAGCCAGACCGCGCGGGTAGCCGATCCCGTCCATACGCTCGTGATGGCACAGCACTGCTTCCGCCACCTCAACGTGAACCGCATCGACGATCAGATCGAAGCTGTTCTGCGGATGGTCGCGCACCACGTCCCATTCGGCTTCATCCAGCGGCCCGGGCTTGACAAGGATGGAATCCGGGACGCCCAACATGCCAACGTCATGAAGGAGAGCCGCCAGGCGCAGCCGTCCCAGGCGGGCGACGGATAGACCCAGACCCTCGCCGATGAGTGGGGCAAGTTCTGCGACCCGCACCGAATGCTCCGCCAGATATGGCACCCGCATCCGCAGCGCGGCGAGAAGAGCGCCGACCACCGGCCCGGTTGTGGGGCGGGCCCTGGTGAGTTGCACCGTCATCGATGAGTTGCCGGCCAGTCTCGAGCAGTTCTTGCCCTCATGCTTGGCCTGGTAGAGCGCGGTGTCGGCCGACTCGAGCAGTTCGTCCCGTTCCGTAGCATGTTCCGGGAAGACGGCGACACCCAGACTGACCGTAACATTGCCGACTTCCGAAATGGCATGGCCGGCAACCGCCGTACGAATCCGCTCGGCGGCTCGCATGCCGCCTTCCTGATCGGTCTCAGGCAACACAAAACCGAATTCCTCGCCACCGATCCGACAGGCCAGATCGACCTCGCGCAACTGAGTACGGAACACGTCACCAAGCGTTCTGAGCACCGCATCGCCGGCAGCATGCCCGTAGGCGTCGTTGACGAGTTTGAAGTTGTCGATATCGGCGATGATCACAGCTACCGGTCGTCCGTAACGTCCGCCTCGTTCGAGTTCCTCTGCGAGACGGTCGAAGAAGAACCCATGGTTCTTGAGGCCGGTGAGAGAGTCGGTGACCGACAGTGCCTGCAGCCGAGACACCATCTTCTCGAGTTCGTGGTTCCGAATTCGCTCCCGATCGTAGAGACGGGAAACCTCCTCGAGCACAGGGCGGCTTGCTTCGGCGGACAACAATCCCGAACCCACAGAAACGGACCTCACAGCGGCAATCAACTCGGCCGGTTTGCCCTTGACAACGTATGCGGCAGCGCCGGCCGCCACCATGTCGCCGACACGACCGATATTCTCGAACGAGGCGACCGCCACGATCTCCATACGGCGATCTGCTTCTTCACGGAGCCGGCGAGCGGTAGTTGCCGGCCCGATTCCCGAGAGACCGGCGTCAATGACGGCCACTGTCGGGTGGGTCGATCGGGCGAGCGCCAGAGCCTGTTCGCCGCTGGCGGCCTCTCCGACCACTTCCAGACGGGCAGAAATCAGGACATTGGAAGTTACGGTCCTGGTGACAGGATCCGAATCAACGAGCAACACCCGCGGTTCCAGCACAAACCTCCACGTCAAGTCTTACCAGAGGTATCGACCGGGGAGGCGAAAAAATTGAGGCGTCAAGAGCCGATGTACACCGATCCGAGATCTGCGTAGGGTCCCAGGAATTCAAGTGTCGTGCCATCGACAATTCGAGCGAAGTAGTGCGCATCCAGAATTGCCTGCTCGGCTTCGGTTACTTCGTCTTTGAGCACCAGATCGCGAGCGTCTTCACTGTCGATCAAGTGGGCCGCGAGCGGCGCATACTCATCGACGATGCCTTCCATGACGTTCTGCAGATCCTGCTGGGAGTAGGTTCCGGGATCAATCAAAACAACGTATTCCCCGGCCCCTGAGTCTCCGGCAATAATCTCGTACTCAGGCGGCTCGGCACCGGCTGCCGTGGTGGTCGTTTCGCCGTCGACCCCACCATTGGTCCCGGTCGTCGTGGTTGTTTGCAGTTGGCCGGCGGTCGTTGTGGTCAGTTCCGCGTCGTCGCCACGGTTGCAGGCGGCCGCCACGAGGGCGAGGGCCAAGATGAGGATCAGAAAACGTCGCATGGGTGTCCTTCTACCTTTGTCGCTAGATCTCAAACGGATGCCGTCCCCGGTGAGTTCCCGGTCTGGCTCGCTCAGGATGTCTCCGCTACCACCCGGGCGGTGTAGGCCGCGGCGAGTTTGTCGGTGACCGGGCCTGCCGCAAATCCAGTGGAGCCCACCCGGTCGATTGGTTTTACCTCTTTCAGTGTGGAAAGCGCAAAGACCTCATCGGCCCCCAACACCCGATCGAGCTCGAACCGCCCCTCAACCACCGTGAGACCGAGTCCGGCAGCCTCCTCGAGGGCGACCATTCTGGTGATGGATGCGAGTATCCCCAGGTCCAGCGACGGGGTCTCGACGGTGCCGTCAACCACCCAGCCAACAGAGAAGGTCGGGCCTTCGAGCACGTACCCGTCACGGGATATCAGCAGCGCGTCGCTGAAGCCTTCCGCCCGGGCCGCCCGCCACGCCGACATGTTGGGGGCATAGGAGAGGGTCTTCGCCCCCATCAGCTCCCACGGAATACCACCGGACTGCCACGGCGCCGGCGTGGGCCGCACCGACACGGCGCCGGACATTTCGGGAACCGGTTCCCAGAGCACCACTACCCGCCCGGGGCTGTCCACGTCCGGGTCGGAGCCACCCCGGGTGACCAGGATCCTGACCGAGCAGTCACGGCCATCCTCTCCGACTGCGTTCGCCCATCGGGCAATCGCAGATAGCTCCGGAAGATCGATCTGCATCTTGGCCGCACTCCGCTGCAACCGGGCGAGATGTGCGTCGAGTTGGAACAACCGACCGCGGTAGCAACGGATCGCTTCAAAGATGCCGTCCCCGCGCA
>Ga0224512_10001825_pt1 | contig 19938 bp, 12 predicted proteins | sample SF_May12_sed_USG_4_FD_169103 | JGI IMG/M metagenome (GOLD analysis project Ga0224512, IMG submission 169103) | Sediment microbial communities from San Francisco Bay, California, United States - SF_May12_sed_USGS_13 | ecosystem: Environmental > Aquatic > Marine > Sediment | place: USA... | reverse complement strand
CACGGGGTATGTGCGGATTGAGGAGGCGTATCGCGAAGCAATCTCGCTTATGCGAAAAGCTAAGAGCCAAATTTAACCGCAGATAAACGCAGATACACACAGATAGAACGAAAAACAAGAATCCTTGTTTGCCGCCGATGAACGCCGATGAAATCAAAAACAACATTTTCAAATAACAGAGAACCTAACCACAAATCCGATCAGTCAAAAATAAACACAGCCCTGTCCTTCCTGGTTTGATCGAGCCGCTTGGGTTTTTGTATAGATTCTTTGATTGCTTTATGTCCTGTCGATATTTGTTCTGGTTTTTATCGGCGTCTATCGGCGTTCATCGGCGGCTAATAATTCATTACGGGTTCTAGCATGAACGATTTGAAGCCCAGCGGGCGGGCTAGCCTCCTCGTCGTCGGCCGCGACGTGCCGCGCACGGACGCGGTGCCGAAGGTCACCGGCGCGGCGCAGTACGTCGCCGACCTGCATTTCCCCGGCATGCTGCACGCGTCGGTGCTGCGCAGCCCGCATCCGAACGCGCGGATCGTGCGCCTCGACACCAGCACCGCCACCGCTATCCCCGGCGTCAAGGCCGCGATAACGGGCAGCGACACGGCCAAGAGAAAGTGGGGCGCTTTCCGTCCCGACCTTTACCCGCTCGCGATCGAGCGCGTGCGCTACGTTGGCGACGAGATTGCCGCCGTCGCCGCTGTCGATCCCGAAACCGCGCGCGCGGCGATTGACAGAATCGTGGTCGACTACGAGGTGCTGCCCGCCGTGCTATCGCTCGACCAGGCGCTCGCCCCGAATGCACCCCTCGTGCACGATGATGCGGCCGGCAACGTCGCGCACCAGTTCGCCTTCGAGCGCGGCGATGTCGACGCCGGCTTCAAGGCGAGCGATGTCGTCGTCGAGGGCACGTGGGAGAGCCAGCGCCAGTGGCACACCTCGCTCGAGACCATCGGCTGCGTGGCGCGCTGGGAGAGCGGGCGCGTGACGATGTGGTGCAACACGCAGACGCCGTATCTTGCGCGCGGCCGGTATGCGACCGCGCTCGGCGTTCCCGAGAGCCAGGTGCGCGTCATCCAGACCGAGGTCGGCGGCGGCTTCGGCGGCAAGTCGGGCGACGACAACGCCTCCGTGATTTGCGCCATCCTCGCGCGCAAGAGCGGCCGCGCGGTCAAGCTCATTCACACGCGCGAGGAAGAGTTTCTCGCGAGCCACCCGCGCATGCCGATGCGTTATTGGGTGCGCCTTGGTTTCCGACGCGACGGGCGCATCATGGCCAAGGAAATGAAGATGTGGGCGGACAACGGCGCCTACACGGGCAAGTCGCAAGCGATTCTCGGCGCCGCCACCGTGCGCCATGACGCGCTCTACAAATATTCCGCGGTGCGCGCGGACTCGACGCTCGTCTACACGAACCTGGTTCCGACTGGCTCCTTCCGCGGCTTCGGCAACCCCTCGGCGGACTGGGCTGTCGAGCAAGCGTGGGACCTCGCTGCCGAAAAACTGGGCATCGACGTGCTCGATCTCCTGCGCATGAACGCGGTCGATTCGGGCGACGTCTCGCCGCACAACCACAAGGTCACGAGCTGCGAGCTCAAGCAATGCCTCGACAAGACGGCCGCGATGATCGGCTGGCGCAAGAAGCAGAAGAGCAAGAAGCCCAACCACGGCCTCGGCTTGGGCTGCAGCGTGCACGTCAACGGCCGGCGCAGCTTCGGCGACTGGGACGGCAGCTCCGCGATGGTTCGCCTCAACGAGGATGGGCGCGCCACCGTCATCACCGGCGAGGGCGAGATCGGCCAGGGCAACCTGACGGTGCTGCGCCAGATCGCTGCGGAAGAGCTCGGCCTCCCCTACGAAGAGGTGGACATCACCCGTCCCGACACCGACCTGCAGCCCCATTCGCTCGGCGCGCTGGCGAGCCGGCTCACCTATGTCGCGGGCAACGCGGTGAAGAACGCGTCGGGCGCCGCGGCCAAGCAACTCCTCGACGCCGCGGCCGAGCAGTTCCAGCGCCCGGCAGCGGAGCTGATGATCGTGAACGGCCAGGTCGGGCCGCGCAACGGTCCCGAGACCGATTTCAAGTCGGTCGCCGCCGTCGTGCGCGCGAGCATCTACAAGCCCGGCGGACAGCCGATCGTCGGCGTCGGCACGTTCGACAACCCGTCGGAATTCCCGGACCACAGCCGCTACGGCAACGAGTCAGGCGCCTACAACTTTTCCGCGCAGGCAGCCGAAGTCGAAGTCGATCCCGCGACCGGCGAGGTGAAGCTACTCGAAGTCGCGGCCACGGTGGATTGCGGCACGGTGATCCATCCGGCCGCGGCCGAAGGCCAGGTTCAGGGCGCCGTGACGCAGGGCATCGGGCTCGCGATGATCGAGTACTTCGACTGGTGGAACGGCATGCCGACCGATCCGCAGTTGAAGGATTATCCGATCCCCGCCGCCGCGATGATGCCGAAGTTGCACGTCGCATTCGCGGATTCGTACGAGCCCTCGGGACCGTTCGGCGCGAAGGGCGTGGGCGAGATCGGACTCGACGCGATACCGGCGGCGATCGCCAATGCCGTTGCCGACGCCGTGGGCGTGCGGATTCACGAGCTGCCCATCACCGCCGAGAAGGTCCACCGCGCGCTGCACCCGGAGCTCTACACCAACGAGAAACCGGCCGCCCCCGCCGCCCCCAAGGGTGCCACGTGGGGCCGGATCAGCTCGGGCACACCGTCCGGCGCGCGGCCCGCGCCCGCCGAGATGCTGTTCCCCGCCACTGTCGAGGAAGCAATCACGGAGATGGCGCGCAGCGACGCCTCGCTCGTGGCGGGCGGCATGTCCCACGCGCTGCGCCGCGAGCGCACTGGTCAGCCGTTTGCGAAGCGGCTCGTCTCGATTATGCGCATCGCCGAGTTGAACGAGTTTGCGATCGACGCGCGCGGCGTGCTGCGCGCAGGCGCCGCGGTGCGGCAACAGGTGTTGTACGATGACGCGCGCGTCAAGAAAGGCTGGCAAGCCATCGACGATGCGATGGAGTCGGTGGGACATACGCGCATCCGGCACATGCTTACGATCGGCGGAAGCGTAGGACCGTTGATCGGCGGCTTCGACCTGCCGCTCGCCCTGCTCGGCCTGCGGGCCCGTGTAGCGCTCGCCGGACCCGACGGCCGGCGCACCGCGCCGCTTGAAGAACTGTTTCAGACCGGGTTCGCGAAGGGCGAGTTGGTCACCGCCGTCGAGGTCGATCCGCTGCCGGCGCGCGCCGGCTCGAGCTTCTACAAGTACATGGCGCGCGGCGTGCTGGAGATCCCGACCGTCAATACCGCAGCGCTCGTACACCTCGCCGCCAACGGGCGTTGCGAAAGCGCGCGCGTGGTGATCGGTGCGGTGAGCTGGAAGCCGATCGTGCTCGAGCCAAAGGAGCTCGTCGGCAAGCCGCTCACCGAGGACGGGCTGCGCGCAGCCGTGCAAGATGTGCGCAACCTGGCGCAGCCGATGTCGGATGTAAGGGGATCGGCGACTTACAAGCGCGAGATGGCGGTCGAGTTCGCTTATCGCGCGCTGAACACCGCCTGGCAGCGAGCGCTCAAAAGCCGTGAATCGTAAATCGCGAATCGGACCTCGTTTAACAGCCACAAATTAGCCGCAGATAAACACAGATGAACGCGGATATATCGATACAACAAATAGAAAAAACTCTTTCAGCTTCCGCCTTCATATTTGCCGCTCACCGCTTACCGCTTACCGCTCACCGTAGTGATTGCCGCCGATATACGTCGATCTTAAATCCAAAGCTGAAACGCCAAGGTCGCCGAGGACGCAAAGGAAAATAGCAGCCTCACCGCTAAGGACGCCAAGGCCGCGGAGGCAAGGAAAAGCTTTACCGCAGAGGACGCCAAGGACGCAAAGGAAGAGAAAAGCTTTACCGCGAAGGACGCGAAGACCGCCAAGGATTGCGAACATAAACCAAGAGCTTCAGCAGCTCCGGCACTGGTCACCAGTCACAGGTCACGGCCTTCGAAAGGGCGCTAAGGCAACGCCAAGTGGAGATCTGGATACCGATCCAGAAATACCGGCACAAAGAACCCATCACTCATCACCCATCACCCATCACTGGGGTTATCGCCTTCTTTCTTCTTTCTTCTTTCTTCTTCCTTCTTCTTTCTTCCTTCCTTCCGCCTTCCGCCTTGATCTTTATCGGCGTTCATCGGCAGCTAGATGATCTTGGGTTTGTTACGCGCATTTATTGGCGGCGATTGATGTCGCCCTTGCCTTTTTTTCTTTGATAATAAATATCCGTCTTTATATGCATTTATCTGCGTTTATTAATTGGGTTTCTCAAGACGGCTCCTACTCGCCTCTGGACGGCGTGCCGATAATGCGCGACGATATTAGTTCTTCTATTCTCTAGAACAAGGCGCATCCCAAGCGCCGCTGGTTCGCTGAGACTAGCCCTCCTCTTTCCCACGGGGAGGGCTTTCGTTTTCTGCCGTCCGCCTAGGCAAATTTAGGGCGCTCGGGTCCGCGAGCATGACGATTTCATAGTGATTCCTGCGCTCGTCAGCGAGGAAACCTCGCCTGTGGAATTAGGGTGTGACAAAAGTCTCGCCTCGTGATCCGACCGTCAAAATTTGGTAACCACACCATGCCGTTTTTTGGCAACGATCAAGAACTCATCCGACTTTTCCGCTCGGACGACGATTCTTGTTGCGGGAATCTTCGCTAATGGTTTCTGTGAGTTATAGCGAAAGCCTCGCGTTACTTCTCATTCGTGACGCGGTTGGCATGGAAGTTGCGTAATAAGCCACATGCAACGCTGACCTCGTCCGATGCCGACAACGTTTTGCTCTGAGCCTATGCTCTCCCAGTACCGAGCAGTTTTGGACCTCCTGAAGCACGTCTCGAGCGCCGTTCTGCCGGCGCTGAGAATCGTTCACTTCAACATCAAGAACGCGTTCAGGGATCACTGAAACCAAACCCATCCGTGACGGGTGATAGGTGATGGGTGATGCCGGTGACGCGCTAAAGCTTCGCCGCCAAGGCCGCAAAGGAAAAGAAAAGCTTTGACACAAAGGACACTAAGGTCACAAAGGATTACAAACATCAATTAGAAGAAGGCACGGCGAACGTCGTGTCCCGACCACCAGTTTCCCTGTATGCCACCCTTGGCGCTCCTTCGCGACCTTGGGGTTTGTACTGACTATTTTTCCTTGGCGTCCTCCGCGGCCTCCGCGGTGAGGCTTTTTTCTTCCTTAGCGTCCTTCGCGTTCTTGGCGGTGAAGCTGTTATCTTCCTTGGCGTGCTCCGCGGCCTTGGCGGTGAGGCTTTGCGGTTTAAGTCAGAAGACAGAAGTCAGAGGGCAGAAGAAACTTCGAGTTGTATCTGCGTTCATCTGCGGTTCAAGAGTGTTTTGAACGCATTGTAGTCACTGGTCACTGGTCACAGGAACGACCTGCACGCGGGCCGGCCACGTACCACGCTCGATCGCCTTCGCGCCCTGGAAGATGACGTAGCTCTGCCGCCCGTAGTGCGGCAATGGCCGCGCGAGGGCAGCGAGCGAGACGGCGTCTGTCGCGGAGACGACCACAATGGACGCGCCCTCCTCGCGCGCGGCGGTCCACACCTGCGCCGAGCCCTTGCCGCGCACGCGCTCGGGCCGTCCCGGCAGTCCCTGCTGCTTCAGCCAGGCGTCCACCTCCCCTTCCAGCCCGATCGCGAGGGCGGGCGCTCTGCTCAACCGCCGGGCGGGCGAAAACGCGTTGGGCGCGTGATCCTGGAGTCTCGCTGCAAGCGCGCTTGCCGCGCGCCGGGCCTCACTCCCTTCCGAAATTAGCACCGTCACCGTCGCCGGATCGACCATGACCTGCCTCAATATCGGTGGGGCCTCGTCGCGAGCGAGACGCCGGAAGATCCTCAGCTCGGGGTCGAGCGCGATCTCGCGCGGCCGCGCGGATACTTGCAGGGTGAACACCTTGCGCGCCGAATCGAGGTCAACGAACCGCGTCTTTTCTCCCGCCTCGGTTCGAATCGCGAGCGGCACGCGGATCCGGTAGGCGGGCGGGCGCTGGTTGAGGGCGATGGTGACGCGATACCCGGTACCGGAACGCTTACTCCTCGCGCTTGTGAGGCGAACGATCGGCGCCCCGGAACGCGTTAGCCACTGCTTGAAAAACGGCTTGAGATCCATGCCGGTAGCGGACTCGAACGCCTCCCTGAGGTCATCCCAGGACGCCACGAGAAACTGCTGTCTCTCCCAGAAGGTGCGGATGCCGCGGTCGAACGCCTCGCGCCCAATGAGATCGCGCAGCATGAAGAACGTCATCGCCGCCTTGTGGTAGCCCACGATCTGCGAGGCACCGTGCGTGCGCGAGGTGAACCGCGCGAGCGGCAGGTCCTGCCCCCGCGGCATCGCCGCGAAATCGCGCAGCCACCCGAGCCGCATCCGGCGCGCCGCCTCGGCGCTCTCGCGCTCCTTGTAGGCATAGTCGGCCATGAACGTGGTAAGGCCCTCGGACCAGTTGCCCCGCGAGTAATCCGGATAGACGCCGTTGCCCCACCAGTTGTGCAGCACCTCGTGCCCGAGCGAGGTGGCGCGGATGAAGGGCAGGCGCAGCACGTTCACCCCGAGATAGGTGAGCGTGGGCATGCCGAAGCCGGTCGGCGTCGGGCTCGAGACCACGCTGAATTCGCGGAACGGATAGTCCCCGATCCACGACTCGTAGAGCTCGATGTAGCCCTTCACTGCGCTGAGATACGACGGCGCGAGCTCCGCGATGCTCGGATGGAAATAGGTCCGTAGGCGGATTCGCTTGCCCGCAACGCGCCTCACCACGATCTGTTCGATGCGATAGGGCCCGGCCATCAGGTCGATCCCTTCGGCCGGGAACGGAAACTCGAAGCGCGCGCGGTAGCGGCTCTCCGCGATGTATTCCTCTACCATACGGCCGGCGACGAGCCCGCGCTGGCCGCCCGGCAGCTCGAGCAGAAGCCGGTAGCTCGCCCGCACCCCCGCGATGCGCGGATACCACGCGCTCGCGTCGGGAAGGAAGGTCCCCTCCTCGCCTGCGACCGGCTCGGCCGCCGACAGGACACGCCGATGGTCGAGCGTCGTGTCGAGCGGCGCGAGCATCCCGCTCCACTCGAGCGTGATGCGCCGCGTCGCACCCGCGGTTCCGGGAATTCGCCAGCGGTGCAAGCCGCCCGATAAGCTCCTCCGGCCGCCCAATGGCTCGCCGTCAAGAAGAATGCGCTTCACCTGGAAGCGCCGGTTGAGCAGGAGCTTGTAGTCGCCCGTGCCGTTGGCCGTAATGACGGACTGGCCCTCGAGCGTGCGGGCGGCCGGGTCGATGCGCACCGAGATGTCGTATTGTACCGTCAGCGGGGTGGCCGCACCGGCCACCGGCCATGCCGCGAGCAGCAACACCGCGCCAGCCGCAGCAAGCGCCCGCGCAGCGAACGATGCGGAAACACGCCTCACGGCTTGAGCGGCGGGAACTTGGCGACGATCTCGATCGGCTCGTCCTGCCGCATCACCTTGAGCGGCAACCAAGTGCCGGGCGCCTGACGCCGCACCGCCACGATGACGTCGGCGTTGCGCTTGACCGGCTGCCCCGCGATTTCCGTGATGACATCCCCGGCGCGCAGATCGGCGGCCTCAGCGACGCTCCCATTGCTCACCTCGATTACGTGCACTGCCTTGTCCTTGAGCTCGATGCGGATGCCGAGGAGCTGCCGGCGCGATTTCGCCCGCGCCGGCGCCGCGACGCCGAATACGATGTCCGCCACGCCTGCGACCAGCTCCTCGCACTCCTTGTCGTGGTCCCACGGCAGCAGCGTCATAACGTCCGTCACGCCAAGCGCCTTCAACTGATGCGACACACCGTCGCCGTGCATGATGTGCCCGCCGCCCATGATGCCCACGACGAGTGGCCGCCCCGGGCGCTCCTGTGCGGCGCGCAGCGCCTGGGCCATCGCCCCGTCCCACAGTTGCTGCACCTCGACGAAACGCCGGAAATCGGGATCGTCGCGGGTCGCGTCGGCGCGCTTCTCGCCCGAGAGATCGTGCTCGCGAAACACCTCGAGCAGGCGATCGAGATAGGCACCGCTCGCCTCCGCCGGCCGCTCGACGCCCTCGCGCTCGGCCTGCGGCACGCCGTCGAAGCCCTTGTCTCGCACCGCCATGCGCAGCGGTTCGCCGATGTTGAGCGCGACCATCGGGATGCGGTTCATGCGCGCAAAGTGGAAAAGCGGCATGTAGAAGCCGGGATCAAAACGCCAGACATTGATCCAGTCCGCGGCCTTGAGAAACGCCGTCTCCGAGAGCTCCCCCGCGACCCAGCGGTCGAGCGCCTTCTGCACCCGCCGCGGGAACATCTCGAAGCCGATCACCATGTCGGGCCGTAGGGCATACAGCCCCGCCAGCGTCTGCAGCTGCCAGCGATGGTGCTCGTAGCTGTCGTGAACCTCGCCCAGCAGGACGACCGAGCGCCGTGCCGCGCGGGCGATGACGTCCTTTCCGTCGAGCCGCTCGCCTGCCGGAACCATCCAGGTTGCGACCGGCACGCAGCCAGGATGGGCGGCAACGGGCGGAGCGATCGCAAAGGTGATCGCCAGGAACACAAGAACGTAAGAAATCTTCCTAAGCACGAGAAATCCTAGCCGCATTAGGCTGATGAAACGGATCAGGTTTTCGTATGAGTTGTGTCCGCGTTCTTTCTTCTGAGGCTGTTACCGGTTCTTGATCTTATCTGCGTGTATCGGCGGCCAATTTCTCGATTGACGATCATGGTGGACTACTGGCCGATCATATCCCACAATCCGACCACCGGCTCAGGCGCGTGCCGCGCCACGGCGCGTTTGATGCTTGGCGGTACCGGCCTCAAGAAGGAATGATAACTTGAATTTTCGGACGCCAACGCGGGACAGGGATACGGCGACCACGGCGCCAGCGCAACCCAACGATTCCGTGAGAAATGACAAATCATGACCGACCTAGACCTAAATAACCTCCGCCGTTTCCTCGACGACGAGGAATCTTTCATCGCGTCCATCCCGCTCAACGACCCGCGCGCGGGCCTGGCACGGCAGATGCTCGGGCTCATCATCGACGCGAGACGCAGCCTTGCCCCGTCAGCGGATTCGACGGCCAATTTCGTACCGGTTCGGGACATCCTGGCGCAACTGGGGCAATTGCGGGAGCGGTTGGACAAGATGCCGCCTAAGAGCCGTGATTCGTGATTGGTGAGTCGCGAATGGATAGCCGATAAAGCTTCACCGCAGAGGACGCCAAGGTCGCAAACGACAACAAAAGCTTTACCGCAACATGCGCCAAGGCCGCTAAGGACTACATTACAGGAATACAAAAGCGCGGTTAGATCGATCACAGCGTTCCGAGGGTGCCGCGACCAGCGGTACTTTTTTGTGCCACCCTTGGCGCCGTCTTGGCGACCTTGAAGTTTGTACTGATTATTTTTTCTTGGCGTCCTCCGCGCCCTTCGCGGTGAGGCTTTTCTGTTCCTCCGCGTCCTTGGCGTCCCTGGCGGTGAAGCTTTAGCGCTTACGATTCACGGCTCATGCTGAGGTCGCCAGGCGGGCGATGTCGCCCGCGTCGTCGAGCGATTCGAGTGACCAGCACACCGCAATCAGCTCCGCGATGCGGCGCTCGGCCAAGATGCCGGTCACCAGGCCGCGGAACTTCGCCTCCAGGTCAGCGTCGCTCATGGGCCGCTCGAGCGTGCCAAGCGCATGCGCGACGTGCTGATCGAGCCGTCTTCCATCCCGGAGCCGGATCGACACCCGCGCCTCGGTCCTGCCGATCGCGCCGTCTTCGGTGGCGAATACACGGTCCCGCAGGGCGATCACCTGCGGGTCGCGCGCCACATCATCACTGAACTGGGCCTCCTCGGCGGCACCGTGAATGATGGCAACCGCTGCCGCATGATAGACGCTGAACTTGCCCTCGAGCCCCGACCGGGGGCTGCGCTTGCCCGTGAGCTCGAGCACCAGCGGGCTCACGGTGAGATCCACGCGCTCGATCTGTTCGGGCGTTATCCCATGCTCGCGGGTCAATTGGATGCAGCCGTCGATCGCTGCGTGCACGACCAGCCCGCACGCGTAGGGCTTGTACATATTCGACAAGAGCTCGTAGCGCCGCCCCAGGTCCTCCGTGATCACCTTCGGGTCGAAGCGCGTTGACGTCACCTGGCCGAAACCCCGCGGCGCTTCAATGGCCTGCTCCGAACTGGTGAAATTCTTCGCAGCCAGCAGCGCAGCCAGCAGCCCGTTCTGGGCAGCGCGGCCGGGGTGGAGGCTCTTGCACATGGTTCCGAACATTTCACGCAGGCCGGCCGCCTGGGTGGCCGCGGTGCCCAGGGCCCAGCACATCTGCTGCTCATCGAGACACAGCAGCCGGCCGACGGCTGCGGCGGCGCCGAACACGCCCGCGGTGCCGGTGATGTGCCATCCAATTGCGTAGTGCTCGGGGAAAACCGACAAACCGATGCGCTCTTCGGCCTCTACGCCCAGGACGAAAGCGTGGATCAGATCCTTGCCCGTTATCGGCCGCCACTCGGCGTAGGCGATCAGGGCTGGCAGCACCGGGGCGCTCGGGTGGATCGCCCGCGCGTGGGTATCGTCGAAATCCAGAACATGGGAACTGATGCCGTTCAGGAGCGCGGCATGCAGGATATCGAGGCGGTCGCTGCGTCCGAGCACCGCCGCCTGCGGCGCGCCGGAGAACGGCCGCACCGCTGCGAGGGCGCGCTCGACCGTTTCGTGCCGCGAGCTTCCCACCGCGCACCCGAGCCAATTGAGCAGCGCGCGCGCCGCCTCGTGCCGAACGGCCGCCGGGAGGTCTTCGTAGCGCGCGTCCACAAGGTACCGCGCAAGGATCCGGGTCACATCCATGCGAACCCTTTAACGAAATCTTTAGAGCGCCTAAAAGAATGAAACTCGCGCAACCCCATCCCGATCCCAACCTGCCCCCTGAGGAGGAAGGCGGCAGGAGATGTCGGTTGAGGGGAAAGAGTTTTTCCCTCCCCATCAGGGGGAGGGCCAGGGTGGGGTTGGGTCATCTGCACTTCGGTCGCTGTCATTTTGTTAAGGGCTCTTCTCGGAGGCCAGACTCGATTGATTTTGGTCTGTTTGCGACATGCTCCCGACTTATGGTCCCCTCCCCTCGGATTCGGTGCAAGCCGCCGGTCGAGCTGCGGCACGATCAATCGCGTCTGACCCCATTGACTATGACCCCATTGACGACATTGACTAGCGCCGTGTGGACCAAGCGTATCCGTCTCTCACAACCTTTGCCCACCGTTCTTTGAGTCTTCACACGAACATTGCTAATATTGGCGACTTTCTCGATAGTTCGCTTGAGTGAATGGATGAACCTGACCAAACAGGCTGCGGTGTTTCTTGAGGGACGGATAGCGGCGCCGGGCTGGCGCCACTTCATGTATTTCGTCAATATGTCCCTGCGACGTGATGTCCGGCGACGTCGCCCGAAGTCCGAAGACGCCGATTTACGTGATAAGTTTTGCTCGAATCCGTTCGAGCTTTTCGAGATGCACGAAGACGGCAGTGTTTTCATGTGCTGCCCGCGCTGGCTGCCTTGGACGGCAGGCAATCTCCATGGGCAAGACGCTGATGCGATCTGGAACTCACCGCGCGCGCAGGAGGTGCGGCGCAGCATCCTCGATGGTGATTTCAAGTACTGCAACCGAGACCTATGTCCTCTGATCGCCAGCGATTCGCTCCCGTCACGGGCGCAGGCACGGAAGAATCCTTTCCTCCGCGACATCATCGACAACAGAAAAACCGTCCTGGACCCCTTGCCAAGGCGCATCAATTTGTCGAACGATCGATCGTGCAATCTGTCGTGCCCGAGTTGTCGGACCCGCGTCCTGAACTTTGCCACCGGATACGCTTACGAACTGCGCAAGAAATTGCAGGATCGCCTGGTCAAGGCGTTCTTTTCTAAGCCGACAAAGGCGGTTTTCGCCGTAAACGTAACCGGCTCGGGCGACCCGTTTGCGTCGCGCGTGCTCCGGGAATTCCTCCACCAACTCGACAGCAAGGACTTTCCCAATCTGCACGTTTACTTGCAAACCAACGGCACTCTATTCAACGAAAAAGCTTGGAGGCGGCTGAGCAAGATCCGCAACAATATCTCCACGGTCTCGGTTTCGTTCGACGCGGCACGCGAAGAGACCTACAAGATCACCCGCCGGGGCGGGAATTGGCAGCATCTACTGAATAATATGCGGTTCCTATCCCAGTTGCGTGCAAACGGCAGCCTCAGGCACCTGCGCATCGATTACGTCGTCCAAGGAGCCAATTTTCGGGAAATGCCAGAGTTCGTTGCGATCGGGAAAGAACTATCCGTGGACGTGGTGGCCTTTTCAAAGGCGGTGAATTGGGGGACGTGGACTGCGGGCGAGTACCGGGACCTCAGCGTCTGGGACGCGACCCATCCTGACCATGCGGAGTTTCAGCGGATCATTGCGCAGCCCGTTTTCGATGACGCCAAGGTCTCGCTCGGAAATTTGACGCAAGATCGGCGCCAAGCCTTGCGCGCCCATACACCGGTCGAGGCCGCGGAATCGCACCTGACGGTTTCGTCGTGAGGTGGTCGCCACGGCCAATGCCCGTACCGGGACAATCGCGTGAATCAGGACGGTTCGGCTAGGCGGGTCCGATTTGCGCAGTGCAAGCGATGCGGCGCAACTTGTTGAGCGGGCCTACGTCGACAAGAACAAGTCAATTCCGGACTAGAGGGTTTATTTGGCGGCGACCATTGCTTGCGCCGGGGCATCCACATTGGAGGCCGGAACAAGTTCCGGCGACCGCTCGTTGCCTCGTTCAATATTCTCGATTAGCCGCTCGATGTCGCCCACGACCTGCCGAGCGAAAGGTCCCAGATGCAGGTAGAGCGTCATCATGATGGTTACGCTCTTGACCGCGCCAGGATTGTGCCAAGCGCAATCCAAGAACGTCCGTGCGAAGTGAGGGGTAAGCCCGGGATGCCGCGTGCCAACGCGCCACATGATCCGCATCAGGCGCCTCATATCAAACCGCGTCACGCCCTCGAACATGCCGCGTTTGCGGGCCGACTTGCCGGCATCAGACGGCTCGGCGAGTGCCAGTGGCGCGCGATTCAGCGCTCGACCCACATGGCGCACCCGCGCAAAGTAGGCGTCGGGACTGTAGACGGCTTTGAGCACGCGCGTGTAATCCGACAGAATCTTGCGCCGTTCCCGTGCGGTCTCGAAGTTGAGGCCGCCGGTGCACTGGTCGCCCACCGTGCGTGTCTTGTTGATATCGTGGCCCACATGCAGCCGGCCCTCGCGGATTAGCCGACGAGTGAGTTGCGTATTCGGCAGCGCATAGAGAAGCCCGACCATGCAGACCGGGACCGACGTCGCTTCGATGCAGTCGATCATCGGATCGGCGATGCTGCCCTGCTCGCTATCGAATCCCAGAATGAATCCAGCATAGACGCAAATCCCGGCGGCGTAGATCTTGTGGACGCTGTCCGCGAGACTGCGCCGGGTATTCTGCTTCTTCTGCATCGCGACCAGCGTATCCGAATCCGGGCTTTCGATGCCGACGAAGATCGCGAAGAAATTCGCGTCGCGCAGCAATCCGAGCAGACGCTCGTCATCCGCCAGGTTGATCGATGCTTCGGTCGAGAACTCGAACGGAAACCCGTGCGCCCGCTGCCAGGCGATCAGCTCGGGAAGGAACAGCTTGAGCGCCTTCTTGTTACCGATCAGATTATCGTCGACGAAGTCGACGTGCCCGCGATAGCCGAGCTGGTAGAGAGATTCGAGTTCAGCCAATATTTGCGGCGTTGTCTTTGCCCGCGGCACCCGGCCATAGAGTTCGATGATGTCGCAGAATTCGCAATTAAATGGGCAACCGCGCGAATATTGCACTCCGACATGGATGTAATCGCGAAATTTCAGCAGGTCGAAGCGCGGGATCGGGCTGGTGGTGACGTCCGTCTTGAATTTCTCCGCCTCGAATACCCCTTGTCGCAGGCCGGCGTTCCAAGCATCGACAAAAGCCTTCATCACCGACTCAGCCTCGCCAAGAACACGGATATCCGCGTTCTGGTAGACATGCGGACTCGAGGTCACGTCCGGACCACCGACGGCGACCGGCTTGCCGCGGGAACGACAGAGCTCAATGATCTCAAGTGCCGCCAACTGCTGCGGCAGCATGCCGCCGGTCATGACGAGGTCGGCCTCGTCGATGTCCTCGAACGTGAGCTGTTGGGTATTCTGGTCGACCAGCCGAACCGGCCACTCCGGCGGCAGCAGCGCAGCAACGGTGATGAGTCCGAGCGGAGCAGCCGGATGACGCGCACCGACCGCCGCGCATGTCTCTTTGTAATTCCAGAACGATACGGAGCTAAAGCCGGGGTAGACCAGCAAAACCCTGCATACAGCTGCACGCATGAGTGATTTCTCCGCCGCCTACTTCTTACACTCGCCCCGACATAGAAAAATACCACTCAGGATATCGTCATTTCAAGGGGGGAGAATGAAGAACCAGAGGCAGGTTCTTCCGTAGCGTCGCGGCGACGGCCTTGCTCGCCGATCCAGACCAGCTTGGAAATATTCTCATCGATCAATGGAGTCACCCATTTACCTTGCCATCTCCCTTTACCCATTTACCCCATCGGAATGTGATCCCGCCTTTCCCTGATAATATGCGCAGTCCGTCTTCCGGTTCTGCGGCAGGGATATCTGTATGGTGATACGCGTTCTGAACCGGGGTTTGCCGAGTCCTCACGGCCCGATGGATGCCGCCACCCGCCGTATTGCGATCATGCTGGTGTACACAGCGGTAGCGCTCACTTTGATGGAGTTTGTCTTCCGGCCGGAGTTTTTCAACCGTAACTTTCCGCAATGGGTCGCGCCCCACATGGGCCTCTATCCCCACCTGTGGTGGGCGCTGGGAACCATCACCCTGTACCTGCCGATACCGATGTTGATCGTGCGATTCGGCTTCGGTCAACGGCTTCGCGAGTATGGCTGGCGTCTCGATGTGCCTCTGCGTCACTGGGTACTGTATGGTGTCATGTTGCTAGCGATGATGCCGTTGGTGTTTTACGCGGCCAGCCGGCCCGAGTTTCTGGCCGTTTACCCATTCTTCCGCGCGGCGTTCTTGGCGCCGGCACATACCGTGCTGGCGTGGGAGCTGGCGTATCTGGCCCAGTTTCTGGCGCTCGAATTCTTTTTTCGCGGGTTCCTGGCGATTGGTCTCGGGCAGGTGCTGGGCCGCGCGGCGGTCTGGGTTGCCGTGGTGCCGTATTGCATGATTCACTATCACAAGCCACTGCCCGAGGCCCTGGCGGCCATCGTCGCGGGCGTGATCCTGGGCGAGGTGGCGCAACGCACCCGGTCGATTGCCGGCGGCGTTGTCGTGCACATGGGCGTGGCACTGACCATGGATTTGCTGGCGCTGCGCATGCGCTGAGGTTGCCGGTTGTTGCCTCATCCCGCCGCCGCAATCAAATCTAAGGGTGTCGGATCCCATTGCAGCTGCTCTTCGCCGGATGTCGACATTCACCGAGTGGCTGGTTTCAGCCCAAAGCCGACGTCCTAATTGTTTGGTCAGCAGCGCCGTCGCGGCGAGCGCGAGCGAGCGGATGGCGGGAAATCGCAACGGGAGTATGCGGGGGAATTCTAGCGCGCCGTCATCACACCGATTCGCGCTAATTCCGGAGACGGATCGGTCACCGTCTCGTCGTAGGGGTGGCTGTCCTTCCGGAAATAGCGCCTGATGCGGTTCACATAGGCCCGGGTTTCCGGATAGGGCGGAATGCCCCGATACCGCTCGACGGTACCTTCGCCCGAATTATACGCGGCCGCGACCAGCGCGACATCGCCCCGGAAATACGCGAGCAACCAGCGCAGATAAGCGAGCCCGCCACGAACATTCTGGATAGGATCGAACGGCTTCCTGACATTGAACCGCGCCGATGTCTCGGGCACGAGCTGCATCAGGCCCTGTGCGTTCTTGGGCGAGCGCGCGTTCGGATCAAAGTTCGACTCGGCGCGAATGATGGCCAGCGCAAGCAGCGGGCTGATCCGGTATTCCGGTGCGAGCCTGCCCACGAGCTCAGCCACCTTCTTCTGGTCGGGCGTGGACGCGACGAACACCTCATCGACGGTGGTCTCTTCGGTCGCGGGCGGAACCGGATCGCGCATGCATTCAGGCAAGTCGGCGGCGGACGGTCCGACGAACGCCAGCATCTTCTGCGCGTACGTGTGGCCCTGGGCGGCCGCCATAGAGAAGAACAGCGACGCCAGTCGATTGTCGCGCGGCACGCCGCGCGCGTTAGCGTACATCCAGCCAAGGCTGAACTGCGCCGCAGCGTCTCCCATCCGGGATGCTTCGCAATACAGGTCGACGGCGCGTGCCGTGTTTCGCGCGACACCCTCGCCGTGTTCGTACGTTCGCGCTTCGATGCGCAGGGCGGCCATAATGGCGACAGCCTCGTCGTCGGTTTCGGCATAAACCGGGCACGCCACCACGTACAAGAGCGCAACGGCAATCATGGCGCCGGCTCCGCGCTGTCCGCGCGTAGCGCAATACAGTGGCGACCGCACGGCGGTTATCATGCGGTGCTGGAAAGCCGTTCCTCGCGCCTCGGCGATGTTCCATGTCGGGCGTGCCGCGGCATACCCGCCCACGAGATCCTGCAGGGCGCCGAAGATGTTGAAGGAGCGCAGAACGGTGGTGTGCATGCCTGCATCACTATCCACTTATCCTTCATCTTTGCGAATAGGATGAACGTCCCGTCAGGGCAGGACAATCATCCTATGCACAAACATATTGATCTAGCGCAAGAAAAATTCCATGCCATGCGAATATCGGGGCCATGCGGTTACGATCATTTGGTGCCGTGGGAGTGACGCAGAGAATCCCTAGCACCATATACAAAAACCCCGCTGAAGCGGGGTGTGGAGTTACGGCTAAATGAGGATTTGACTACGTAGCTTTTCTCCTCTGCCGCGCCGAGCCCGCGCGCCGGAAGCAAGCGCGAGAGCACTCGCAGAGTGCGTAGAATAGGTCTGATGTCCACGCTGGCTTCCTCCTCCTCAGTAGAAAACCGCGATCCAAGCCGGTTTAAAAGGGGAGTTGCGGTGAATTACTGGGTGAAGGGCTGGGTTGAAGCCGGCGCCAATGGCCCGAACTTGGACAGCGTATAATTGATGAGAACAGGCGCATGACGAGCACCGAGATTCACGTCCGAATAAGTCTCAACCGCAACTTCGCGACGATGAGCCACGCTCTCGTCCGTTCGCTGGCGGCCAAGGCTGCCTTTCCAGGCGATTGGCAGGTGGTTTTCACGGTCGGCCTCGACACGGATCAGGACCTAAAGAGCCCGATGCTCGCTTGGGCGAAGGACTATCCTGTCGAGTTCCGCTGGGTGGAGCGCGACTTGTTCGACGCCTATGGGCACGTCGGAACGCGTCTGCAATGCATCCAGCATGAACACCTTGCCGACGCCGTTCTCATCATGGACGCCGACGTGCTGGCCACAGGATCCCTGGCCGAGTTGATAGAGCAGGTTGCAACCTCCGACGCCGTAGTTGGACGGCCTGCCTGGCGTCCGCCTCCGGATGTGGACCTTGTGGAGTTTTTACGCGGATCGGGTCTGCCCGCCCATGGATACGGCCTGACCTATCAAGGCCATGGCATTGTACCTTCCCTGCCGAGGGAGTGCCCGCCCTATCTAAACTTCGGCCATATAGCGCTTTCGCGCGACATCGCCCGGCACATGGCGCGAACGTTTGGCGAGGACGTGACTTTTGTGGAAAAGAACTACCGGAGCTATTTCAACGATCAGCTGGCGCTTTGCTTGAATGTCGCGCGCAATCGTTATCGCTGTTTGCCGATGGACCTGAAATACAACATGGGCAATGGCGCCGCGGCGCCACTTGCGATCGTGGCCACTTTGGAAGCCGCCGTCGCCTATGCCCAACGACTTAACGCCATGCTCGACAGACGCGTGATTCACTATTGCAATACGTCGGCGGATTTCGACAAGGCGCGCGATCTGGATGGATGGGACCGATTACAGGCCTTTTGCGACAGGACCGATGTTCGGGGCGTGGGCAACGTTCTCTTGCAAATGGGATTCAGAGCATTCCTCTAGCGCAGGCGTTGCCGCAGAACGCCGTTTGGGAAAACGGATCGCAGGGATCGCCATTGGCAAGATCGAACCGGTTGTAACAAATATCTCTGTATTTGGAGGCGCTCGTTTGATGAGAATCGTGGCAATCACCCGGCGAACTGAGATCGCCTCGTAGCCACGCCTGTCGAATCGCGCAAATTCCGGCGTGCCTTCGGTGTATCTGCCCGGCTACGATCAAGGGCGACTGGAAGCTCTCCCCACCCTACGATGGCTCCGTCATCAGCTCCGACAAGAGCTCGAGAGGGGCTGAGACGATCTGATCTCCGGCCTCGGGGACGAACATGCTGTAGGTGCCAGTGCGGACTTCGTAGCCGCCACGGTCGAAGGCATGCCGGGTCGGCACGTAGCCTTAGCCCCCGTTTGCCTGCCCGACGACGAAGGTCGGCTTGATACGGGATCTGAGCTTCAGCTCAAGGCCGTGCTCCACGAAGAGCCCGACGGGCAGCAAAGGTCATCCGGTCCCAGGTCTGTGTCACCTTTTCCGCGAGCGTATCCCCCATGTGGTCGGCCCAGTCCCTGCCGCTACAGTTCTTGGTTGCGTCGTGTACATCGATCTGGCAGAGGTTTCCAATGGCACCGTTCCCAAAAATGGTGACGAACTGCGTCCCCTCCATGCGCCTGAGGGCCCTGCTGAGGGCGCCAGGATAACCTGCCGAAATGCTGTTCCCGCGAACCACGTTGGGATGGCACGCGAAGTTCACAAAACATCCCGCCATCTCCCCGCCCTTGCAGCGCAAGCCGATCACGCCGACTTCTGGATCGATCGGGCCCTCCACATGAGACAGTTCGGTGGAAGCTCTGTGAGGGTGAGTTCGGACAAGACCGTCCTTCATGACGTAGCGCCGGTTGAAGGAGATGGCGCCCTCGAAGGCGCAGCCCACCCCCACCTCCACGGGCTCCACGGCCAGGCTCGCAAGTCGGATGGATTCCACGATCTTGTCCTTACCTGCTGAAGGAATCCTTCGGCCAGCTCCGGGACTACGAAACCGAAGGCTGGGCGCGCCGCTTCTTCGACAACTGGCGCGCGAGCCTGAAGTGGCAGCGCCTGCAGCCCTACGAGAAGGTCGCCGAAGTGATCGAGCGTCATTGGGATGGAATCGCGGCCTACTGCAAGCCCGAGAACACGGTCTCGCTCGGCTTCGTCGAGGGGCTCAACAACAAGGTCCGCGTCATCCAGCGCCGAGCGTACGGCCTGCGAGACGAGGAATACCTGCGGCTCAAAGTACTCACCTGCATGCTCCCGAAACTCTAAAATGACCCAAAATCACCCACACAAATCCCCGAAGAGCCAGAAATCGGTATCCTGGTTTTCCTCCTCCTGTTGGATGTTTATAATTGCCGCGCATGGTTTCTCGACCTGCGCGGTTTCTTCTTGCCCAGCCGGAAAGCACCACAAACAACAACCCCGCCGAAGCGGGGGGTGTAGTTACGGTTGAATGCTGCCAGATCGGGCCCGGCTTGCGCTCACGGGTATCACGCGATGCTTCGCCGAATGCGTCTGTACGTAATCAGTCGGCGTGCTGACAGATGTTGCTTCAGTGGTGCTTGCAATTCCTCGGCGTGCCGAGCAGTTTGGAATCTCGGCTAACATCGAAGAACGCCTACAAGGGCTGGGCGCGGCGGATATCAGGAATGCACCGGGCGCAACCCGTGCTCGGGTCTTCGCCTACCTGGCACTGACACCTTCCCGCGGCAGGCTACTTGCGCCAGCGAGCGATTGCCACTGCTGCCACGAT
>Ga0224512_10001824_pt1 | contig 19940 bp, 18 predicted proteins | sample SF_May12_sed_USG_4_FD_169103 | JGI IMG/M metagenome (GOLD analysis project Ga0224512, IMG submission 169103) | Sediment microbial communities from San Francisco Bay, California, United States - SF_May12_sed_USGS_13 | ecosystem: Environmental > Aquatic > Marine > Sediment | place: USA... | reverse complement strand
AGTACCTGGTGAAGTGCCCTGCCGCGATGAGCGTCAAGGGGGCTATCGATCTCATCGATTCGGTGGAGATCACGGAACTGGAAGCGTAATGCAGGAGTACGGAGGGGGTAGATGAAAGCCGCCGTCTGCGAAGCGTTCGGGAAACCGCTCGTCCTCCAGGATATGCCGGACCCGTCCCCCGGGCCCGGCGAGGTGCTGATCCGGATGAAAGGCTGCGGGGTGTGCCACAGCGACCTGCACCTGATCGACGGGGACTGGACCGACTGGGGGACCCCCCTGCCGATCATCCCCGGGCACGAGGTGACCGGGGTGGTGGAACGGGCGGGAGACCAGGTGAGCAGCCTGAAACCGGGGGACCGGGTGGGGGTCCCGTGGATGCAGTACGCCTGCGGCGAGTGCCCCGCGTGCCGGTCCGGCGCGGAGATGCTGTGCGCGGCGCAGAAGAGCACGGGGGTGACCGTGCACGGCGGGTATGCGGAGTGGGTCAAGGCGCCCGCCGCGTTCACGCACCGGATCCCGGAGGAGCTGGACTTGGTGGACGCGGCCCCCCTCCTGTGCGCCGGCATCACGATGTTTTCCCCCCTCCGCCGCGCGGGAAACCTGTCGGGGAAGACCGTGGCGGTCGCGGGGATCGGGGGGCTGGGTCATCTGGGGGTCCGGATGGCCGCCGCCATGGGAGCCCATGTCGTCGCGATCACCCGCGGGGAAGGAAAAAAGGAGATGGCGCACAAACTCGGCGCCCGTGAGGTGATCGACACGGGGAAGGGGAAGGCCGGGAAGCAGCTCGCCCGCATGGGGGGGGCCGACCTGATCCTGCTCACCGGCATCTCGGCGAGACTTTTCGAAGAGTTGATACCGGGGCTGGCACCGAACGGCACCCTGGTGGTGCTTGCGGCCATCGCGGAAACCGCCAAGGTTATCCCCGCCGCCCTCCAAGTGGGGCAAAAGCGGATCATGGGATCCGTCGTCGGAACGCGCTACGACATGGACGCGATGCTCAGGTTCGCGGCGGACCACGGAATTGCCGCGACCGTGGAGAGGCACCCGCTGGCGAAGGTCAACGACGTCCTGGACAGGCTGCGCAAAGGCGAGGTGCACCTGCGGGCCGTCCTCACCCCGTAAACGAAAGCGACCCCCGGGAACACGCTTCCCGGCCCGCATGAGAAAAGGCCGGCTTCCTCGCCGGCCTTTCTGTTTCCGTCCCCCCCTGCCCGTCCCGTTAACCGGGTTTCCCGGTCATTCTCCCATGTATAGGTAAAGTTTCCCTGGCGATTTCCGATAAAGGAGGAGCCCCTTCGGCATCGGGGGAAGCATACGGGAGGCGCTGCGACCGCCCCATGGCGAAATCTTCTTTTCTCTCAACCGTTTTTCTCCCGATTCGAAACATCAAGGCCACGCTGGCCAGGCGGGATGATTCCGAGCACGAACAGGCCTTTATCCGCCTCGTGATCGTATTGATCCTTACGATCTACGTTTTCCTCTCGATCCTGGAGGACCGACGCATCGATAGCGACGAAATCGGAACCATTGCGATTACTCTCTCCAGCTTCCTCTTCTCGGCGGTAGTTTTCACGCACATCCTTTTTCACCCGGCGATATCGCCTGCGCGAAGGGCCATTGGCATGCTTCACGACAACGGAATGACGTCGTACATGATGTACGCGCTCGGGGAGTACTGTGCGCCGTTCTATATCGTCCTTCTGTGGGTGACCTTCGGAAACGGTTTTCGCTACGGGCGGTCGTATCTGTTCGGCTCCGCCCTCCTCGGCACGGCATTCTTTTCCCTGGTCATCGTAACGACCGATTACTGGAGATCCCATGCCACGCTCGGTTTCGGCTTGCTGCTGGGGCTCATCGTCCTTCCTGCATACGTCTCCTCCCTCCTGAAAAAACTGACGAATGCGATTTCCCGGGCCGAGGAGGCGAACCTGGCCAAGAACCAGTTTCTGGCGAACATGAGCCACGAGATGCGGACCCCGCTGAGCGGCATTCTCGGCATGGTCGAGCTTCTGCGGGGCACTTCGCAGACCGTCGAGCAGGAGGATTTCTCGAACACGATCCAGGCATCGGCCCAAACCCTTCTGTTCCTGATCGAGGACGTCCTGGACATCTCCAAGATCGAGGCCGGGAAAATCACGGTGGAAAAGGTCGATTTCGATCTGCACGCCCTCGTCAAGAGCACGATGGCCATGCTGGCCCCGCAGGCGCGGGAAAAAGGGCTGGACATCTCCCCCCAGATCCCTTCCCGGATCCCCTTTCTTCTGCGGGGAGATCCTCTGCTTATCCGCCAGATTCTCCTCAACCTGTTAAGCAACGCCGTCAAGTTCACCGAGGAGGGCGAGGTCTGTCTGCGCGCGGAGCAGATCCGGGAAACGCCGAAGAGCGTTCTGCTCCGGATCGAAGTGTCGGACACCGGGATCGGCATCCTCCCGGAAGCCCAGGCGCGCATCTTCGAACGGTTTACCCAGGCGGACGATTCGATCACCCGGCGGTTCGGCGGATCGGGCCTGGGCACGACCATCGCGAAGCAGCTCGTGGAGCTCATGGGGGGAGAGATCGGGCTCCAGAGCGAGCCGGGGAAGGGAACCACCTTCTGGTTCACTCTGGAACTGGAGAAACAGCACGCGCTGCTCCCCCAGGCAACCGGGACAAGCGATCTGAGCGGGAGTCGCATCCTGGTCATCTCCTCCGATGGCAACAGCTCCTTTACACTCAAGAAACACCTGGCATCATGGGGCGTCGAGGCGGTGATTGCCGACAAGGCCGCCCAGGCGTTCTCCCCCCTCATATCCGCCGCAAACGATGGCATCCCCTACCAGATCGCCATCATCGTCGAAAACGGTCTCGATATGGATCCGTGCGATCTGGCCAAGGCGCTTAAATCCGTCCGGCTGATCCAGAATGTCCAGCTGATTCTCGTGAGCAAGGAGGAGAGGGAGCCGGAACTGAACCGCATCACGAAACACGGTTTCGCCTCCGCCGTCGGCGCTTCCATAGACAAAACGCTCCTGTTCAACGCCGTCCACTACGTACGACCGGTCGAGGGGGAGTCCGCAAGCGTCCCGCGTCTGGCCAGCCGGTACCGGCAAAAAAAGGAGGAGGAACGGCGCGGACTGCGCATTCTCGTCGCGGAGGACAACCTGACGAACCAGAAAGTCATCGCCAAGATTCTCGAGCGTGCCGGGCACCAGACGCAACTGGTCATGAACGGCGAAGAGGCGCTCGATGCCATGGAGAAGGAGAAGTTCGACCTCGTGCTGCTCGACCTTCACATGCCCGTCATGGGAGGACTCGATGCCGCCAAGATATTCCGCTTCACCCGGGAAGAGGCTTCCCGCCCCCCCCTGGTCGCCCTGACTGCGGACGCGACACAGGAGTCCAAAAAGGCGTGCGAGGAGGCGGGATTCGACGGCTATCTGACAAAGCCGGTGGATGTGCAGAAGTTCCTCGAGCTCGTCAACTCGCTGGTCCCGACCGGAAGAAAGGAAAAGGCCGCCGCCACGGCAGCACCGGTGTCTTCCTCCGGGATTCCTTCGGCGGACCGGGACCGGGCCGGCGATGTTATCGACCCGGCCACGTTCCAAGACCTGGCCGCTCTCGGAGGGAAGGGGGATTTCCTGGAGAAGTTGATCCGGATCTTCCTGGAGACCGGAGAACAGAAGATCGACAATACCGAGACGGCCATGCTGGCCGGAAACTACGGACTCGTTGCCGACCTTGCCCACGCCCTGAAGGGAAGCGCGGGGCAGATCGGGGCGACCTCCTTGATGGAGTTGTGCAACCGGATGTCCCGGATCGGACCTGCCGGCCTGGAAAAGGACGGTCATGCCCTCATAAAGGGTCTCAGGGAGGAGTTCGAGAACGTCCGGCGTGCGCTGGAGATCCACGCAAAGGAGAGGGGGCGCGCCATCTCCGAATAGGACCTTGCCGGGGAATCAGGATTCGGCCTGCCCTACCTTGTCCTTCGCAACCGGCGAGCCAACCATCCTGTCCTGGGCTTTCAAAAGCCGCTCGATCAGGCGAAGGTCCCGTTCCCCCAGCATAATCACGGCATCCACCCAGATATCCGCGATTTCGATCAACTCCATGTAGGAAACCGGGTGAAGCCGGTTCCTCACCCGGAGCATGGATTGAAAAGCGTTTGTCCTCCGGGAATGGTTCCGGATGAACTGATATACGGCATTCTCCCCGTCCCCGTCATCGGCTACTACATCAACCAGGCCCATATCGTGGAGTTCTTCGGCGCCGTACATATTTCCGCTCGATATCATTTTTTCCACGCGTCCGGGATCCAGGCGCCTCGAAAGGAGCTTGTGTGCCCCCATGCCGGGAAACAGGTTGAAAAGGACCTCCGGAAATCCGAACCTCGCGCTTTTCTCCGCGATTACGACATTGTTGCACAACGCGGCCTCGAACCCTCCCCCCATGGCGTCCCCTTGGACGAGGGAAATCGTCGTGACCGGAAGATGATGATTGACCATTCCCGAATAGACCACGTCGATGCAGCTCTTGGCGTACGCGCGCAGGCCCTCAATGTCCCCTGCCTTCGACAGCCGCGAGAGGATTTCCAGGTCCCCGCCCAGGCTGAAAACCCCCGTATGCATCGAGGCGAACACCGTGTACCGAAGCGCCCCGTTCTCCTCCATCCCCGGCGCCCGCTTGTGGATATTCGGAAGGGAATCGACGAACTTCTTCAACTCCGCCAGGAGTTCGGGATTGAAACACGGCCTGGGTTTCGGGGCCATGTGATACCACATGATCCCGTATTCCGCTTCGTACCTTGTTCGCATCTGATGGTAGGGATATTTCAGAGGATCGAGATACGTTACCTGTGCCTGCATGGAGGATCCCCTAACTAAAAAGTGAGAACACTTACGCAATGCGACGAATCGGTTCAAACTTATTGAAAATAAATTAAAAGTGAACGAAGAGGATATTATCATGATTGAAATAAAACGAGCAATAGCAAATTAACCGAAGATTAATAAATGAGGAAAGGGAATCAGTAGCAGGTTCCGGGGCAACTTTTCCCGGGGGAAACGGGCGGCGACTCCCTACCAGGGGATCTTCTCCCGATCCCGGAAGAAACCGCCCGTTGGCCCGCCGTCGGGAAGGGTCGCAAGCCAGATCGCGGTGTCCGCGCCCTCCGCGACGGAACGCTCCGCCTCCGGCCCGCCCATGTCCGTTCGGACCCACCCGGGGCACATCGAATTTACCCGGATGTTCGTACCCATCGTTTCGTGCGCCAGGATCCGCGTGACGGCATTGAGAGCGGTTTTCGAAATCCGGTAGGCGGGATACCCGCCCACCATCTCCGTGAGGGACCCCATCGTGCTGGAGACGTTCACGATGCGCCGGATTCCTTCTCCACGTACTCGCGTATCCTGCGGATGCTTCCGGGGTCGTCCACGTCCAGAAGGTGGAAGCTAACGCGTATCCCCTCCTTTCGCAGCGAATCGCAGGCCCCCTTACCCTTAGTCTCGTCCCGGGCCGTAAGGAGAACGTTTACACCCTGCCTCGCCAGTTGACGGCAGATCTCGTGCCCGATCCCCTTGTTTCCCCCTGTCACCACGGCGATTTTCTCTTTGTTCCCCACTGCGAAACCTCTCTTCGCGTTGTTCGCTGCCGGCATTCCATTGATGCGGCCTTCTTCTATCCGATGACGTCCCGACCGGTCGGTTTCGCGCCTGCCTTCCGCATATCATTTGACAAACGAAGCCGCCCCCGGGAATATCTCCTACAACGCCATGGGACGCAATTTCTCCGACTACCTTCAGGTCTTCCGCAGCCGCCGCATCGCTGTGATGGTGTTCGCGGGGTTCTCTTCCGGCCTTCCGCTCGCCCTGACCGGGGGAACGCTGCAAGCGTGGATGACGGTGGCGGGAGTGGACCTTCGCACCATCGGGGTGTTCGCCCTGGTGGGCCTCCCCTACACGCTGAAATTTTTCTGGTCGCCCCTGATGGATCGCTTCGTCCCCCCCTGGATGGGCAGACGACGGGGGTGGATGTTCCTTACCCAGGCATCCCTGCTGCTGGGCATCACCGCAATGGCCTTCGGGAACCCGAATACGGCTCCCTGGGCGCTGGGAGCCGTCGCCCTTCTGGTCGCCTTCCTGTCCGCTTCCCAGGACATCGTGATCGACGCGTACCGGACCGACGTCCTGCGCGAACCGGAACGGGGCCTGGGAGCGGCCGTCTTCGTGACGGGGTACCGGATCGCGATGCTCGTCTCCGGCGCCCTGGCCCTGATCTTCTCGGAGCAGATCGGCTGGAGGAATACCTACCTCCTGATGGCCTCCCTGATGGCCGTCGGGATCGCCACCACGATCGTTTGCCCCGAACCGGAAATCCGCGTTACCCCTCCGAAGAGCCTGCAGGAGGCGGTGACAGGTCCCCTGAAGGACTTCTTATCCCGGCGGGCCGCAGGGGGGATGCTCCTCCTGATCGTCCTCTACAAACTCGGGGACGCCTACGCGGGGACCCTGACGACGGCTTTTTTGATCCGGGGCGTCGGCTTCTCCCCCACGGAGGTGGGGACGATCAACAAGGGATTCGGGCTTATCTCCCTGATCGTGGGCGCGATGTTCGGCGGCACCCTGATGGTGCGGCTTGGGCTCTACCGCTCGCTGTTGATCTTCGGAATATTGCAGGCGGTGTCGAACCTGTCGTTCATGGTCCTCTCCTGGGTGGGGAAGAGCTACGCGATGCTGGTCTTCACCGTCGCCTTCGAGAACGTGTGCGGGGGGATGGGGACCGCGGCGTTCGTGGCGCTCCTGATGGCCATGTGCGACCACCGGTACACGGCCACCCAGTATGCCCTTCTGTCATCCCTCGCCGCCCTGGGGAGAATCTTCGTGGCGCCGACTTCCGGCTACGTGGTGGAATCGGTGGGGTGGGCGGTCTTCTTCTTCTTCACGGCGGTTACCGCCCTGCCGGGACTCTGGATGCTGTGGCGGTTCCGGGGGGAGATCACGGGACTCACGGAGCAGACGACCGGAGCTGCCCGCTGAGCCTACGGAATTACGAGGCCGGCCGGGATGCCGCCAGCGACTTTACCTGCCCCTCCGACGTCTCCTTCTTCTTTTTCATGGACGACTGCCCGTCGAACAGGGCGCCCTCCGACATCGCGAGCTTCCCCGTGCAAATCTCGCCGAAGACCTGCGCTTTGTCCTTCATCTCGATGATCTCGGACGCTTCGAGGTTGCCCTCCACTCTCCCCCCGATGACCATCGTACGGGCCTGCGCGTTTCCCCGGATCCTCCCGGTCTCTCCGACGATGACCCAGTCGGCCCGGATATCCCCTTCCACGACTCCGTCGATCCTCAACGTTCCCTTGATTGCCAATTCCCCTTTGATCGTGGAGTCGGCTCCGATGACCGTTTCGAGCTTGGCGGAAGACTTTCCGAACATGATCACCTCCTGGCAAGGAAATTGGACGGGTTCACGTGGCGCCCGTCCTTCCAGATCTCGTAGTGGACGTGGGGGCCCGTCGAACGCCCTGTGGACCCGGCCAACCCGATGGCTTCGCCCCCCGTCACGCGCTGTCCGACCGTGACGAAGTTCTTGCTGTTGTGCGCGTAGGCGGTAGAGTACCCATGGCCGTGCTCGATCACCACGACGTTGCCGCTTTTTCCCGTCTTCCCCGAAAAGGTAACGATCCCGTCCGCGGTCGACAGAACCTCCGTTCCGGAGGAAATGGAGATATCCACGCCGGTGTGCATCTGTCTCATCCCCGATTTCGGGTGGTTGCGATAGCCGTACCGCGAAGAGATGTATCCCGGGACCGGCCAGCCCTTGGGTGTCGCCCGGTAGATGTCCTTCTGCTCGGCGATGTATTTCTTGATGTCCGTAACGGAGCGCATCGCTTCGTCGATCTGGGAACGCAGCACCTTCATGTCGAGCGATCCCGTGTCGAGGAACTCCGCATTTTCGAGGACTTCCGCCTTCGATTTCAGGGAGAAGAGCCTCTTGAACTCCTGCTCCGCCTGTTTCAGGGAAACCATCGTCGATTTCAGCTCGAGGAACTGGTCCGTGACGTACGAGAGCCGTTCCTTCATCTGGTAGTATTCGACGGTGTGCACGGCGATCGTGAACAGATAGATAACCCCGACGAAGAACGAGACGGTGGAGAAGAGAATTCCCGCAAGGGGGATCCGGATGCTCACCGGTTTGGTCCGGGAATGGGGAACCAGCATGATCGTGATGGGAGTGAACACCATCTTGAAAAACGATCGGATGTTGTGCATCCCGACCTCCTTTGGACCCCCCGGCGTTTCGTCCCCCCCCGGAGACAAGGGAAGTCCCCGGAATCACGGAAAAACAAAGCAAGTATTGTTCCTTCCGCGGATATTATCCAAACTGCTGATAACAAAGGGAAACCTATTCTACTGGCGTGACAGTTTCTGACACTTTCGAAAGGAAACAGCGCGAGGGTGTCAAATTCCCGACAGGGGAGGAAAAAGCGGGGTCACACTCCGTCTATTCGAAGAACGATCTTTCCCACGTTCTCGTTCGACTCCATCCGAAGGTGGGCACTTGCGACTTCCGTCCAGCCGCGTACCGAGTCGATCACCGGACGAAGCCGCCCGTCCGCAAAGCGCGGAAGCGCAAAGCCGGAGAACCGTTGCGTAAGGCCGATCCTCCTCGCCGTGTCCAGGGACCGAAGCGAGGTGCCGAGGATCTGGAGCCGCCGGAACAGAAGATCGAGGAGGTTCACCCGCTCCGCCACCGACCCCCCCATCGTGCCGATGAGGACCAGCTTCCCGTCCTCCGCGAGGGATTTGATGTTCTGCTCGAAGTAAGGGGCCCCGACGAGATCGAGAATCAGGTCCACTCCCCTCCCCTCCGTCCGGGTGGCCACCCACGCAGCGAAGGGCCCTTCCCGGTAGTTCCATCCCGCCCCCGCCCCAATATCCAGGCAACGGGAGATCTTCGGCGGGGACCCCGCCGTGACCAGGGAGACGGCCCCCGCCTCCCGGATCAGCTGGATCGCCGCCGTGCCCACTCCGCTTCCCCCGGCGTGGACCAGGACCGTCATCCGCGGCGTTAGCCCCCCGAGGGAGAAAAGGTTATGGTAGGCGGTGAGAAATGCCTCGGGGATCGCGGCCGCCTCCTCGTACGACAAATTGTCCGGGATCCGCATCGCCATTCCGGCGGGGACAACCGCTTTTTGCGCATATCCTCCCCACCGTCAGGAGCGCGCAGACCCGGTCACCCGGACTCCACTCCCCGCATGCGGAGCCTGTCTCCAAAATCTCGCCCGCCATCTCCAGCCCGAGAATCTCGGAGGCCCCCGTCGGGGGGGGGTATTTCCCCCTGCGCTGCAGCAGGTCCGCGCGATTGAGCGCCGTCGCATGGACGTGCACCAGGAGCTCATCATCCTTCGGAGTGGGATCGGGATGGTCAACGATATGCAGGACATCCACTCCGCCGAACCCCGCCATCCGCACCGCCTTCATGCCAGGCCCCTCGGTTCCCGTCGCCCCATTCGCTCCTTTCCCGTCATGCGACGACGCCCAGCTCCGCGAGGGAGGAGATCAGACGCTCGTGGTCCGTGTAGTGGATCGCGTGAAGGTTCATGCGCCTGGCCCCCGCGACGTTTTCCTCGAGGTCGTCGACAAAAACGCACTCTTCCGGCGGGAAGCCGATTTTCTCCAGCATATCCCGGTAGATCGCCTCCGCGGGTTTCATGGTCTTAACCTGGTAGGAAAGCGTCACCGCGTCGAACAGGGGGAACACTTCCACGGTCCGGATGTGATGCTCGAAGTGCCACTCGTTCGTGTTGGAGAGAAGACCGAGCCGGTACGACGGCGAGAGGGACCGGATCAGGCAGATGGTGGGCTCGATGGGGGTGAAGATGGCCACGAAAGCCTGGACGAACTCCTCCTCGGTTACCCGCAGCCCGCACAGGTTCGCGGTCCCGCGGTAAAACTCCCCCGACGAGATCTCCCCCAACTCGTATCTCCGCGGAAGTCCCGATCCGGCGACGAGGGAGCTCATCTCCCCGAACGTCCTGTCCGTCCGCCCGTCGAGACTCCGGAAGAACATACCGAAATCGAAGGAGTGGATGACGCCCCCGAAATCGAAGATGACCCCCTTGATGGGGACTTTCCCCCTGCGAACACTCATTCCGGCTTCTTCCCGCGATCCGCCTCCCCCCCTGTAAAGTGCTCCCGAACAAGGGTCTCGGCGATGTCCATGGAGGAGGTGAAGGCCGGCGAGATCGGGTTGAGGACGTGGATCGCGTCGCCGTCGGCGATCACCTGGAAGTCCATGACCAGGTCCTTGGTCCGCCAGTCCACCAGTTGCGCCCGGATCCCCACCTTCTCCGAGGGCTCGATGTCGGAGGGGGACAGTACCTTCATCAGCCGCGCGGCGTCCCGAAAGAATCGTCGGGCGAAAAACTTTCGGGGCTCCGTAAGGGCGATCTCCCTGAATTGCGGGTTCCGGAGGAAGAGGATCAGGTCGGAGAGCGCGATGGATGCCCCCTCCCGATCGATCCCCGAAAGGATGCCGTAGTTCTCCCGACCGAAAGCGGGAATGGCGGTCGGGCCAAGATACACCTCCCCGTGGACGTTGCCGCTTGCGTGGATTCCGAGGAACGGGTTGCGGATGTCCGGAACCGGGTAGATGTTCCCCCGTACGGTGTGGGAAAGCCCCTTCCGGAGTTTCCTGTAGATCCCCTTGAAAGGGATCAGACGGTACTGCCTTCCGACTCCGAACAGGTGCGCGATCCGGTCACAGTAGGCGCCGGAGGCGTTCACGAACTTCCGGAACGAGATTTCCCCCCGGCTGGTGACCGCCGTACGGGACCCCTTGACCCCCGTGAACAGGCAGCCGGTGAGGAGAGTGGCCTTCCCGCACGCCTCCAGGTCGGCCCGGAGGCTGTCGATCACCGCCAGCGGATCGACGCAGGCGGTGTCGTGAGAGAACAGGGCCTTCCCGGTAGTTCGCGCGTTCGGCTCGATCCCGGCCAGCTGCGCCTCGTCGATCATCTCCACCTTTGCTCCGTTCGCCGTGGCGCGCCGCTCCAGCTCACGCAGGACAGGAAGCTCCCCCTCGTCGCGCGCAACGATCACCTTGCCGGTCTCCCGGAGCGGAAGCCCTTTCTCCCGGCAGTAGCCGCGCATCAGGAAGTTCCCGTTCAGGCACGACTTCGCCTTCATGCTGTCGGGTGCGTAGTAGATCCCGGCGTGCAGTACGCCGCTGTTGCGCCCGGAAGCGTGCATCCCGGGGGCGGCCTCTTTTTCGACGAGGACCACGTTGTCGCACCCGGCCTGGACCAGCCGGCGGGCGAGCGTGAGCCCGATGATCCCCGCCCCCACGATGAGCACGTCCGCCTTGTCCGGCACTATTGCCATGCCCGCCCACCGCCCGGCCTCGCGCAGCCCGGCTATTCCCCGATCACCTGGACAATGATTTCCCGCCTTCTTTCCCGGTTGTCGAAATCGAGGAATACGATCTGCTGCCAGGTCCCGAGGGCGAGCTTTTTGCTCAGGAGAGGAATGGTAACCGATGGCTTGAAAAGGGCCGCCCGGACATGGGAGAAGCCGTTGCCGTCCCCCCAGCGCTTGTCGTGCTCATAGGGGACGTTCGAGGGGACGATCGCCTCGATCACCCTCGAAAGGTCCTGGATAACGCCCGGTTCGTACTCGATCGTGGTGAGGGAACACGTCGACCCGGCGCAGAACACCGTGGCGAGTCCGTTTGCGAGACCGGAGCGGCCCACCGCGGTGATCACCTTCCCCGTGACGTCGATGATGTCGCAGAACCCCTTGGTCGACAGGGAAAACGTTTCCGTGAACACCATAACAATCCTCGTGTATTATATAGGGCTAAAATCTCACTATATTATGACACCCCGGGCACCGGAACCGGTGTCCCGATTTCGCAACGGTGCCCGGACACGTGTCGCGGGGCAGGGAGGCAAGCATGGCAGAGCAGCACAAGGGGGGCCTGTACCGCAACGCTGTCAGCTTCTTCGGCGCCTACGTGGCGATCATCAGCGTTTTTCTCATTCTCTTCACCCTTCTTCTGATGTTCAGCTTCAAGTCTCCCAGCCCCTACATCGGGATCTTTTCCTACATGGTTTTTCCGGCCTTCTTCACCCTCGGCGTCATCATCTTCCTGTACGGCACGCGGCGGGAGAGCATCCGCAGGCGGCAACTCGGCGTCGACGAGGCCCTGCCGTACCCCCTGCTCGACCTGAACGAGCCCAAAACCCGAAGAGCGTTCAGCTACGCCATCCTCGGGGGGTCCTTCCTCGCGATCTTCCTCGCCTTCATTTCGTACCACGCCTTCCTGTACACGGAGACCGTGTCGTTCTGCGGTCAGCTCTGCCACAAGGTGATGCAGCCCGAATACGTGTCCTACCAGGGTTCCCCCCACGCCCGCGTGCCCTGCGTGGACTGCCACGTCGGTTCGGGCGCCTCCTGGTACGTGAAATCGAAGATCTCTGGCGCGAGGCAGGTCCTGGCCGTGCTGCTGAACACGTACCCGAGCCCGATCCCCACTCCCATCGAGAACCTGCGGCCGGCACGGGAGACCTGCGAGGAGTGCCACTGGCCCGCGAAGTTCTTCGGCACCCAGCTCAAGCAGATTCCCCACTTCCGGTACAACGAGCAGAATAGCCCCGAGCAGATCAGCCTGGGGATCAAGACGGGAGGCGGCAGCGGGGAACTCGGGGAGAACGCGGGCATCCACTGGCACATGATCACCGAGAACAAGGTCCACTACATCGCGATAGACAGGCAGCAGCAGGACATTCCCTGGATCCGGTCATCGCGGACCGACGGCACCGAGGACGTGTACATCACCACGGACTACACGGGGGATCCGGCGGAGCTCTCCTCGCGGGAACAGCAGGAGATGGACTGCATGGACTGCCACAACCGTCCCACGCACATCTACGAACCCCCCGAGGCCGCGGTGGACAAGGCGATGGCCTCCTACTTCATCTCGCGCACCCTTCCCTGGGTGAAAAAGGTGGTCGTGGACGCCCTCGTCGTGGACTACCCGAGCAGGGAAGAGGCCCACGAGGGCCTGCGCACCGAAATAGCGACCTTCTACCGGAACAAGTACCCGGACGTGTACGAGGCCAGGAGATCCGACGTGGAGAAGGCGATCGACACCGCGATCAACATTTACAACCACAGCGTCTTCCCGGAGATGAAGGTGAACTGGAAGACCTACGCCTCGAACATCGGGCACCGCAACTGGCCGGGCTGCTTCCGGTGCCACGACGGCAAGCACGTCGCGAAAAGCGGGAAGGTCCTGACCACGGAGTGCGCGACCTGCCACACGATGCCGCAGCGGGGGCCCCTGTCGCCGCTCGGCGCGATGATGCCGGGGTCCAAACTGCCGTGGCACCCCATGGACCTGGAAGGAAAGCACTCCCGGATCCTGTGCAGCAACTGCCACTCCGCGGGATACCGCCCCCCCATCGACTGCGCCGAGTGCCACAAGATCGACACCTCCGCACCCATGATGTCCATGGCGTGCGGCGACTGCCACAAAAAGAAGTTCGAGGCGCAGCCGGTCACGTCCTGCCGGGAGTGCCACGAGGGCCTGCCCGCGCTGCACCGGAAGGGGGAGCACCCCGACCTCTCCTGCACGGAGTGCCACCGTCCCCACGTGTGGGGAGTCTCCGGGCGCGATATCTGCCTCTCGTGCCACGACGACAAGATGGACCACAACAAGGAGGAAGGGGCTTGCGCGAACTGCCACGATTTCCGGGGCAAGGCCGCCTCGGGCAAGACCCGTTCCGGGTAGGGAGGAGGCAGCCGGGACGGCGACCGGCATGATCCCCTACTTCGAGCAGCCTGTCCTCCCCCTGGGACCGCTGAAAATCCACGCCTTCGGCGTGCTGGTCGCTATCGCCATGCTCGTCGGCATCCGGATGTCGCTTACGCGGTGCCGCAAGCTCTCCCTCGATCCCGATCTCTGCGCGGACCTGCTGTTCTACACGCTGATCGCGGGGTTCGTATCGGCCCACCTGGTCGCCGTCCTTGCGTATTTTCCCGGAGAAGTGGCGAAAAACCCGCTGATCCTCCTGAAGATCTGGGAAAACATCAGTTCCTTCGGAGGCATCCTCGGCGCATTGGTCGGGATCTGGCTTTTTTTTCGCAGGAAATCCCCCTCCCTGCCTCCCGGCACCGGCTGGAAGTATCTTGACGTGTTCGCGTTCGTATTCCCCTTTGCGTGGGCAATCGGCAGGCTGGGGTGCACCTTCGCGCACGACCATCCAGGGACAATCACGCATTTCCCGCTCGGGGTAAGCCTGTCCACGCCGGAGGCGAGGGCGTACATCGGGTATTTCTACGGGGCCGCCGGCCGGCTGGCAGATCTTCCGGGGGCGGAAACACTATCGAAGATGGCCTATAACGACCTGGGCTGGTACGAGTTTCTCTACACCCTCCTCGTCATCGTTCCCGCGTTCCTCGCCCTCGACCGCAAGCCCCGCCCGACGGGGTTCTTCCCGCTTGCTTTCGTTTTTCTGTATCTCCCGGTGCGCTTCTTCCTCGATTTTCTCCGGCTGAGCGACGCGCGGTACGGAGGCCTGACGTTCGCGCAATACGCTGGCATAGCCGGATTCGTGGCGGCAGGTTCCATCCTGCTGCGAAGGATCGCCGTCGGAGTCAGGTGATGAGTCCATGAAGACGCTTCCCTTGGCCGGACCGGAAGGCGCGCGGGGGCCGGCGGTTTCCCTCCTTGGCGTCGTCAAGCGCTACGACGGCGTCGTCGCGGTGGACTCCCTGGACCTGGAAATCCGAGTCGGGGAATGTTTCGGCCTGCTCGGTCCCAACGGCGCGGGAAAAACGACGACCATCGAGATACTGATCGGCCTGCAGGAACCCACGTCCGGGGAGGTCGTCGTTCTCGGGAGCAAGTGGGGGGGAGACGATCGCTTGCTTCGTTCGCGGATCGGTGTCTCCCTGCAGGAGACCCGTTTCCCGGAACGTCTCACGGTAGCGGAGGTGGTGACGCTGTTTCGCTCCTTCTACCCCCGGGGACGCGACGTCCCGTCCGTTATCCGGGAAGTGGGGCTCGAGGAGAAGGCCCGCTCCTGGACGAGCAGGCTCTCCGGCGGGCAAAGGCAGCGGCTGGCACTTGCCTGCGCACTGGTGGGGGACCCGGAACTGCTCGTCCTGGACGAGCCGACGACGGGGCTTGACCCCCAGGCACGCCTCCAGTTCGGCGACTCGATTCTCTCCTACAAGGACAGGGGATGCACCGTCCTCGTGTCGACCCACTACATGGAAGAAGCGCAGCGTCTCTGCGATCGGGTCGCCATCATCGAGCGCGGAAAGGCGATCGCGGTAGGGTCTCCCGGCGAACTGATCGCCTCCCTCGACGGAAACCTCGTCGTCGAGGTCGAGATGGCGGCGGGGGACGTGGAGGACGAGGACGTCCGGAGGCTTGCCGGGGTAACGGGGGTCAGGCGGGAGAACGGAGCGCTCCTCGTATCCGTGCGGGAAGCGCATGTCACCGTCCCCGCGCTGCTCGACCTTTTCCGGGTCCGCTCCGCCTCCCTCGCCCATCTCACGCTTCGGCAGGCAACGCTTGAGGACGTATACGTATCCCTCACCGGGAGAAAATACCGCGATGAGTAGACCGCTTCGTCATCTCGTGCTGGCGAGGCTCCGCGAAAGTCTTCGGCATCCCGAGACGATCTTCTGGACGTTTCTCTTCCCGATTCTCCTGGCGGTCGCGCTGGGGATCGCCTTCCGAGGGGAGCGTCCCGGCCCCACCAACGTCGTGGTGGTCGATGGTCCCGGAGCGACAGAAGCCGAACGGGGCCTGCAAGCGGACGACGGGATGCGCGTCGAGGTGCTCTCCCGCGAGGCGGCGGACCACCGTCTCCGTACGGGACGGGCGGCGGTCCTGGTCATTCCCGGGGATCCGGTCGTCTTCCGGTACGACCCGACCCGTCCCGAGAGCCGTCTCGCCAGGGAGCGGGTGGACCGGGCACTCCAGCATGCCGCGGGGCGAACCGATCCGCTCGGGGTGTCAGACAACCTCGTCGCGGAACCCGGCGCGCGCTACATCGACTTCCTCATCCCGGGATTGCTCGGAATGAACCTGATGGGCGGCGGGTTGTGGGGAATCGGGTGGGTGATCGTCGAGGACCGGATCCGGAAGCTCCTCAAGCTGCAGCTCGCGACGCCGATGCGGAAACGGGACTTTCTCCTGGCGCACATGCTGGCGAGGCTTACTTTCGTGCCTCTCGAGGTCGGTCCCCTTCTCTTTCTTTCCTGGCTGATCTTCGGCGTGTCCTCCGCAGGGTCGCTGCTCTCCCTGACGGCGGTGACGGTGGCCGGGGCGCTCTCCTTCGCCGGCCTCGGAACGCTTATTGCCAGCCGCGCCCGCACGACCGCGACGATCTCGGGGCTTATCAACCTCGCCACGTTCCCGATGATCGTCGTCTCGGGGGTCTTCTTTTCCACAAGCCGGTTCCCCGATCTCCTTCAGCCGCTGATCCGGGTACTGCCTCTTACCGCCCTGATCGACGGTCTCCGGGGGGTCATGACCGACGGGGCGCACCTTGCCACGCTTTGGCCCCACTTCCTGGTGATGGGCCTCTGGGGCGCCCTGTGTTTCGCGGGCGCCCTGTGGCTCTTCCGGTGGACGTAGGGCCGGACCAATTCGCCTTCTACGCCTTTTCTATGACAGGACCAACCGGGCGACCGCAAGAAATGCTCCCACCAGCGCCCCGACGATGGCTCCATTGAGACGGATATACTGTAGGTCCGAACCCACCTTCGCCTCGATCTGGGCCGCAAGGTCGATGTCGCGCAGCTTTTCGAGGCTGCCACGGACCATCTCTCCGATGTAGGCATGGCGCTTCCGTACGAGCTCCACGGCCGTTTCCCGGACCCATGCATCCAGCTTTTCCTGCGCGTCGGGGTCCCGGGCGAATTCCGCCAGCCTCTCGTTCAGGAATCTGCGCATCAGCGCCGCGAGGTCCGAATCGGGGCGGTCGAGCTGCTTAAGAGCCGTCTCCCGGAACTGCCCAAGGACCTTCCGGATGATCTCCACCGCGTCGGTGTTCTCGACCAGACGGGCCCGCAGGGTGTTCACCGTGGAAACCGCCTCGGGTTCGCCCGAGGAAAGGGCTCGCGCGAAATCGAGAAGCACGGCGTCCAGATTCTGCCGGATCGGGTGACCGGGGTTCCCCTTCGCCTCCCGCACGAAGACCGCAAGATTGTCGAGCAGGGCCCGGGCGACCGTCCTGTCGTCCAGGAGGTCCACCGCCTCGGCGATGTTGAGAACCACCTTCCGGTGGAGACCGCCCTCCTTGTAGGCGTCAAGCGCCTGCCGGGAAAGCTTCCGGAAGAGAACCTCGATCTCGGGGTCCCCGAGGGAACGGGTAAGGGATGTGAGCAGGAGGTCCCACACGGCGTCGTGGTCCCTCCGGGCGATCGCCTGTTCCATCCAGACCCCCAGGGGGCCCGCCAGGTCGATCCCCTTCACCTGGTCCTGAAGCGTCCGGGAAAGAAAGCCCGCGATCTCCGGCCCGTCCAGTCCTTCGACGATTTTCCCCAGCAGGTCTCGCAGCACCACGAGCAACTTCTCCCGCCGGGACCCGTCCCCCAGGTATTCCAGGAGGGCCCGGGAGGCCGAAAACCGACCGAGGTGCTCCTCGATGACCTCAGGAGAGAGCCAGCGGTTCTGCACCATGTCCGCGATGCCGTCGACGATCCGGGCGCGGTTCTTGACGATGATGTTGGTGTGCCGCCGTATCAGCGGGATCCGGACTTCGCGAAACAGGGCGGTCACCGCGAACCAGTCGGCCACCCCGCCGACCGTCCCGGCCTCGAAGGCCGATGTCGTGACGACCCAGAACGGTCCGTGGACCCACCCTTGGTGAAGCGCAAGCTCCAGGACCGAGAATCCAGTTACGGCGATCCCGAGGGAGACGGGCCCCAGACGCCTGCCGGAACGGATATCCTCCCTCCTACCCCTTCTTCGATTTCAGCGACCGGACCCATTTCTCCAGTTCGGCCGCCGCGATGTCGCGTCCGCCGATGCCGAAGGCGATGGCCACGGCGATCGCGACCGCCCCCAACAGCAGTCCAAACGCGAGGTTGATGATCTCGTTCGCCAGTCCCATCTGCCCCAGCGCCATCGCGCCCGTGAGGACGATGATGGCCACCTTTGCGGCGATACCGAGGAAATCGGACTGGGTCGTTCCCGTGGCCGTGAGCGCCCCGGATACGGCGTTCGCAAGCGCGAGCCCCACTGCGAAGATGGCCAGCCCCGTGAGGATATGCCCCGCGAAGACGATGAACTCGGACACGAGCGTCGCGACCACTTCGAATCCGAGCAGTCGGGATGCCTCGAGGGAGGCGAAGAACAGGATTGCCAGGAGCACCACGCTCCCCACGACCGCCGACGGGGTCCACTTCCCTTCGGGGGTCTCCTTTCCCAGTCCGAGGCGGGCCAGGATGTTGTTGAACCCGATCCCCTCGAGCAGGCTGCTGATTAGGCCAGCCACCATTTTCCCCGCCGCGTAGGCGATCCCCAGCAGGACGACGGCCGCGAAGAGTCTCGGAAGCGTCGCGAGGATCATGTTCAGCATGTTGCTGGCCGGTGTCGTGATGGACTCCAACTCCAGGGTATTCAGGGCAGCGATGGCGATCGGGATGAGAATGAAAATGTACACGATCAGCCCGACGAGTCCGGACAGTTTCTGTTCTCCCAGTACCTGGGAAAGTCCCGCCTTCTCGCCGAGACTGTCCGCTCCCACGGCAGCAAGCAGATTCGTCAGGATCTGCCGGACGATGCGCGCCACGAACCATCCGACCAGGAAGAGAACGCCCGCCGAGATGATGTTGGGAAGAAAGCCCAGGAGCTTGTTGAACATTGCCTGTACCGGACTGAGAATCCCCTGCAGGGACAGGGCTCCGAGGACGGCCGGAAGAAACAGCAGCAAGACAAGCCAGTACACGGCGTCCGCGATCGAATTCGACAGGGAGACCGCTTTCCCTTCCGCTTCCTCCTTGCGGCCGAACCGCTCGTCGATATTGGCTGCTCCGAGCCCTTTCAGGACGATCATGTTCAGCACTTTCGCCACGACCAAGGCGATCACCAGCAGGACGGCCGCCCCGGCCACCCGGGGGATGAATTCGAACACCTGGTTCAGGAGACGGTTGATCGGTTCCGTGATGAGGGAGATGCGCAAGGCCTGGAAGAACGCCACCAGCACAAAGAGCATGATCAGATAGAACAGACCCTTTGCGATCCCCTTTTCCAGGTCGATCCGTTTTTCCGGCTCTTCCACGCCGGTCAGCCGGCTCACCCGTTCGTTCACCCCCCCCTTGCGGAGACCTTTCTCCACGATGCTCGAGATGATCAGCGCGATCAGCCATCCGATGACCAGGATCGCCAGTGCGCCGAGAAGGCTGGGTATGTAGGTTCCCAAGGAGCCGAAAACTTCGTTCATCATGCTTTCCACGTTTCCCTCCTTTCCCCTCACCCGTTTATATCCTGGGATCTCTTTCCCTAAGTGGTCCTAACGGGTTTTGTCGGGTGCAATGCGGCAAGCGGCAACCGGAGCTGGATCTGCCTCATGAAACACCATTCCGAATCGCGCGAAGGGGGATCCCCCTCGGATCCCCCGCTGCCTATTGGTGTTTGTTCGCAATTATTGCATTTTATTGCATATCTTCTCAACCACTGAAACGTTTTCTCTCCAGGATACCCATTCCCGCAGGTGCCCCTGTCCCGCCGGGTGGTCTTTCCTTGAAGAGGTTGAAAAGGCGGTTCTAGACGAGCCCCTTCACCGCATCCAGGATAGCGTCGTAGTCGGGCTCCTTGGCCACCTCCCCCACGTGCTGGACGTACCGGACCACGTCCTTCGCGTCGACGACAAAAACGGAGCGGGACAGAAGCTTCAGTTCCTTGATCAGCACGCCGTAGGCCGATGCGAAGGAGCGGTC
>Ga0224512_10001822_pt1 | contig 19952 bp, 13 predicted proteins | sample SF_May12_sed_USG_4_FD_169103 | JGI IMG/M metagenome (GOLD analysis project Ga0224512, IMG submission 169103) | Sediment microbial communities from San Francisco Bay, California, United States - SF_May12_sed_USGS_13 | ecosystem: Environmental > Aquatic > Marine > Sediment | place: USA... | reverse complement strand
CGGCATTCTTTCCTTTGATGTCAAAGGCGGCAAGGCCGATGCCTGGAAGCTGATCGATGCGACCGCCATCTTCTCGATTACCGCGAATCTGGGCGACACCAAGAGCACCATCACGCACCCGGCGACGACCACCCACGGACGCCTGACCCCGGAGCAGCGTGCAGAGTCAGGCATTGGCGACGGCCTGATCCGCCTCGCCGTGGGGCTGGAGTCCGTGGACGACCTGAAGGCGGACCTGGCACGGGGTTTTGCGGCACTCTAACATCCATGGCAGGGTCTGGCGGGGAGCCCGCACTGAAAGTCGGCCGCTGCCAGTAGCCAGCGCTGGTCGCCCGCGCAGCGGATGACGGGTCAGTGACTAGTCTGTATGCGCGTGCACGGGCGTGTATCGATGCCTGCGACCCGGATGCCAAGCTGGCCTTGACCCGGACCACGGCACAGGCATGGCGTGCGGGGGCACTGGGGACGGTCGGGGACGCGGGCCCGGAGGTGATTGGCGTACCGGGCCGACCGGAGCACCCCGACCTGGTGCATCCTTCCCGGGTGGTCTCGCGCAAGTTGTCGAGCGAGGCGGGCAGGGCGGCCCTGCTGCATGCGCTGGCCCATATCGAGTTCAATGCCATCAACCTCGCCTGGGATGCGGTTTACCGGTTTCGCAGCCTGCCCCAGGCCTACTACAACGACTGGGTACGGGTCGCCGATGAAGAGGCGCAGCATTTCCGGCTGCTGAGAGAGCGCCTGCGCTCACTGGGCCATGATTATGGCGATTACCCGGCACATAACGGCCTCTGGGATATGGCCTGCCGGACAGGCCATGATGTCCTGGTGCGCATGGCGCTGGTGCCGCGGGTGCTGGAGGCGCGCGGGCTGGATGTTACGCCGGCGATGATCGAACGCCTGCTGCGGGCGGGGGACGCGGACAGTGCGCGGGTGCTGGAGATCATTTTCCGCGATGAGATCGGTCACGTCGAAATCGGCTCGCGCTGGTTCCGCTACCTGTGCCGGCAACGTGAACTGGATCCCCTGCAAACCTTCCGCAAGCTGCTGGATGAATATATGCAGGGGCGGTTAAGACGGCCGCTGAATTACCCGGCAAGACAGCTGGCCGGTTTTGACTCTGATGAACTGGAACTGCTGCGCGAGATGATGATGGATGGAAAATGACCGGCTCGAGGATTGCCGTGAGGCCGAACAGGTGACACGCGACCTGTTCCGCCTGCCGGAGGCTTGCCAGTGCTGCTCGCTGGGTCTAGGGCATCCCGAGTGACTGCAGCTGGCAGCCTGCCGGGGTGCATTCGAGGACGCTGCCCTGTTCATACCAGTCCCCGAGCACCAGGCGCTGGGCCGGCTTGCCGTTGACTGTCAGATCATGGACCGCGGGGCGATGGGTGTGACCGTGGATCAGCCTCTGCACGGCATGCCGCTCCATGGTGTCAACCACGCTCTGCTGGTTGACATCCATGATCGACTCCGGCTTGCCCTGGGTCCTCTCGATGCTGGTCTCCCGCAACTGCATGGCGATCTGACGGCGTTCTGCCAGCGGTTTGGCCAGGAAGGCCTGCTGCCACTGAGACTCCCTGACCATAGCTCGAAAGGCCTGGTATTCCGTGTCGTCGGTGCACAACAGGTCACCGTGCATCAGCAGGGTGGCCTGCCCGTACAGGTCGATGGCAGACGGATCGGTGAGCAGGGTGCAGCCACATGTCGCGGTAAAGACCTTGCCCAGAAGAAAGTCCCGGTTCCCGTGCATGATATAAACGGCCGTACCAGATCGGGCACAATCCCCGAGACCCGTGCATACGGCGCCAGCCAGTGTACTGTCGTCATCATCGCCGACCCAGGCCTCGAACAGGTCACCGAGGATATACAGGCGCTCTGCAGAGCGGCCGCGCTGCTCAAGAAAGTCGAGAAACAGCCGGGTGATCTCAGGGCGCTGCGGGTCCAGGTGCAGGTCGGAGATGAACAGGGTGCACGCCATGCGAGCGGAACGCAGGCTATCCTTCTATGATCTTGACCGAATTGATGATCACGGCTTCAACCGGCACATCCTGGTGTCCGCCCCGGTTGCCCGTCGTGACGCCCTCGATGGCATTCATCACATCCATGCCATCAACGACCTTGCCGAATACGCAGTAACCCCAGCCCTGGGGAGTCGGGGCCGTGTGGTCCAGGAAGCTGTTGTCCTTGACGTTGATGAAGAACTGGGCCGTAGCGGAATGCGGGTCGCTGGTGCGCGCCATGGCAATCGAACCGGTCACGTTCTTGAGTCCGTTATTGGCCTCGTTCTTGATCGGTGCACGGGTCGATTTCTGCTTCATGTCGGCATCGAAGCCGCCGCCCTGGATCATGAAACCGGGAATCACACGGTGAAAGATGGTGCCATCAAAGAAACCTGCCTTTGCATACTCGACAAAGTTTCCGACAGTCTGCGGCGCCTTGTCCGCGTCGAGTTCCAGTGTGACGAGTCCCTTGCTTGTGTCCATGTGTACAGTAACCATGCCGGCTCCTTTTGTGTGGTTTTCAGTAGACCAAGCGGTTGCCGGTACCAGTCCAAGCATCGCGGTCAGAAAAATTCCAAGCAGTTGTTTCATTTGCTACTCCGGTTGATGTCCGCCGGCTGCCAATAATATAAGCTTTTGACCGAGTTACAAGTCCGCAGGGGTGTTTCCTGGCGTGCTTTCCGTTACCATGACCGCCGCCATCGGCGCGCCCGAGCTGTAACGGACCAGGACAATGCAAGCCATCACCATCTATAACAGCCTGACTCGCAACAAGGAAATCTTTGTCCCCATCGAGGCAGGCAAGGTGCGGATGTATGTCTGCGGTATGACGATCTATGACTACTGCCACCTCGGTCATGCCCGGGTCATGGTGGTCTTCGATATAGTGACCCGGTACCTGCGGCAGCTCGGGTATGAGGTGACCTACGTGCGTAATATCACCGATGTCGATGACAAGATCATCCAGCGTGCCAACGAGAACCAGGAGGACATACAGGACCTGACCGCACGCTTTACCGCCATCATGCATGAGGATGCTGCAGCACTGGGTGTGCTGGAGCCAGACCAGGAACCGCGCGCGACCACCTCGATGGACGCCATCAGTGCGATGATCGCTGTCCTGTTGGAAAAGGGCTATGCCTATCAGGGCGACAATGGCGACGTCTACTATGATGTCAGCCGCTTCGAAAACTACGGCCAGCTGTCGGGGAAGAAAATGGAGGACCTGCGTGCAGGCGCGCGTGTCGCCGTCGATGAGGCAAAGCAGGACCCGCTGGATTTTGTGCTCTGGAAGGCCGCCAAGCCCGGGGAGCCCAGCTGGAAGTCGCCCTGGGGGGATGGCCGGCCCGGCTGGCATATCGAGTGCTCTGCCATGTCCACCCGCTGTCTGGGTGCGCACTTCGATATACACGGTGGCGGCATGGACCTGAAGTTTCCCCATCACGAAAATGAAATCGCACAGTCCGAGGCTGCGACCGGTGAGCATTTTGTCAACTACTGGATGCACAACGGCTTCGTCAAGGTGGACGAAGAAAAGATGTCCAAGTCTCTGGGCAATTTCTTCACTGTCAGGGAAATCCTGCAGCGCTACCGTGCCGAAGAGGTGCGCTATTTTATCCTGGCCAGCCATTACCGCAGCCCGCTGAACTATTCCCAGGAAAACCTCGATAACAGCAGGGCTGCACTGACACGGTTCTACACGGCCCTCAGAGGGCTGTCGGTCGGGGCGGTGAATCCGGACGAGCACAGCTACACGGACGCCTTCCATGCGGCGATGAGTGATGATTTCAACACCCCCGAGGCGATCGCAGTACTATTCGAGATCGCCAGGGAGATAAACCGGCACAAGGACAGCGCCAGGGAAGAGGCGCAGCGGCTTGGCGGCCTGCTGCGCCACCTTGGCGGGGTGCTCGGCCTGCTGCAGAGTGAGCCGGAGGCCTTCCTGCGAGAGGTGGCCGCTAGCGGAGCCGATGCGGAAGCAGGCCTGTCAGCTGCGGCGATTGATGAGCTGATCGCACGGCGGCTGAAGGCCAGGGCGGAACAGGACTGGGCCGAGGCCGACCGCATCCGCGACGAACTCGACGTACTCGGCATCCTGCTGGAGGACGGCGCCTCCGGGACCCGCTGGCGCCGCAAATAAGCTATGCGTGCAGCTGTTCGGCTGCGAACAAGGTGTTTTCCAGCAGGGTCGCGACCGTCATCGGTCCGACCCCTCCCGGGACCGGGGTGATCCAGGCGGCACGCTCCCGCCCAGCATCGAAACCGATATCCCCGGTCAGGCTGCCGTCCTCCAGCCGGTTAATGCCGATATCGATGACGGTGGCACCGGGCTTGATCCACTCACCGGGCACCAGGCCGGGTTTGCCGACGGCCACGACCAGGATATCCGCGTTGCCCACGTGTGTCTCGAGGTTGCGGGTAAAGCGGTGACAGATGGTCACCGTGCACCCCGCCAGCAGCAACTCCAGTGACATCGGGCGGCCGACGATATTCGAGGCGCCGACAATCACGGCCTCACGACCATAGAACGGTTCGCCGGTGTATTCCAGCAGGGTGATGACGCCGCGCGGCGTACAGGAGCGAAGCAGGGGGCGACGCAGGGCGAGGCGCCCGATGTTGTAGGGGTGAAAGCCGTCGATATCCTTGTCCGGCAGGATAGCCTCGGTCACCTTGTCGGCATCGATCTGTCCGGGCAAAGGGAACTGGACCAGGATGCCGTCGATTTCACTGTCGTTGTTCAGGTCTTCGAGTAGAGCGAGCAGCGCCTGTTCGCTGGTGTCGGCAGGCAGGTCATAGGAGCGTGATAGCAGGCCGACCTCGTCACAGGCGAGCCGCTTGTTACGCACGTAAATCACGGAGGCCGGGTCCTGCCCGACCAGGATGACCGCAAGACCGGGTGGGCGCAGGTTGCTCCTGAGGCGGTCCTCGATTCTATTTTTCACGGACTGCATGACTTCGGCAGCGATGGCCTTGCCATCGATCAGTTTTGCGGTCATGGGTTGCGTTAGGTGCCCGGTGATTTGCCAGCTCGGCATTCTCGCATGGCACCATGATACGGCACAACTTGGCGGCGAATCCGGGCGCATTGACAGGTACGCACCTGCGGGCCGCCGGCCCGGTGCCATTTGACCGTTGACAGGGCTAGCACGTATTATCGCGTGGCTCAGTGTGGACCCTGCGGCTTAAGTATCACCGCGTGTTAACACAGAGATAACGGGGTATAGCGCAGTCTGGTAGCGCGCCAGCTTTGGGAGCTGGATGTCGGGGGTTCGAATCCCTCTACCCCGACCAGGATAACGATTTTTCAGTTCTTCAGAGGCTGAAGAAATGCGCCCGTAGCTCAGCTGGATAGAGCATCGGCCTTTAAGCGCACATCATGGCTGATGTGCACATAGGAGCCTTTATGAGGAAACAGAACTCATAAAGTGGATCGCACTGTATCGGGGAAACCTTAACAGTTAGTGCTGATGGCAATCCCGAGGAAACCGTTGGTTGACCCATCCAAAGGTCGGTGTATACCATTCAAGCTGTGCACCGCACCAATGAGAAGGGAGACCTGGGTGTTTTGAAGGCTCAGCCCGATCACTCTGAGGGTAAAAACACCCAAGAATAATCAGGCAAGAAACGCAAGAATGGCTGCTGATTATCGATGGGTTCCGTAGAGACTATACGTGCGACACCTGAGATGGTGAAGAGATAGTCCAGACCACAAACCCTGAGGGGGCGTTGAAAGACGTAGTTGGTAAGCTAAGCCGAGGGTCGCAGGTTCGAGTCCTGCCGGGCGCGCCATTTTGTTGAATCAGGAGTTGTTGTAGATTTGGTATTTTATGGTGGGCGTAGCTCAGTTGGTAGAGCCCTGGATTGTGATTCCAGTCGTCGTGGGTTCGAGTCCCATCGTCCACCCCATTTATTCAGTCTTTTACTGACGACCCCGGACCCGAGTCTGGCTTGAACCGCTATCGCCTCTGTGGTCCAATACCGCCCTCCCGGGCCGTTAGCTCAATTGGCAGAGCAGTGGACTCTTAATCCATTGGTTGAAGGTTCGATTCCTTCACGGCCCACCAAATAGACATTGCCTGCGTCCTGCGCGTGCGTTTTTTATCCCGAAGCAGCGATTCCACGGTGAGTCCTGATCCATCCTGCCTCCTGGAAAGTCCAGGCGCGGGTGGCCCAGCATCCGAGAGATGCGGAGGCTGACGATAAGCCGTTATAATTACAAAGATAACATGGAAGATGTGGGGTCATTCCTGGCGCTGGCAGGGCGGTATAATGCGAAAGTGGCGGAATTGGTAGACGCGCTGGCTTTAGGTGCCAGTGGGGGAACCCGTGAGAGTTCGAGTCTCTCCTTTCGCACCAGTTTCCCGGTAACAGCGCAGGCTGTTATTTTTCAAAGGGGCAGGTGTAGCGCCGGGCAGGAAGAGTAGCCAGCAAAAACGAGGTGAATACATGCAAGTTTCGGTAGAAAACGCGGGGGGGCTCGAACGTCGTATGACGGTCCAGGTGCCCGCCGAGCGTATCGATCAGGAAGTTGGTTCCCGGCTTCAGTCGATGTCAAGGTCGGTGCGGCTGGACGGCTTCCGTCCTGGCAAGGTACCGCTTAATGTGGTTGAAAAGAAGTTCGGCAAGCAGGTGCGCCTGGAGGTGATGAACCAGGTCATCCATTCCACCCTGCAGGAGGCGCTCACCCAGGAGAACCTGCGCCCGGTTAGCGAACCGAAGATCGAGCCGAATGAATCTCAACCGGGTCAATCCCTGGAGTTCGTGGCGACCTTCGAGGTGTTTCCGGAACTGGCCGGCCCCATCGATGACAACATCGCGATCACCCGGCCCGTTGTGGAGGTCGCAGACGCGGACGTCAATGCGATGCTCGACAAGCTGCGCAAGCAACGCGCCACCTGGAGCGAGGTGGACCGGGATGCACAACTGGATGACCAGGTGGTGATCGACTTCGAGGGCACGGTGGATGGCGAGTCCTTTACCGGCAACAAGGGCGAGAAGATGCCGGTAGTGCTGGGTTCGAACAGCATGATCCCGGGTTTCGAGGAGCAGCTGGTTGGCCTCAGTAACGGCGCTGAGAAAACGCTGCTAGTCACCTTCCCGGATGACTATCCGTCTGCAGAGGTCGCTGGCAAGGACGCGGAATTCAGTATCAAGGTGCACGCTGTCTCGGAAATGGTGCTGCCGGAGCTGGACGCTGACTTTGCGCGCGCATTCGGCGTGGCCGACAGGGGCATGGAGGGGCTGCGCGAGGAAGTCACCAACAACATGCAGCGCGAACTGAAGCAACTGCTCAAGGGGAACCTCAAGGATCAGATCTTTTCCGGGCTGCTGGAGAAAAACCCGATTGAGGTGCCGCACAGCCTGGTCGAGAACGAGATCGTGCAGCTCAGGGCCCAGCAGGAATACCAGGGCCTGGATCCGGACGCACTGCAAAAGACGGCCGAACGTCGCGTCAAGCTGGGCGTGTTGATCAGCGAGATCGTCAAGCAGAACCAGATTCAGGTTGACCCCGACCGGGTACGCGAGGCTGTCGAAACGATCGCGGCCTCCTATGAAAAGCCCGAAGAGGTCATCCAGTGGTACTATGGAAACCAGAAAATGCTGGCCGGTATCCAGTCCGCGGTACTCGAGGAGCAGGTCGTTGACTGGCTGATTGAGAACGGTGGCCTCAAGGTGAAAGAGAAACAGGCCTCATTTGACGAACTGGTTGATGCAGCCAAGCAATCTAAAGGATAGGTTTCGATGACCGATAGCAATCTAATGAACAGTGCAGCAGATACCAGGGCCCTGAACCTCATCCCGATCGTTGTCGAGCAGACAGCGCGCGGCGAACGTTCCTATGACATCTATTCGCGTCTGTTAAAGGAGCGCGTAGTGTTCGTCGTCGGACCGGTCGAGGATTACATGGCCAATGTTGTGGTCGCGCAGTTGCTGTTCCTTGAATCAGAGAACCCTGACAAGGATATCCACCTGTACATCAACTCACCGGGCGGATCGGTCACTGCCGGACTGGCGATCTATGACACCATGCAGTTCATCAAGGCCGATGTCAGTACCATGTGTATCGGACAGGCCGCCAGCATGGGTGCATTGTTGCTGGCAGGTGGCAGCAAGGGCAAGCGCGTGTGCCTTCCGCACTCGCGCATTATGATCCACCAGCCTCTGGGCGGCTTCCAGGGCCAGGCGACAGATATTGATATCCATGCCCGGGAGATCCTGCTGATCCGGGAAAAGCTCAACATGATCCTGTCAAAGCACACCGGACAGTCGCTGGAACGCATAGGCGGGGACACGGAGCGTGACAACTTCATGGGGGCTGAACAGGCGCGGGAATATGGCCTGATCGACCAGATACTGGCCAATCGCGAGGCCAGCACTAACGTCTAGGACCAGGACCGATCACCGGTATGGGTGGATTAACCCTTGATAAAAAAATGATTTGTGTGATTGAAGGAGTTGATTCGCAATCGCAAATAGTGTTAAAAAACTATCAGGCAAGTCCTTGTTGGGACGCGTGGGGGTTTGAGTATGAGTAACGACAGAGACGGTAAGGGTGACGACGGCAAGCTGCTCTACTGTTCCTTCTGCGGCAAAAGCCAGCATGAAGTACGCAAACTGATTGCCGGACCCTCTGTCTTCGTTTGTGACGAGTGTGTCGAACTGTGTAACGACATCATTCGTGAGGAAATGCAGGAAAAATCCTCGGGCGGCGGCGACAAACTGCCCAAGCCGCAGCAAATCAACGAGGTCCTGAATGAATACGTGATTGGCCAGGAACGTGCCAAGAAGGTCCTTTCGGTCGCCGTCTACAACCACTACAAGCGCCTCGATGCCTCGAACAAGAAGGATGAGGTAGAACTTTCCAAGAGTAATATCCTGCTGATCGGGCCGACCGGTTCAGGCAAGACACTACTGGCGGAAACCCTGGCACGTCTGCTGAATGTACCGTTCACCATCGCCGATGCCACCACGCTCACAGAGGCCGGCTACGTTGGTGAGGATGTCGAGAACATCATCCAGAAACTCCTGCAGAAATGTGATTACGATGTCGACAAGGCCCAGACGGGAATCGTCTACATCGACGAGATTGACAAGATCTCGCGCAAGTCCGACAACCCGTCGATTACCCGGGATGTCTCCGGTGAAGGCGTGCAGCAGGCATTGCTGAAGCTGATCGAGGGCACGGTCGCGTCGGTGCCGCCACAGGGCGGGCGCAAACACCCGCAGCAGGAATTCCTGCAGGTGGATACCTCCAACATCCTGTTTATCGTGGGCGGCGCGTTCGCCGGTCTCGACAAGATCATTCGCAGCCGTTCCGAACAGGGCGGCATCGGCTTTGCCGCCGAGCTCAGGACCAAGGATGAGGACATCAAGATCGGTGAGATCCTCTACGACGTGGAACCCGAGGACCTCATCAAGTACGGCCTGATCCCTGAATTTGTCGGCCGCCTGCCGGTGGTGGCGACCCTGGAGGAACTGGACGAGGACGCGCTGGTCCAGATCCTGACCGAGCCCAAGAATGCCCTGACCAAGCAGTATGAGAAGCTGTTTGAGATGGAGGGCTGTGAAATTGAATTCCGTGATGATGCCCTGCGTACCGTGGCGGTCAAGGCCATGCAGCGCAAGACCGGTGCGCGCGGTCTGCGTACCATCCTCGAGCAGGTCCTGCTCGACACCATGTATGATCTCCCCTCGATGGATAACGTCATAAAAGTGGTCATTGACGAGGGTGTTATCCTGGGGGATTCCAAGCCGTACATGATTTTTGACGCCTCTGAGCCGCTCGCCGCCTCAGAGTAGTTTATATATATCCATAATTATCAAATAGTTGCCATATCTGCCCGCGATGCAGGCCGAGTGGCATACTCCTTGCTGTAATTTTAATGCCGGTCAAAATAATATGGTTGAAGTGTTGCAGACGCGTCCCCATATTGTTGACTAACGGATGCAACACCAGGGGAATAAACCATCCGACAGGCAGGGTACCGGGGCTTGCATGACGAAACCCAGGCGGATTGCCGCCTGCGACCCGGTAACACATTAATATTTAAGGAATGGATGGATACTGATATGACAGATCAAGCCACGAGCGCAATACCCGTCTTGCCATTACGGGATGTTGTTGTTTACCCGCACATGGTCATTCCGCTGTTTGTGGGACGTGAAAAATCAATCAATGCGCTGGATACGGCCATGCAGGAGGACAAGAAGATCCTCCTCGTCGCGCAGAAAAATGCCGAAATAGATGATCCCTCTGTTGATGACATCCATGAGATTGGAACGCTGTCTACGATCCTGCAGTTGCTGAAGCTGCCCGACGGCACAGTCAAGGTGCTGGTGGAAGGCGCTGAACGCGCGCGCATCACTTCCTTCGAGACTACGGACGCCTTTTTTACCGCCCACGTCGAGCTGCTGGCAGCGGATGACACGGATGAGGAAAAGGAACTCGAGGTAATGACCCGCTCCCTGCTTGCCATCTTCGATCAGTATGTGAAGCTCAACAAGAAAGTCCCGCCCGAGATTCTCACTTCATTGTCGGGCATCGATGAGCCCGGGCGCCTGGCGGATACCATCGCCGCACACATGTCGCTCAAGCTTGAAGAGAAACAGAAGATCCTCGAAATCGAAAGCTCTCACGCACGCCTTGAGCGTCTCATGGGGCTGATCGAGGGTGAGATCGACATCATGCAGATCGAGAAGCGGATTCGCGGTCGCGTCAAGCAGCAGATGGAAAAGAGCCAGCGCGAGTACTATCTGAACGAGCAGATGAAGGCCATCCAAAAAGAACTGGGCGACATGGAAGACGCGCCCAACGAGCTGGAGGAACTGCAACAGAAAATCGACAAGGCCGGCATGAGCAAGGAGGCCAAGGAGAAGGCAAACTCTGAACTCAACAAGCTGAAAATGATGTCACCGATGTCGGCCGAGGCAACGGTGGTCAGAAACTATATCGACTGGCTGGTCGGGGTGCCGTGGAAGAAGCGCTCCAAGATCCGCCACGACCTGTCAGCGGCCGAGGCTGTCCTCGAAGAGGACCATTACGGCCTGGAGAAGGTCAAGGAACGCATACTTGAGTACCTGGCGGTGCAGCAGCGCGTCAAGAAGCTCAAGGGACCGATCCTGTGCCTGGTCGGACCACCCGGTGTCGGCAAGACCTCGCTGGGGCGCTCCATTGCCCGTGCTACCAACCGCAAGTTCACGCGCATGTCACTGGGTGGTGTGCGCGACGAGGCTGAAATCCGAGGTCACCGCCGCACTTATATCGGCTCACTGCCCGGCAAGATAGTCCAGAACCTCTCAAAAGTGGCAGTACGTAACCCGCTGTTCCTGCTGGACGAGCTCGACAAGATGTCCATGGATTTCCGTGGTGATCCTTCATCGGCATTGCTGGAGGTGCTCGATCCCGAACAGAACAATGTTTTCAATGATCACTACCTGGAAGTCGATTTCGACCTGTCCGACGTGATGTTCGTTGCCACGGCAAACACCATAAATATCCCGGCCCCGTTGCTCGACCGTATGGAGGTCATCCGGATACCGGGTTATACCGAGGACGAGAAGATCAATATCGCCATGCGCTATCTGCTGCACAAGCAGATAAAGAACAACGGCCTGAAGGAGGATGAGATCTCGGTCAGCGAGAATGCGATCCGCGATATTATCCGCTACTACACGCGCGAGGCAGGGGTGCGTAACCTGGAGCGCGAGATCTCCAAGATCTGTCGCAAGGTGGTCAAGCAACTGGTGTTCAAGAAACATGACAAGAAGATCTCCGTCACACCGAGAAACATCGACAAGTACCTTGGTGTCAAACGCTTCCGCTACGGATTGGCCGAGGAGCACGATCAGGTCGGCCAGGTTACCGGCCTTGCCTGGACGGAAGTTGGGGGTGAGTTGCTGACCATTGAATCGACTATCGTCCCCGGCAAGGGCAAGATGATCCACACCGGTCAACTCGGTGATGTCATGCAGGAGTCCATTCAGGCGGCGACAACTGTAGTACGCAGCCGCTCCGCGATGCTGGGTATCGATCCCGAGTTCTACCAGAAGTACGATATCCACGTCCACGTACCTGAGGGCGCCACGCCCAAGGACGGCCCCAGTGCGGGTGTCGGTATGTGCACGGCACTGGTGTCAGCCCTGACCGATATCCCGGTGCGGGCCGAGGTGGCAATGACTGGCGAGATCACCCTGCGTGGCGAAATATTGCCGATCGGCGGACTCAAGGAGAAATTGTTGGCAGCCCATCGCGGTGGTATCTCCGTCGTCCTGATCCCGGAAGAAAACCGCAAGGATCTGGCCGATATTCCGAAGAATGTTAAGGATAAGCTGGATATCCGTCCGGTAAGATGGATCGATGAAGTCCTGCAGGTCGCCTTGCAGCATCAGCCGGTACCGCTGGCAGAAGCGGGCAAGGAACCGGCGAGTAAGGCCAAGGCTAAAGGCAAGGACAAGGATGATTCCAAGCCGAAACCCATTACTGCGCATTAACTTTCATCAACTTAATGACCCAATCCGCGGGGGTGGCTGATAGCGACTGTCCTGGCGGGTTTTTATGCCCGGGGTTCTATGCTTTAATATCCCTGCCCAACGCAGGGGGACGGGCAGCAGAACTTACATGCACTGATTTCCAGTTGAACTTTTTCGTTATTCATAAAACCAATTTTGGGGATACCATATGAACAAATCTGAATTGATTGAGGCCGTAGCGAGTGAAACCGATCTGTCCAAAGCCGATGCAACCAGGGCCACCGATGCCGTGCTGGATACCATCACCGGCGCCTTGAGCCGGGGTGACCAGGTGACGCTCGTCGGGTTTGGAACCTTCTCGGTCAGGGAACGTGCGGCCCGGAGCGGGCGTAATCCCCAAACGGGTGAGACTATTCAGATCAAGGCATCCAAATCTCCGGGCTTCAAGGCTGGAAAAGCCTTCAAGGATGCCGTAAACTAGCGCGCCTTCGGGTGCTTAGCTCAGCTGGGAGAGCGTCGCCCTTACAAGGCGAATGTCGGGGGTTCGATCCCCTCAGCACCCACCATGGATATGGAGTGGTAGTTCAGCTGGTTAGAATACCGGCCTGTCACGCCGGGGGTCGCGGGTTCGAGTCCCGTCCACTCCGCCAGTAAGTAAAATGAAAGGGCGCCCCTATGGTGCCCTTTCTTTATTTATGTGGTCCACAGAGGCCCTGTAATTATCCCGAGAGATTGAACTATGTTATTGGCAATACGTGAACGCGTGATGGGCATTGTCGGCTGGATCCTGCTTGGTATCCTGGGCATTGCCTTCAGCTTTTTTGGGCTGAACTGGTATTTCCAGAGCGATGCACGCACCTATGCGGTTACGGTCAATGATGTCGATGTGTCACTGGGCGAGCACCAGCGGACCTACCAGCTGTTACGGGCGCGCATGCAGAGCTTGATGGGAGAGGCCTACGACCCGGCGCGCTTCGATGAAGCGGCGCTGAAAAAGAATGCACTCGAGCAGCTGATTCGTGAGCAGCTGCTGCTGCAGGAGGCCGAGGCAGGGGGATTTCTGGTCAGCAAGCAGCTGGTCGCAGCCCAGATCAATGCGGTCGATACCTTCAAGGATGAGGGGGTGTTCTCGAAACAGAAATACGAACAGGCCCTGCGGTTGCAGGGCATGAGCCCGGAAGAGTTCGAGTGGCGCCTGTTACGCGAACTCACGACCAAGCAGATCACGAATGGCATTGTACAAACGGCACAGGCCACTTCCGCTGAACTGGAAGCAGTCTACCGGCTACAAGGCCAGCAACGACGCTTCAGCTACCTCAAGCTTCCGCTATCGCGTTACCAGGACCAGGTACAGCTGAGCGATGAGGAAGTGCAGCAGTATTACGAGGCACACATGTCCGAATTCATGACCCCCGAGCGCGTTCGGGTGCAATACCTGGAACTGAAGGCCGACGAGCTCGAGGTCATCGGAGACGTGGATGAAGAGGCCCTGCTGGCACTCTACGAAGAGCAGTCCGAGCGCTACCGGACTGAGGAGGAGCGCCGCGCACGCCATATCCTGGTTCAGGTTGCGGCGGATGCCGATGATGAGGCGATCGCAGTGGCGCGTGCCAGGGCTGAAGCGGCGCTGGAGCGGCTCGCGGCCGGAGAATCCTTCGAGACCCTGGCTGCTGAAGTATCCGACGACCCGGGTTCGGCCGCCAATGGTGGTGACCTGGGCTTTTTCGGCAAGGGCATGATGGTGCCCGAATTTGAGTCGGCGGCCTTCAGTCTGGGCAAGGGAGAACGCAGCGGGATTGTGCGCTCGGCCTTTGGCTTCCACATCATCGAGGTAACGGATATCAAGGAGGAAGTCGTCAAGTCATTTGAGGCCGTCCGTGATGAGCTGATTGACGAACTGCTTGCCTCGCAGCGCAGTGACCGTATGTATGACCTGTCCGAAGAATTGTTCAACCTGGCATTCGAACAACCGGACAGCCTGGAAGGGGCAGCGCAGGCACTGCAACTGGAGATCAAGACCAGCGACTGGTTGACCCGCGAGGGCGGCACGGGTATTGGCGAGCATGCCGGTGTCATTGCCGCTGTGTTTACCGAGGACGTGCTGAATAATGGCAATAACAGTGAACCGGTCGAGGTTGCCGATGGTCACCTGGTCGTCCTGCGTGTCCTGGACCACGAAGCCGCGACCGCGCGACCGCTTGATAGCGTCAGAGACGAGGTCAAGGCACGGGTGATTGATGAAAAGGCGCGCGCCCTGGCCCTGACGCAGGGTGAGTCTTTGCTGGCGAAGCTGAAATCCGGCACGCCTCTGGCCGAGATCGCAGCGGCCGAGTCGCTGGAATTGCAGGAATCCGGGCTCATCGACCGGCGCGCCGTCGAACCCGAGCGTGCGCTGGTCTACGAGGCCTTCCTGATGCCGCCTCCCACCGCTGCGCAGGCCTCTGTCAAGGGTTTTGCACTGGGTTCGGGTGATTATGTACTGCTCGCACTGGAGCAGGTGAAGGACGGCGACCTGTCGGCCATGTCGGAGGCCGAACGCAAACAGGCCAGCCGGGAACTCAGCCGTATCCAGGGGGTTACCGAGATAGCCGCGCTGCTGGAAGGCCTGCGCAGCAAGTCGAAGATCGTGATTCACGACCAGTCGAATTAGCCCGATTTTCTCACCGGGCGGCGGTAGATCCACATAAGGCACTGATGTAAAGAACAGGGTGGAGATCAGGAACAAAACAGCGTGTTTTCGGGCAGTGCCTATCCCGGCCCTGGCAGGTTCTCGCGCACCCGGACTTGTACTTCACTCAAGTGGTAGCGATGGCTACCACCTTCGTTCCAGCGCGGCGCCCGGACACACGAGTTCTGCGCCAGCATCCGGGATCCCGGTGAGAAAAGCGGGCTAGCCCGCAGGTCCCGGTTCCTTCATCAACAGGGATGAATTGAACTGAAACTTCACTGGCAAATCCTGATCGCCCTGGTGCTGGCCGTTATAGCAGGCCAGTTGACCGGTATGGACACCAGCCTGTTCGGGCTGCGTTTCTACGAGATCTACGACTTTCTGGGCACCCTGTTTCTCAATGCCCTGAAGATGCTGATCGTCCCGCTGATTGTTTCCTCCATTATCACCGGCATTGCCGGGGTCGGTGCCAGTGGTGCCATGGGCCGCCTCGGTGGCAAGACCCTGTTGTATTACATGACCACCAGCCTGTTTGCGATCCTGGTCGGTATGTTTCTGGTCAACCTGGTCTCGCCGGGGATCGTTGACGGGGAGCCGGCCAGGGAGATCCTCGCTCTGCCCGACGACGGCGCTGATGTCGTCGCCCGCGTGGGGGGCCGGGGCGTGGGTGACGTGGTCGAGATCTTTCTGCGCATGGTGCCCACCAATATCGTTGCCGCCGCGGCCGAAGGTCAGATGCTGGGTCTGATCTTCTTCAGCCTGCTATTCGGTTATTTCATGACGCGCATCGACGGGGCGCTGGCCAAGCCGATGCAGGACTTCTGGCAGGGCGTGTTTGCCGTCATGATGCAGATCACCGAGTGGGTGATGCTGTTTGCCCCGATCGGGGTATTTTCGCTGGTGGCCAAGGTGGTGGCCTCCACCGGGTTCGCGGCCTTTGCCCCTCTGCTGGCCTTTTTCCTGACGGTGCTGGCCGCGCTGGGCGTGCATTTCCTGGTGGTATTGCCGCTGCTGCTCTGGTTCATCGGCGGGGTCAATCCGCTGCGCCACTACCAGGCCATGGCGCCGGCCCTGCTGACTGCATTCTCGACCGCCTCGTCATCGGCCACACTACCGGTCAGCATGGACTGCGTGGAACGGCGTGCCGGTGTCTCCAACCGTACGAGCAGTTTCGTGTTGCCGCTGGGTGCGACCGTGAACATGGATGGCACGGCGCTGTACGAGTGTGTCGCCGCGATGTTCATTGCCCAGGCCTACGGGCTCGAACTCGGTTTTGCGGAACAGTTCACCGTGGTGCTGGTGGCCCTGCTGACCTCGATCGGCGTGGCGGGGATCCCGGCGGCCAGCCTGGTGGCCATTACCATCATATTGACCGCCATCGGTCTCCCGGTAGAGGCGGTGGGCCTGATCCTGGCGGTCGACCGGGTGCTGGACATGTGCCGCACCAGCGTGAACATCTTCAGCGATTCCTGCGGCGCGGTGATCATCGGCCGCCTGGAAGGCGAGCAGGGGATACTGCAAAAAGCCTGACGGTGAATCTAGGTTATGCCTGAATTACCGCAGAGACGCGGAGAACTAAAAATCATTGAACGCAAAGACGCGAGGAATAATTCAGCCGCACCTGGACTGAGCCCCCCGAACCCTGTATCAAACCACCTTCCATACTGGAAGGGCAGTAGTGGCTGCATATCTGCAACACTCCGAATGCGCTACTCACCCTAGACCGGTGATATCTTAGACGGCAGCTTTTCCCGGGAAACGGCGTTCGTGTGTCCCTTGCACCTTTGCGGTGTTACTTTATCCAGAACGCCTCTGCGCCCTCAGCGTCTCTGCGGTGAATATTCCCGAAGCCCCGCCGGCTACTCCATGGACCCCATGCCGACGATATTGAAGCCGGCATCCACGTAGGTGATTTCGCCGGTAATCCCGGCCGCCAGGTCCGAGCACAAAAAGGCGGCGGCATTGCCGACGTCCTCGATGGTGACGTTGCGGCGCAGCGGCGCGGTCCTGGCAAACTGGTCCAGCATCTTGCGGAAGTTGCTGATGCCGGAGGCGGCCAGGGTACGAATCGGGCCTGCCGAGATTCCGTTGACCCGGATCCCGAGTGGACCCAGGCTTTCTGCCAGGTAACGGATATTTGCCTCCAGGCTGGCCTTGGCGACCCCCATTACGTTGTAGTTGGGAACCGTCTGTACGGCACCCAGGTAGCTCAATGCAAGCAGCGCACCATTGCGGCCCTCCAGCATGGATCGGCCGGCCTTGGCCAGCGCGGTGAAGCTGTAGGAGCTGATGTCGTGGGCGATACTGAAGCCCTCGCGGGTCACACAGTCGATGTAATCGCCGTTCAGCTGGCCGGCAGGGGCAAACGCCACCGAGTGGACAATGATGTCCAGGCCGTCCCAGTGCTTGCCCAGCGCCTCGAACACCGCCTCGATCTGTGCGTCGCTGCTGACATCGCAGGGGAGGGTGATCTCCGAATCGCACTCGGCCGCCATCTTCACGACCCGGCTGGCCAGTTTCTCGTTCTGGTAGGTAAAAGCCAGTTCGGCACCTTCACGGTGCATGGCCCGGGCTATGCCCCAGGCGATGGATCGGTTGCTGGCCAGGCCAACAATCAGGGCGCGCTTGCCACTCATGAATCCCATAGCGGTTCCTTCTACTCTTTTGTCGGTTGCGATGATTGCCTGTGCCGGTGAGGTCGCAGGCGGCCGCCGTATATGAAGCCGCTAAGGTACCGGAAAATGTTGATTACTGAAAGTATTCTGATGCCGCCGCCGGGGTATGAAAGCCGGCATGACGCCCGATATAATGGCCCGTCATGCAGAATCGTAGCTCACAGATGATCCCGGGCTCAGGCCCCGGTTGCAGCGGCCGTGACAAGGGACCGATGTGTCGCTGACACGGCACCCTCACAAGCTGCGCACCCGGCTGTGCCGAGTCTCCCGGATGATCCTGCTGGCAGCGCTGCTGGCCGTTAGCGCCTGCAGCGACGAACCCTGGAACCGGCCATACCTGGCCGCCGAGGCGCGTGAGAATATCCTCTATTCGTCGTTCCAGGAGCGTCCCAACCACCTCGACCCGGTGCAGTCCTACAGTTCCAACGAAGTGGCTTTCACCGCGCAGATCTACGAGCCACCGTTGCAGTATCACTACCTGAAGCGCCCCTATGAGTTGATCCCGCTGGCGGCGACCCGAGTCCCGGAACCGTACTACCTCGATACGCAGGGCCGGCGGATAGATGCGGACGCCGATGTGGCAGACATCGCCTACAGCGTCTACGACATTCACATCCAGCCGGGAATCCGCTATCAACCGCACCCCGCGTTCGCGCGCGCCGCGGATGGTAACTATCGCTATCACCCGCTCGACGCGCGCGACCTGGAGGACACCTATACGCTGGGTGATTTCACCGAGACCGACAGCCGTGAACTGGTGGCCGCCGATTACGTCTACCAGATAAAACGTCTGGCTCACCCGCGCCTGCATTCACCGATACTGGGACTGATGAGTGACTACATTGTCGGTCTCTCCGATTACGTAGACACCCTGGAGCAGGCAGCGGCACCAGGGCAGGTATTCCTGGACCTGCGCGACTACCCGCTGGAGGGCGCGGCGGTCATCGACCGCTATACCTATCAGATCAGGATTCACGGCAAGTACCCCCAGCTGCTGTACTGGCTGGCCATGCCGTTTTTCTCCCCGGTGCCCTGGGAGGCGGACCGCTTTTACAGCCAGGCGGGCATGAAGGAGCGCAATATCACTCTGGACTGGTACCCGGTCGGCACCGGCCCTTACATGCTCACGGTGAACAATCCCAATCGCCAGATGGTACTGGTGCGCAATCCCAATTTTCACGGCGAGACCTACCCGGCGGAGGGTGAGCCGGGCGATGCCGAGGCCGGTCTGCTGGCGGATGCCGGCAAGCCCCTGCCGTTCATTGACCGGGTGATCTACAGTCTCGAGAAGGAGGATATCCCCTACTGGAACAAGTTCCTGCAGGGTTACTATGACACCTCCGGGATCAGCTCCGACAGTTTCGACCAGGCCATCAACGTGGGTGCCTCCGGCGAGGTGTCGCTCACCGATGCCATGCTTGCAAAGGGAATCCAGCTGAGGACTGCGGTCTCCACCTCGATCTTCTACACCGGTTTCAACATGCTCGACCCCGTGGTCGGCGGGCTAACTGAAAAGGCCCGCAAGCTGCGCCAGGCGATATCCATCGCCGTCGATTTCGAGGAAAACATTTCCATTTTTCTCAATGGCCGCGGCATCCCGGCGCAGGGCGCCATCCCGCCGGGTATCTTCGGCTTCGTGGAAGGGGATGCCGGCATCAATACCTATGTCTATGACGTGACCGCTGATGGACCGGCACGCAAGCCAATCGCGCTTGCCCGGCGGTTGCTGGCCGAGGCAGGTTACCCGGAGGGCCGGGACATCGAGACCGGCAAGCCGCTGGTGCTGTACTTCGATACCACGGCCACCGGTCCGGACGACAAGGCACGCCTCGACTGGCTGCACAAGCAATTCGCGAAACTGAACATCCAGCTGGTGGTGCGTGGCACCGATTACAACCGCTTTCAGGAGAAGATGCTGAAGGGCACGGCGCAGATCTTCCAGTGGGGCTGGAATGCCGACTACCCCGACCCCGAGAATTTCATGTTCCTGCTGTATGGTCCGCAGGGAAAGGCCGAGCACAATGGCGAGAACGCCGCCAACTACCGCAACGAGGAATTCGACCGCCTGTTCGTGCAAATGAAGAACATGGATAACGGACCGCAGCGTCAGGCGATCATCGACCGTATGATGGCGATCGC
>Ga0224512_10001821_pt1 | contig 19954 bp, 15 predicted proteins | sample SF_May12_sed_USG_4_FD_169103 | JGI IMG/M metagenome (GOLD analysis project Ga0224512, IMG submission 169103) | Sediment microbial communities from San Francisco Bay, California, United States - SF_May12_sed_USGS_13 | ecosystem: Environmental > Aquatic > Marine > Sediment | place: USA... | reverse complement strand
CTGGTCGGCAACGAGCGCAGTTACGAGCGCAAGATCCGCGAGGCGCTCATCGCCATCGAAATGGAGAAAGTCTATACCAAGGACGAGATTCTCGAACTCTACCTGAACGAAATCTATCTGGGCATCGGCGCGTATGGCGTGGCCGCCGCCGCGCTCAATTATTTCAACAAGTCGTTGGACGAACTGACGATTGCCGATGCGGCGTATCTGGCGGCGCTGCCCAAGGCGCCCGGTAAATATCATCCGGTGAATGCGCCCGGCCCGGCCCGGGACCGGCGGAACTGGGTAATCGGCCGGATGGTGAAGGAAGGCTTCATCGGCGCGGCCACCGCGGAATTGGCCGAGGCCGAACCGCTTGAGATGGTTTCACCGGACCGGAGCACACTGGTGACGGCGGCGTATTTCGTCGAGGAGGTGCGCCGCGAACTCGTCGAACAGTTCGGCGAGGACGCCCTCTATGAGGGCGGCCTTTCGGTGCGCACGACAGTCAGCCCGACGTTGCAGGCCATGGCGGATGCCGCATTGCGCAATGGATTGATTGGCTACGATCGGCGACACGGTTGGCGCGGACCGCTCGACAGGCTTGCGCCCGGCACCGACTGGGTGAAGTGGCTGGAGACGGCGGCGCTGCCGGCCGGCGCCCGGGGCTGGTCCCTGGCCGTGGTGTTGACGATCGAGGACGACAAGGCAACCATCGGCCTCGCCGCAGGCGCGACGGGCACGATCCCACTGACGGAACTGGCCTGGGCGCGACCATGGATGGCGGAGCAGGACCTCGGGCCCGAAGTCGAAAAGGCGACGGATGTGCTGGCCGTCGGCGATGTCGTTTTGGTTGCGCCGGTGATGGTTTCGGAGCCGGACGACGAGGGCAACACGATCACCTATCCCGACGACAGTTACGCGCTGTACCAGGTGCCCAACGTCAACGGTGCGATCATCGCGCTCGATCCGCATACCGGACGGGTACTTGCGATGTCCGGCGGTTATGAGTTCGCACTGAGCGAATTCAACCGCGCGACCCAGGCCTGGCGGCAGCCGGGTTCCGCTTTCAAGCCCTTCGTCTATCTTTCGGCGCTGGACAAGAACTATACCCCCGCGACTGTCATCCTCGACGCGCCGTTTGTCATGGAGCGCACGGACGGCAAGGGCAAGTGGAAGCCGACGAACTACTCGGACCGTTTTTATGGCCCGAGCACGATGCGGATCGGAATCGTCAAGTCGCGCAACCTGATGACGGTGCGGCTTGCCAAGGCGATCGGCATGGTGCCGGTCATCAAGAACGCTAAGGCCTTCGGGATTGTCGACGAGATGCCCGGTGAACTGGCCATGGCACTTGGCGCCGGCGAGACGACGCTGATGCGTCTTTCGACGGCCTACGCCATGCTGGCCAACGGTGGCAAGCGCATCGCGCCGACCCTGATCGACCGGGTCCAGGACCGCACTGGGAAGACCATCTACAAACACGACAACCGTCCGTGCGAGGGATGTATCGTCGAACGCTGGTCGCTGCAGCCGGTACCCAATGTCCCGGACGAGCGCGAGTCCATCGCCGATCCGATCAGCGCCTATCAGATTGTCTCCATGTTGCAGGGCGTCGTGCAGGGCGGCACGGGTTACAGGGTCCGCAGCATCGGCAAACCGCTGGCCGGCAAGACGGGCACCACCAACAATTCCCAGGATGCCTGGTTCCTGGGCTTTTCTCCCGATCTTGTGGCCGGGGTCTACGTCGGGTTCGATACGCCGCGAACGCTGGGTAAACGCGAAACCGGCTCCAGCGCCGCAGTGCCGATCTTCAAGGAGTTCATGGAAAACGCGCTTGCGGACAAGGCGGCGACGCCGTTCCGGGTTCCGCCCGGAATCCGCATGGTCCGGATGAATACCGAAACCGGCCAGCCCGCGATGCCGGCCGATGACAGGCGGAAGATCGTCCTCGAGGCTTTTCGGCGTGGCACCGAGCCGGGGAACAACACCGCACTGATCGTCATCGACGGGTCCGACGCCGGAGCGGATATCGAACCAGCCGATGGGACCGATGCAGCGCGGTCCGATCCGGGCGAGCCGCCGCAACCGGCCAAGAAAAGGACGGAAACGGGGCTTTACTGACGGCGGTGTCACGGCGGCTTGCGCGCGGCCCGTTTATTCTCTAAATCGACGTCGAACTACCCTGACAATCGGAAGAGAGCGCACATGCGTGCGGAAGTCCAGACCATCGCCGACAGTATCAAGCAGTCGCTGGAACTGCTGAGGAGGCATCTTTGACTACGATGCCGCGACACGCCGTCTCGACGAGCTGAACGCGCTCTCCGAAGATCCGGATCTGTGGAACGATTCCGCCAGGGCGCAGAAATTGATGCGTGAGCGGACCCACCTGGAATCCGCGATCGGCGCGTATCGCGAGACCGTCCAGGAATACGAAGATGCGATCGAATTGATCGATCTGGCCGAGGCGGAGGGCGACGACGACGTTCGGGCTGAAGGCGAGGCGGCCCTCACGGCTCTGGAGCCGCGGGTCGAGAAGCGGCGGATCGAGAGCCTGCTGTCGGGCGAGGCGGACCACAACGATGCGTTCCTCGAAATCCATGCCGGCGCCGGGGGAACGGACGCCCAGGACTTCGCCGAAATGCTCGCGCGGATGTATGTCCGCTGGTCCGACGCGCACGGCTACAAGGTGGAGTGGATTGAGGAATCCGAGGGCGGCGAGGCGGGCATCAAGTCTGCCACGGTCAAGGTCGGCGGCCACAACGCCTATGGCTGGCTGAAGACCGAGACGGGCACCCACCGGCTGGTGCGCATTTCACCCTTCGGCGCGAAGCGGCGCGAGACCAGCTTCGTCGCTGTCGGCGTGTATCCGGTGCTCGAGGACGATATCGACATCGAGATCGATGAGAAGGATCTGCGGATCGATGTCTATCGCGCCTCCGGCGCCGGCGGGCAGCACGTCAACAAGACCGAGAGCGCGGTGCGCATCACCCATATCCCGACCAATATCGTGGTGCAGTGCCAGAACGACCGGTCGCAGCACAAGAACCGGGCGACCGCGATGAAGATGCTGCAGGCGCGCCTCTACGAGGCGGAGCTGCGCAAGCGCGAAGAGGCGGCCCAGGCGGAGCACGAGGCGAAGACCGATATCGGCTGGGGCCATCAGATCCGCTCTTACGTGCTGCACCCCTACCAGATGGTCAAGGATCTGCGGACCGGCTTCGAGACCAGCGATTCCCAGGCCGTGCTCGACGGCGATCTTGACGGCTTCCTGCAGGCGGCCCTGGCCGAGCGCATCGCCGGCGGCGAAGAAGAAGAGGCGGCCGCCGAGGGGTAGCCGTAACCGCTTGGCGGTCGGCCGTTAGACATGAGCTGATAGCCAACAGCCCCTAAGCCTTCGCGGCCACGGCCTCCACCTCGATACGAAACTGCGGCTGCGCCAGGGCCGAAATCACGATCATCGTCGAGGCCGCCGCGTGCCTGGCCAGATGCCGGTCGCGGGCTTCGCGGTACGCCGCGATGTCGGCGCTGTCGGTCAGGTAGGTGTTGACGCGAACCAGATCGTGTGCGGCCATGCCCGCCTCTGCGAGGATCGCCAGGACATTGCGGAAGGCCTGGTCGGCCTGGTCGGCGAAGTCTTCGGACACCGAGCCGTCCGGGGCCACGCCGAGCTGGCCCGAAACGAAGAGCATACGGGCGCCCGGCGAAACTTCCACCGCATGGCTGTAGGCGCTGAAGGGCGGGGCGACGGTCTGGGGGCTCAGGGTTTTCAGCATGGGGCCTCGCTCGTGCGGTTGTGGTTCAGGCGTTGGCCAACGATGTCGGGGCCCGGCATCGGCTCAGATGATCTCGTCCTCGTCGAACAGCGGATCCTCCAGGATCTCCGTCTCGAGCTGTTCGATGCGCTGCTGCGCCGTGCCCAGCTTGATCGGCTCCGCCACGTGGAACAGGGCATCGCCGCGGTTGACCACCGGCATGTTCGTAAGCCCGATGACGATGCCCGCCTTGCGGGCCTCGATCGGAGACTCGGTCTCGCCCATCGGGTCGGCGACATAGCCGATGATATCGCCGACGTCGACCCGGCCGCCAAGCGATTTCGTGGATCGGACGATGCCGCCCTGCGGGGCGCGAATCCAGTATGTCGAGCTTGAATGCACCGACGCGAGGTTGCTTGGCCTGGCCCTTGAGCTCCTGATCATGCCGAGGTGATGCATGACCCGGAGAATTCCCTTCACACCGACACGCACCGCCACCTCGTCGAACCGCAGCGCCTCGCCCGCTTCGTAGACCAGAACGTCCACGCCCGCCTCTCTTGCCGCCCGGCGCAGCGAGCCGTCCCGCAGCGGTGACGTGATGATAGCCGGCGGGCTGAACGCCTCCGCCAGTTCCATCGCGCGGGGCTGATCGGGGCTGACGCGGATTTGCGGAAGGTTGCTGCGATGGATCGCGGCCGAGTGGATATCGATGCCGAAATCGCTGCGACTGACGATCTCCTTCAGGAAGACGTGCGCAAGCTGGCCGGCGAGCGATCCGTTCTCGCTGCCGGGAAACGAGCGGTTCAGGTCGCGCCGGTCCGGCAGGTAGCGACTGTGGGAGATCAGGCCGAACACGTTGACCACCGGGATGCATAGCAGCGTGCCGCGGATATTCCTTATCGACGACAGCTTCAGGAGCCGGCGGACGACCTCGATGCCGACGATCTCGTCGCCGTGCACTGCGGCGCTGACGAACAGCGTCGGCCCGTCACGCCGGCCATGCACGACGTGGACCGGCAGGGCCATCGGTGTGTGGGTCGACAGCAGGCTGATCGGCAGGTCGACCGTCGCCCGGCTTCCCGCTGGGACTTCCATGCCGCAGATCCCGAACGCCGGCCGGATTGTAGCGGCTTTTTGCTTCACAGGAGCACTCACCGGGTTCTTGGCCCGAGTCGCGGTCATGTGGTCAGCCACGGCCGCGAGTCTTGGTCTTGTGCGGTTTGGCATGCTTTTCCAGGTATTCAATTATCTTGCCTGCGATATCGATCCCCGTCGCATTCTCGACGCCTTCCAGGCCGGGCGACGAATTGACCTCCATGATGACCGGGCCGTGGTTGGAGCGCAACATGTCCACGCCGCAGACATTCAATCCCATGGCCTTGGCCGCGCGGGTCGCGGTCGAGCGTTCCTCCGGCGTGATTTTGATGGTACTGGCGGTGCCGCCGCGGTGCAGGTTCGAGCGGAACTCGCCCTCTGCGCCCTTGCGTACCATCGCGGCGACGACCTTGCCGCCGACGACCAGCGCCCGGATGTCGGTACCGCCGGCCTCCTTGATGAATTCCTGAACCAGGATGTTCACTTTGGCGCCGCGGAAGGCCTCGATCACCGACTTGGCCGATTTGTGGGTTTCGCCCAGGACCACGCCGATTCCCTGCGTACCCTCCAGCAGCTTGATGACGACCGGCGCACCGCCGGCAATCTTGAGGACCTCATCCGTCTGTTTCGGGTCGCTTGCGAAAGCGGTGACCGGCAGACCCAGCCCGTCACGGGCGAGCAACTGCAACGACCGCAACTTGTCGCGCGACCGGCCGATCGCCACCGACTCGTTCAGCGGATAGACACCCATCATCTCGAACTGACGCAATACCGCCAGGCCGTAGAAGGTGACCGAGGCGCCGATGCGCGGGATGACCGCATCATAGCCGGTCAGCGGCTCGCCCCGGTAAATCACCGTCGGCCGGTGCGAAGCGATGTTCATGTAACATTGCAGGGTGTTGACAATATCCAGGCTGTGGCCGCGTTGTTCGGCGGCCTCGACCAGGCGTTTGTGCGAATAGAGTTTCGGATTGCGCGCGAGCATCACGATCTTCATGAGCCGTTCTTCCTTTCGGTGGAGACATGGCGGTCGGTCCCGACGTGAACTTGTCCATCAGCGTTCAGCTTTCTGCCACGGTACGACGTCGACGGATCGACGACAAACCGGCCGCGCACCGAGGCGCGGCCCAACAGCATGCGAAAACCCATCTGGTCCCGATTGGTCAAGGTTACCTCGATCGGCCAGCTTTGGCCGCCCAGTATCACTTCCGTCACGATTACCAGGCGCATTTGCGAATGACCGCCGGAACTTCGGACTGCCCGGCGCCCCCGAAGCCTGGCTTCGCACGATACGCGGATTTGGTTATCACGCTGGACCGGGTGGATATCGAATCGGACCCACGTCTCGCCATTGCGGTCGAATGGCTCGATGCTCCAGGCATGCAGGGCTGCGGTCCGGGCGCCGGTATCGACCTTGGCCTTGATGCGCTCGATGCCGAGCGCCGGCAGGCCGACCCATTCGCGCCAGCCGATCGTCGGTTTTCGCTTGCGTGGGCGCAGACGACGGCGCTTCGGAGCCGCCGCGGGGCCGGCGTGGTTGTGGGATTTTCGCATGGCAGACGGGGGCTAGCGCTGACGCTCGAGAACCGCGTCGTTGACCCGGCGGTAGCTGGAAAAGGTGCGTTGGCTCAGAACCACGAAATAGGTCTCCATGTCCACCAGCACATATCCTCTTTCATAGAGCGCGCGCGCCACCGCCAGAATGGTCTCCGGGTACACGCGACGGCAGCCGGTCAGCAGTCGGAAGTGCTTCATGGACAGCCGGTATCGGCCCCGTGGCTTGCCGGCGAACGCCGTCTCGTACAATTGCTCCAGGCGTTCGGCGAGCGCCTCGACCGGCAGTGGCTGGCTGGTGTCCATTACGTTCATGGCCTGCTATATAGGAAAATATTTTCGCTATGTCAAAATTTTTTTCCCATATTTGGAAAATGCGATTGTCTTCTGCGCTCTCGAGCGCGGCCTTGCCCGGCGCCGGGGCGCAGGCAGCACGGCGCCGTGCACAAGGGTCGACACCGGACTCTTTGTGTTACCGGAGTTTCGCGCGTGTGTTTCCGGTGCGGCGCCCTGCTCTTGATCGCTCCGCTGTGAACCGCGGAAGCTAGAGCGCCTGCACCGCCGCCAGCACATCGTCGACATGACCGGGAATCTTGACCTTGCGCCAGACGCGGGCGATCCGGCCGTCGCCGCCGATCAGGAAGGTGGCGCGCTCGATGCCCATGTATTTGCGGCCATACATCGACTTTTCGACCCACACGCCATACGCCGAGCAAAGCGTGCCGTCCTCGTCCGAAACCAGCGGGAAGTTGAGCTCGTGCTTGGCCTTGAACCTGTCGTGCCTGGCGACGCTGTCCTTCGAGACGCCGACCACAGCCGCGCCGGCCTTCCCGAATGCCGCCAGCGCATCGCGAAAGCCCATCGCCTCCTTGGTGCAGCCCGAGGTGTCGTCCTTCGGATAGAAGTACAGCACCACAGGCTTGTCCTTCAGCGCGGATAACGAGAGTTCCCCGCCGCCGTCGGTCGGAAGCTTGAACTCGGGAGCCTTGTCGCCGGCATCGACGGTCATTCTGGTCTCTCCTGTCTGGGGGTAGTTAGAGCCTCGAGGTTCCGATATACCGCTGCCGCCGCCAGGATCAACCCGCATCGGCGTCAGTCAGGTTTCCTCCGGCGGCGGCAGCCGCTTGCGCGCCCTCTCGGCCGGCACATCGACGATGTCGTGGTAGACGGCGCGGACGGTTTCGTGTGCGGCGTCCATGGTGCGGCACAGGCTATCGAAATCGGGCTGGCTGGCCGCGCGTGCAAGGGCGGCCTTCAGCGAGGCCGGCGCTGTTTCCTCGGCGAACGCCCCGGCCGCCATCAGGCGCAGCGCGTCCTGCAGCCGCCACCACAGTTCCAGCGCCTGCACCAGCGTCGCAACCTTGTCGATTCCGATGACCCCGGCTTCGCCGAGTCGTTCGAGGGCCTCGACGGTGTTTTCCGCGAACACGCGCGGATGCGTCGGCCCGTGCAGCAATTGCAGGTACTGGGCGATGAACTCGATGTCCACCAGGCCGCCGCGATGGTGCTTCACGTCCCACCGGCTCTCACCCTTGTGCTGTGCGGCCATGCGCAGGCGCATATCGGCCACGTCGACGAGCAGCCGGTCGGGGTCGCGCGACCTCGCAAGGGTCTGGCAGATGACCGTGGTGATGCGGTCGTCGATGTCGGATGAGGTCGCGGCGACGACCCGGGCGCGGGTCAACGCCATATGCTCCCACGTCCACGCCTCTTCACGGTGGTAGCGCTCGAAACCGTCCAGCCGGCTTGCCGTAGGCCCGGCATTGCCCGATGGCCGCAGCCGCATGTCGATCTCGTAGAGACTGCCTTCCGCCATCGGCGCCGTTATGGCGCTGATCAGCCGCTGGCAAAGCCGTCCGAACCAGGTGCCCGGCGCCAGGGGTTTCTTGCCGTCCGATGCCTCCGCCTTCTCATCGTGGTCGTAGACGAAGACCAGGTCGAGGTCGGAGCCCGGCGACAGTTCGGCGCTGCCGAGCTTGCCCAGTGCGACAATCGCCAGGCCGCCGCCGGCCACACGGCCGTGCCGGCGCGCGAACTCCGCTTCGACACGTGGCAGCAAAGCGCACAGCACGGTGTCGGCCACCGCCGTGAGTGCCGCGCCGGCGGCCGCGCCGCCGACAACGCCGCGCAGGATCTGCACGCCGACCCGGAATTTCTGGTCGTTGGCCCAACGGCGGGTCAGGACCAGGACGTCCTCGTAATCGTTGGCCTGCTGCAGCAGGGTTTCGAGTTCTTCGGCGAGCTCTTCGCCGGGCCCCAGCGGGTTCATGAAGTCGCCGGTGAGTACGGCGTCCAGCAGCGACGGGTTGCGGCTCAACCAGTCGGCGATCCGCGGCGCGCCGCCCATGATGTCGGCGACCATGTCGAGAAGTGCGGGATTGGCGTTGAACAGCGAGAACAACTGCACGCCGGCCGGCAGTCCGCCGATGAACTCGTCGAACCGGGCAAAGGCGGTGTCCGGATTGACGGCGTTCGCGAACGCCTTCAGGAGATGGGGCATCAACTCCGTCAGGATCTGTCGGGCGCGTTCGCTGCGGGTCGCGCGGTACCGTCCATGATGCCAGTTCCGGACGATGTTCGAAATCGAGCCGCCGTCGGCGAACCCCATCTCCTCGAGTGTCTTTACCGTGTCGGGATGGTTTTCGCCGCCGGTGAACACCAGCGCGCCGCCGGCGCCGAGTTCCGGCGATTCCTCGAACAGGCGGGCGTAATGGTGCTCGACCCGGCCAAGATGGTGAAGCAGGGCCTCTCGAAAAGCGGCAGCATTTGCGTAGCCCATGAAGGCTGCGACTCGCGCAACTCCCCCATCGTCGCGCGGCAGGTCATGGGTCTGCTCATCGTTGATCATCTGCAGCCGGTGCTCGAGTTTCCGCAGGAACGCGTATCCGTCGGACATTTCGTCGGCGGTCGTTGTATCGATTCGCCCGGTCCGTGCCAGTATTCGCAAGGTCTCGACAGTTGCGCGGCTGCGCAGTTCGGGAATTCGTCCACCCCAGATTAGCTGCTGGGTCTGGCAGAAAAACTCGATTTCGCGGATGCCGCCGCGGCCCAGCTTGATGTTGTGTCCGTTCACCGCGATTCTGGCGCCGCCCCGGTGCGCATTGATCTGGCGTTTGATCGAATGGACATCCTGTATCGCGGCAAAATCAAGGTTCTTGCGCCAGATATAGGGACGCAGCCGATTGAGAAAGGACTCGCCTGCCGCGATATCCCCGGCCACCGGTCGCGCCTTGATCATCGCCGCGCGCTCCCAGTTCTGGCCGACGCTCTCGTAGTAGGCTTCCGCTGCCTCGGCGGAGACCGCCACCGGGGTGGCGCCGGGATCGGGCCGCAGCCTAAGGTCGGTGCGGAAGACATAGCCGTCCTCGGTGCGCGCATCCATCAGATGAAGCAGCTGCCGGGTCGCCTTGACGAAGATCGGGCCAAGGGCGTCCTCCGCGGCGCCGCGCACCCGCTCGGCGTCATACAGGACGATCAGGTCGATGTCGCTGGAGTAGTTAAGTTCCCGCGCCCCCAGTTTGCCCATCCCGAGCACGATATAACCCGAGCCACGTTCCGGGTCGCTTTCGTCGCTGAGCTCGATTGCGCCCTGCGCGGCGGCCGAACCCAGCACGTAGCGCGTGGCGATATGGAGGCACAACTCGGCCAGATCGGTGAGCGCGCCGGTCACCCGCTCAAGGGGCCACAAACCTGCAATATCGGCCAGGCCGACGACCAGGGCGGCGCGCCGTTTTGCCCGTCTAAGCGCGACTGTGACCCGGTTCAGACCCGTCTCTCGGGCCAGAGCCTGCCCCAGCTCCGACAGCAGCGCCGCGAACGCCGCGTCGGGGCCGCCGGTCAGCACGTCCCGCGCGCAACCGGCCTCCTGGATGAGGCACCGGCCAAGATACGGGCTGTTCCCGAATACCGCGTCGAGCAGCGCACGCCCGGCTCCGTCGCCGGCAACCGCCTCATAAAACCCGGCGAGTTCCGGATCAGCGGCCAGCGATTCGCGCAGACGGATCAATCCTGCATCGGCGCGTCCGGCATCTGCGGCTTCCGGTAACTGGTCGGTCTTGATTGATATCAGCGACAGTGTCATATGCGTTGCAGCCTGATCAAACAATGATGTGCAACGCCTGTAGCGTGGCCAAGACTCATTCGTTGCGCTATCATAAAATCATAAGACGCTGATTGTACAAAAGGAATGTGCTGAGCGTTGGTCCGCCGCACCTCCCTGATATTGACGGAACTCCTGGCGATGCTGTTCGCCGGGCTTATCGCGATTGGCGGAATCGCGGCGTATCTGCTGCATACGGGTCCGGTCTCCCTCGATTTCATGACCCCGCATCTTGAGGCGATGCTCAGCGATGAGGACGGCAGATTCATCGTCGATATCGATCGGACGGTCGTCGTTTGGGCCGGCTGGCGCGATGCGATCGACATCCGTGCGACAAAGGTCTCGGTCACTGCCCCCGACGGGATCGCTCTGGCCCGGGTCCCTGAACTGTCGCTCGGACTGTCGTTGCGGGCGCTGGTGCGCGGGCGGTTGGCGCCGACCAGCCTCGATGCCATCGGGCCGCGTATTCGAATCGTGCGCAGCGAGGCGGGCGAATTCGCGTTCGGATTGACGGATACCGAGCCGCCGCGCCCGGAGGCCGGGTCGCAGGATGTCGCCACGCCGCCACAGGACAGCCGGGCGGTGATCCGGTTCCTGATTGCGGAGCTTCTCGCCGACGAGGAGGACAGGTCAGGTCCCTTCGGATATCTGCGGCGGGTCAGTATTCTCGATGGCCAGATCGCGTTCGAGGACCGGGTCGCCGGCAGTTATTACCGCGCGCCCAATACCGATGTCGTGTTGCTAAAAGGGGGTGGCGGCATCACCGGCGGGGCACAGCTCAGTGTCCAGTACGGTGCCCGGCAGGCGGATCTTTCCGTGGACCTCTCAGTCGCCAAAGACCAAAGCTACCACGCCGCGGCAGCGTTCCAGCAGGTCGACCCGGCGGCGTTCGCGCCGAGCATCCCCCAGTTGGCGGGCCTGACCGCGATTAAAATGCCCTTGAGTGGCGAAATCTCGATTCGCGGGCATTTGGGCGGGCGTGTGGATGAAATCGGCTTCGATTTCATAGGCGGCACTGGGAAGATCGAGCTTCATGAGGTGTATCGAGAGCGTCTCGACGTCAGTTCGCTGCGCATTGCCGGTGCGCTGACAGACAATTTGAACGTGGTGCGGCTGGATCAGGCGGTCGTCGGTATCGGGGCGGCGACGATCTATGCGCAGGGCAGCGTGGCCCCGGACGGCGACGGCCGGCGGATTTCCCTCGATGCGCGCGTGGAGGGCCTGCCGGTCAATGAATTGCACCGGTACTGGCCGGCCTGGACTCATCCGATAGCGCATGACTGGGTTGCCAGTAATATTGTCGGCGGCGTCGTCGACGAGGGCACCGTTACCGTTGTGCTGCGCATCGGCGGCCCCGGGGAAGAACCGAAGGTCTCGCTTCCCGTGCTCGAGGGAAGGCTCGCTTTTACCGGCTCGAGTATCCACTACAGGCGCCCGATGACGCCCATTGCCGGGGCTGACGGCACGGCGACGTTCAACAAGCAAGGCTTTGCCTTTACGATTACCGCTGGCAGCCTTGCCGATGATATCGTTGTCAATGAAGGCACGGTCGATATCGTCAATTTGGATCGGAAGGGCGAGGCGCGGCTGATCGTCGATGCGACGGCAGAAGGGCCGCTGGTTACGGCGTTGCGGGTTCTCGACGAGGAACCGCTGCACTACGCCGGCAAAATGGGATTCGACCCTTCCAGGATGGATGGTCGCGGCATATCGAACCTTCATTTCGAATTGCCCCTGGTCCGCAATGTCACCGGAGGAATGCTGGACGTCCGGGTGGCATCCAGCCTGCAGGGTGTGGTGGCCGATGGTCCGTTCGGCATCGCCGTCACAAACGGTGAACTTGGCCTGGATGTTACGCGCGGCGCGATGCGCGTTGCCGGGGACGTCAGATTGAATGGGGTGCCCGCCGCGCTGATATGGGATGAGAATTTCGAGAGCAGGGAACAGTTCAGGAGTCGCTTCACCGTCACAGGCCGCGCGGACGATGCAGCGCGGTGGGCGCTTGGGTTGCCCGACCTTTCATACTGGGTGCAAGGGCCGGTCGATGCCGAGCTGGTCTACACGGTTCGCGAGGAAGGGCCCGCGAAGTTGACCGTGCGCGGCGATCTTGGCCCGGCACTGGTGAAGGTTGAAGAAGCGGGATGGCGCAAGGAGCCGGATGCTGCCGGCATCGGCATCATCGAGGGAACCGTCCCGGTCGCCGGTGGCCTCGTTTTCGACAGCATGCGTATCGAGACCGCGGACATGGAGGCCGACCTTGCCCTTGAGTTCCTGCGCGACCTGTCGAACGTCAGGAAGGTCACGATCAGGAAGGCGCTGTTTCGCGGCAGCGATGTTGCCGGCGAGTTAACGCTGCGCGAGGAGGGCGGTTACCGCATCGACGTAAAAGGCCGGCGGCTCGACGTGCGGCACTTCCTTACTGTCAAAGACGCCGGGGACGGCGTGCCGGAACAGGATGAGGCGACCGAACCGTTCACCGTGAAAGCGGGCTTTGATGAAGCGGTTACCGGCGAAAACCGCCGCATGTACGCCGCGAGTTTTACCGGAAAATACGATGGTCGGAACTGGGAGTCGGCGATCCTGACCGCCAAGCTTGATGAAGGTGCCGACCTCAGCCTCGCATATGGCCGCGGTGAGGGCGGGTACGAGCTGCAGGTTGAATCGCAGGACGCCGGTCAGGCGCTGCGGACCCTGGACTGGTGGGGTGAAATCCAGGGCGGATCGCTGGTGATCCGCGGATTCCGGAAGTCCGTGGGTGGCCCGCTGACCGGGACGTTCGAGGTTTACGACTTCAGAATGACCGGGGCACCGGCCGGGCTCAAACTCCTGCAACTGCTGACGGTCATAGGCCTGCCCGCGGCAATGGACGAAAGCGTCCCGTTCACCGGCATGGAGGGCGCATTCACGTATGACAATGGCGTGCTGACTCTCGGTGAGGTCGAAGCCTGGGGACCCGTCGGTGTCCACGTCAACGAGGGTGGCTGGCTCGATTTCAACCAGCGCCGTATGAAGCTGGTTGGCGTTGTCGTACCAGCCAACACCGTGCAGGGGCTGATCGGGAAGATTCCGCTCCTCGGGTTCTTCCTGGGCGACGGTCTGATCGCGACGAACTTCGTGGTTTCCGGGCCATTGGACAAGCCGGATGTCAACCCGCAGGAAGCGACAACGCTGCTGCCTGGATTCCTGCGCAAGCTGTTTCGCCAGGCTGAAACGACGAATGGCGACCAAAAGGCAGGCGACCAACCCGGCGCCGTTTCGCCGCGCGTCCAGGAATGACCTGTTCGACAGTCAGGTCGGGCGTACCAGCGCGTGCCGCTTCCTTCCCGCTGAGAGTTTGACGACGCCTTCGCTGTTGACATCGGCCAACGTGACCTGCGCCGTCTCCCCGGTGATGACCGTATCGTTGATTCGTGCGCCGCCACCCTTGATCAGGCGCCGGGCCTCTCCGTTGCTGCCGGCAAGGCCGGCGCGGCGCATCAGTTCGAAGGCCGGCACGCCGGTCTCGAGTTCGCCGCGGTCAACCGCGATGGTCGGCAGATCGTCGGCGATGACACCCTGCTCGAAGGTCTTGCGTGCGGTCGCGGCTGCGGCGGCTGCGGCCGCCTCACCGTGGCACAGCTTCGTTGCCTCGCCGGCCAGGATCTTTTTTGCCTCGTTGATTTCAGCACCGTCCAGCGCCTCCAGCCGGTTGATCTCATCGGGCGGCAGATCGGTGAAGAGTCTGAGGAACCGGCCGACATCGGCATCTTCGGTGTTGCGCCAGTACTGCCAGTAATCATACGCGCTCAACCGCTCTTCGTTCAGCCACACCGCTCCGGACGCCGTCTTGCCCATCTTCGCGCCCGACGATGTGGCCAGAAGCGGGGTGGTCAGCCCGTAGAGTTGCCTCTGGTCGCATTTGTGGGTCAGTTCGATACCGGCCACGATATTGCCCCACTGATCGGAGCCGCCCATCTGCAGGACGCAATCCTGGCGGCGTGACAGTTCCAGGAAATCGTATGCTTGCAGCACCATGTAGTTGAATTCGAGGAAGCTCAGCGGCTGTTCCCGGTCAAGCCGCAACTTGACCGACTCGAACCCGAGCATGCGATTGACTGAAAAATGGCGGCCATACTCGCGCAGAAAGGGAATATACTGCAGATTATCCAGCCAGTCGGCGTTGTTGACCACCACCGCGTCGGTTGAGCCGTCGCCGAAATCCAGGAATTTCTCGAATATCCGCCGGATGCCCCGGATATTGGCGGCGATCTGTTTTTCGGTCAGCAACTGACGTTGCTCGTCCTTGCCCGACGGGTCGCCCACTTTGGTGGTGCCGCCGCCCATTAGGACGATCGGCTTGTGCCCGCTGCGCTGCAACAGCCGCAGCAGCATGATCGACACCAGGCTTCCTGCATGCAGCGAATCGGCAGTGGCATCGAAACCGATATAGGCCGGGATCGGCCCCGCGCATGCGAGCCGGTCCAATGCCTCGAGATCGGTGCACTGGTGCATGAAACCCCGCTCGATCGCGGCTTTAAGGAAATCCGAATCCGGGCTGGTCATCTTCTTCGTTCGTTCATATGGACAGGCGGCTTGCCGGCGGGCGCTCCGTTTATCACAATCGCCCGCCATCGACAATAAACACCGGAATATAGCCGAGAAGGGGCTGTCTACGCCCGTCGTCGCGATCGGCTTGATGAGCGGCACGTCGATGGACGGTGGCATACGCCAATCTTGCGGTGCGTTGCCTCGCCGGACTTCCGCTGAATTTTCCGTCGACCACGGGCGTTGTCCGGCCGACCCTGAGCGGCACATTGCTCAAATGCCCGCGTTAACCTTTTCCTCATTAACTATTTTCAAGTAATTTCCGGATACTCTCGCCGGAGGACGCAGGGGCGCAGATGCGCAATTTAGGCGGCAGGACATGACAGCTTCGAGAGTACGGCCGGTTCACCGAAAGCCTTTCACCGCGGAAATCCAGCAGCGGCGGGATCTCAGGGTCAGCAATGAGCAGATCCTGCATGAGATCAAATCCCTGGAAAGCCGGCTGGAAAAACTGGCGGTGGGCAACATCGAGCTTGAAGGCGCTACGCCTGGCACGCTGCTCGATCAGGTCGAGCGGACCAAGAAGGAAATTGCAACGCTCATCACCCAGAACACCAAGGACGACAGACTTGCCACCGCGGCGCGCGAACTGCAGGCTGTGGTCCGTGCAACAGAAGGCGCGACCTTCACGATCATCGATATTGCCGAGCGGGTCGACGAGCTTCTTCACGATCTGAAATCACACACAGGCGACTCCACGATCGTCGCGACGGCGGACGAAATCGCCGAAACGACCACCGATCTCTATGAGGCCTGCAACTTCCAGGACATCACCGGCCAGCGCATCAAGAAGGTGGTCAATACGCTGCAGTTCGTCGAAGAGCGGCTGGCCGCGATGATCGAAATCTGGGGTGCCGAAACGCTGGCCGTAACCGAGCATTCGGCGCAAGTCCGCGACGGCGAGGAAAAGCTGCTTCAGGGCCCGCAGATGGAAGAGGATGCGATCGCCCAGGAAGACATCGACAAATTGTTCGAATAGCCCCGGAATCCAGACCGCCAGCGAGAATACGGCGTCGCCGCACGGCGCCGTTTTCTGAATCCTTTGCAGCGCCGGAGGGTTTGCCGGCACTGTGGGGTGATCTCGCAGCCGCGCCATTGCGCGGGGCCTTAGAGCATTATCCACTTACGTGGAATCGGCATCGGCCCACTCGCCCACCCGGCCGCCCACAGCATACGATACCGTTGGGTGGCCCGGTGGGGGAGCGGGCCGGGGCGAACTTAACGATAAGGCGCTAGCGGGCGGTTGTCTTCTCGGACGCTGAGGCCAGATAGGCGGCGATGTCGGCGTCGAGTTCGGCCAGCCGGTTCGAAAAGAAATGGTTGGCATCCGGAACGATCTGGTGTTCCACGTTGATGCCCCGCTGATGGTTCAGCTTGTCGACGAGCTTCCTGACCGAATCGATGGGGACGATTTCGTCCTTGTCGCCGGTGATCACCAGGCCGGATGATGGGCAGGGGGCGAGAAAACTGAAATCGTACAGGTTCGCAGGTGGCGCGACGGAGATGAAACCGGTGATCTCCGGCCGGCGCATCAACAACTGCATGCCGATCCATGCGCCGAAGGAAAATCCGGCGATCCAGCATTCGCGGCTGTTCTGATTGTACGACTGGAGCCAGTCCAGTGCGGAGGCCGCGTCCGACAGTTCGCCTTCGCCTTTCGTGAAGGTACCCTGGGACCGTCCGACGCCGCGGAAATTGAATCGCAGGCAGGCAAAACCCCGTTTCACGAAGATGTGGTACAGCGTGTAGACCACCTTGTTGTTCATCGTCCCGCCATGCTGCGGGCTGGGATGGAGCATCAGGGCAATCGGGCTGTTGGGCGCAGGGCCGGGATGGTATCGGCCTTCGAGACGTCCTTCGGGACCGTTGAATATGACTTCTGGCATCGTCCTTACCGTAGCGCGCCGAGATTCACGCTGTTTGATTAAGTCTGATTAAAACGCTGGGATTTAGGCCATTATATCCCAGAAAACCTTAGATATTTCCCATAGTATCTTGACTGTTATTGCGGGAAATTGTATATCCTTATCCGGAAACGGTTATTCCAGCCACTTGTGATCATGCGTGGCCGGCGGCACTGCTCTCCGGCGATGAACAGCCGCAGCATAATAAATGGATGGACGGCAAGATGTTCAAGTATTTGAAGGAAGAAATCGACGGGATGATGCAGCGCGATCCAGCCGCGCGTTCAAGACTGGAAGTCGTGCTCTGCTACCCCGGTTTCCACGCCATCGTCTTTCACCGGATCGCGCATCCCCTGTGGAACCGCGGCTGGAAGATCCTGGCGCGGTGGATTTCGCAGGTGGGGCGCTTCATGACCGGCATCGAGATTCACCCGGGCGCGCGCATCGGTCGCAGTTTCTTCGTGGACCACGGCATGGGTGTGGTGGTCGGCGAAACCTCGGTGATCGGCGACAAAGTGACGCTGTATCACGGGGTTACGCTGGGCGGTGTCGCACCGTCGGTCGATGCCGACAGCCAGCGCGACCAGAAGCGCCACCCGACGCTGGGGGACAACGTCATCGTCGGCTCCGGGGCGCAGGTGCTGGGACCGATTACTGTCGGCCACGGCGCGCGCGTTGGCGCGAATGCCGTTGTCACCAAGGATGTCGAGTGCTGCGTGACCGTGGTCGGCATTCCGGCCCGGCAGGTCTCGAAGGTCGCGGTCGAGGAGAGTTTCGAGCCTTACGGCACGCCGATGGGGGATCTGCCCGATCCGGAAGCACAGATGATCGATTGGCTGCGCAAGCAAATCGGCGAGTTGAAGGGCCAGATCGGAGAGGTGGCGCTGTTGCAGGCGCGGATCGACGAACTCGAGCGGGAACTTGCCGTGGTCGAGGAGCGGATGGGTCCGGTCAGCATGCCGCGCAGCGCAAAAGCCGTGCAAGCGGCAGAAACCAAGAATTGACGGGTAACCACAGGCGGCGCGCCGCCAATTTGAGAGAGTTCGGGAGAATACACCGATGCGGTTAAGTACCAAGGGACGATACGCCGTTATGGCGATGGTTGATCTTGCGATGCACAGTGGCGGCAAGCCGATCGCGCTGGCCGCCATCGCGGAACGGCAGGAGATTTCGTTGTCGTATCTCGAACAGCTGTTCGCTCGCCTGAAACGCCATGCGCTTGTCAAGAGTGTGCGCGGCCCTGGCGGCGGTTACCTCCTGGCTCGCGGGGCGAGCGGGACGCGAGTCTCCGATATCATACTCGCCGTGGACGAACCGATCCGCGCGACCCGCTGCGACCCCAATTCGCCGCATGGCTGTACCAGTACCAAAATGCGCTGCGCGACGCATGATCTTTGGGCCGAACTGAGCAACCAGATTCACCTGTTCCTCAATTCGGTCACGTTGACCGACATCGTCGACCGCCGCGTTCTCGGGGCAAGCGGCCGGTTCATGGGCAACGACGCGGCCGCGAACCCCGGCCGGGTGATGGTCGACGCCGCAGAATGACATGCGGCGGGGTGCCTGTGCATTTTGACTGTCGAGAGTCCCTGCTACCTCGATCATAACGCGACTGCGCCCTTGCGCCCGCAGGCGGCGCAGGCGATGTCGTCGGCCGCCGTCGAATACGGCAATCCGTCTTCCGTGCACTCTTTCGGGCGCGCCGCCCGGCGTATTGTCGACGATGCCCGTGGGCGCGTCGCCGCGCTGGTTTCCGCCCGGCCGGACGATATTGTCTTTACCAGCGGCGGCACGGAAGCCAACAATCTCGCACTGCGCGGCTGCGGCCACGGCCGTATCCTGGCGTCTGCGGTCGAGCATCCCTCGGTGCTGGGGGCTGCGGACGGTATCGAACCCATACCGGTCGACGACGACGGCATCGTCGACCTTGCGGCCCTGGCGCGACTGCTGGAAAGCAGGGACGGGCCCGCGGTCGTCTCGGTCATGCTGGCCAACAACGAGACCGGGGTCATTCTACCGGTGGCCGAAGCGGCGCGCATTGCGCGCCAGAAGGGGGCACTGGTCCATTGCGACGCGGTCCAGGCCGCCGGCAGGCTGCCGCTGGATATGGCTGCGCTTGGCGTCGACATGCTGACGCTCTCTGCGCACAAGTTGGGCGGGCCGAAGGGCGTGGGCGCGCTCGTCGTCTCCGAGAGCATCCGTCTGGACCCGATCTTCCGCGGCGGTGGGCAGGAGCGTGGCCGGCGGTCCGGCACAGAGAACCTCCCGGGCATCGCCGGCTTCGGGGCGGCGGCAGATGCGGCCGTGGCGGAGATCGACGCGGCGCAGGGAACCGCACGCCTGCGCGACGGGCTGGAGGATCACATCCTGCGTGACGTCCCCCGGGCGCGGATCATTGGCGCCGGCGTCCGGCGGCTCCCCAATACGAGCTGCATCGTCTTGCCGGACATTCCCGCCGAGACGCAGATCATGGCGCTCGACCTTGCCGGATTCGCGGTCAGCGCCGGTTCCGCCTGCTCCTCCGGGAAGGTGAAGGCCAGCCACGTCCTCCAGGCCATGGGCCTGCCGGAAGAGATCGCCGGCTGTGCGATCCGCGTCAGCCTTGGCCTCACCAACGATGCGCTGGAATTAGATCGTTTCGTGGCCGCCTACACGGAATTCGCCGCGCGCGCGGGCGTGTCGGCAGCATAGTCTGATCGATACGCCGGTCTTACCCCGTGCGGGGATGCGACAATTTGGACCAGTCCGTATCCGTTTTTCCCTTGAAATCAGGACTAAACTGTATATGTTTTAACCGGACTAAATTAGTACGGTATTTGGAATCGTGTTCAAGATCAGCAGGATGACGGATTACGGGGTCGTGGTCATGGCTCAGCTCGCACAAGCGACGGACGCTGTGGTGACCGCACCCGACATCGCCAGCGCGGCCGGCCTGCCGGCGCCGACAGTCGCCAAGATCCTCAAGCGCATGGGCCGGGGCGGCC
>Ga0224512_10001820_pt1 | contig 19956 bp, 23 predicted proteins | sample SF_May12_sed_USG_4_FD_169103 | JGI IMG/M metagenome (GOLD analysis project Ga0224512, IMG submission 169103) | Sediment microbial communities from San Francisco Bay, California, United States - SF_May12_sed_USGS_13 | ecosystem: Environmental > Aquatic > Marine > Sediment | place: USA... | reverse complement strand
ACAGAGAACCAAGATATGAAAATACATAAAGAATGCACATATGTCTGCATTGAAGGTCCACGATTTTCAACTAAAGCTGAATCAAAATTCTATAGAACCACAGGAGCAGAAATTATTGGTATGACACTTGTTCCAGAATGTCAACTAGCAAGAGAGGCTCAGATTTGTTATGCTTCAATTTCAACAGTTACAGATTATGATGTTTGGGCTGAAAAACCGGTTACAGCTAAAGAAGTTATGGAAACGCTTTCAAAAAATATAGAGAGAACAAAGAAAATACTAACAGAATTAATAGACAAAATTCCTAAAACTAGAAGCTGTTCATGTGAGAAAGCATTAGCAGAAGCAGAATTTTAGTCATCAAGAAATAGAATCAATAGTGACTTTATCTAATCGGTCTTTAAGTAATTCAGGAAAAAATACAAAACAAATGCAGGTTCAAAGTATTCAAGACAAAATTACCAGATTCCTTGAGAGAAAGTTCAGAGCATCTCACAGTCTTTCTACAAAAAATACCTACAACTCGTCACTAAGGCGATTCATAGAGTTTCTGCATGTACAATATGATATCGACATTGAAGAACTGCTGCAAAAAATAAAAACAAATCAGATAGACCCAATCGATACCCTGGATACCTTTTACTCTTTTTTGGCCAAATACAAACGAGAAAATTCACAGAAAATAGGATACAGCAACCATACAATATGTGATTACATCACAGTGGCAAAGGAGTTTCTAAACGGAGAGGGATGTAAGATATACCAAGAGGACCTAAAGCAGAGATTCAGACTGCCACGAAAAACCAATGTCTATGAAAAGGGACTGACAAAAGACATCATCAACAGAATAATCAGACTGGCAAACCCCAAGCTAGCAGCAGTCATACTCATTTCATGCTCCAGTGGTATGAGAATTGGAGAAATAACGCAGCTTAGGCTGTCAGATATTGATTTTACACTAAATCCAGTCACAATTACAGTCAGATCAGAGACTACAAAGACCAGAGAAACCAGAATTACCCACATAACATCCGAAGCTGTCAGTTCTTTGAGGGACTATATTTCCAGACAAAAATTGCCAAAGCAAAATGAGGATTATGTGTTTTTGCTGCAACATGAGGACAGACTCAGACATCTCAAAGAAAGACTGGCCAAAAATCAATACAGCAATACTGGTCTTAAAAAAATGGACAAGAAAAATATCAAAATATTAGAAGATAATTTGAAGACCACAACCAAAGAAGAAAGATATGCAAAAAGTGTGCTAGCTACAAATCATAATTTAGAAAAGCAGCTAGCGAATCTGATCAAGAACATTCCACAGCTTAATGTTAAAAATGAAAACGGTAGAAGATCAATTCACTTTCACGCCTTTCGTGCATGGTTTAAGACTCAGGTTACCGATGCACACCAATCAGACTTTGCCGAAGCCTTGATGGGTCACAAATCACTTAGATTACTGTACTATAGACAAAACGACAAGATGCGGGCAAAAACATATCTTGATGTAGAGTATGCAGTAACAATTTCAGACACTGAAAAGATTGACAGAAATTATTCAGACATGCAAAAGGACAATTCAGAATTGAGAGGAATTGTTGATTCTTTGTCAAGACAGATTAATAGTCTGGAGAAAAAAATTGAAATCAATAATTAAGACAAGTATTTCACGTAAACTAATTTTTTTTCACATGTAGTACAATGTTTGTGATCCAAGGAGATGATGAACTAAAAATTCCATGAATGGTATGGATGATTCAAGGTGTGAAGAGCATTATTGGAGCCCAAATGGATCTTATTTTTGCATACATTGTGGAACAGACATTAACAAAAATCAGAATTGATACTATCATGTGAATTGAACCTGTAGATTTTAGAGGTTCAAAGCCAATGACGGGATTAGTCAATTTTCGTTAGAACCCTACACAATTTCTACACCTAGGAGTTTTGTCAATATGATAAATTTTAATAAAAAAACTTTCATTAGACTTTTTTTAGAGTATTTTCATGAGCAATTCTTTTCCAGAATCTAAATTACGGATACGGATGAGCTCTCATGACGCACATTATGCCGGAGATCTTGTTGATGGTGCACGAATTCTTAATCTGTTTGGAGATTTAGCTACTGAATTAACAATTCAATATGATGGAGATGAGGGTCTTCTTCGAGCTTATGATAAAGTCGAGTTTTTAGCTCCAGTACATAGCGGAGATTTCATCGAAGTTACAGGAAAAATTATTGAAGTAGGAAAAACCAGTAGAAAAATAAGATTTGAAGCATACAAGGTGATTGCTCCAAACAAAGACAATACAAATGAAAGTGCTTGTGATGTACTTGATTTGCCAATTCTTGTGGCAAAAGCAACTGGTACATGTGTAGTAACTCTAGAAAAACAAAGAAAAGGTAAATCTTAGGTTTTATTTTTATACTCTATCCTTTCCCAAAGTCTCGAATCATCATGTCAGTGAATGTCCTCTCGCTGGTGTAATCAAAGACCATTAGTGATGGTGGAAACTTTGGGAATAATACTCTGGTATGAAATTCAATTATCTTATCAAATGATGTGTGATTTAACGCATACACATCTCGCAGCAATGGAACAGGTTTAGGGTTCTCTCTTGTCGGTGTTGGCATCTCATGAATTACAATACCAAAGAAATCATTTTGTGATGCTGGGTCTTCTCCGTAGATGTATCGTGGCAATGATGTAAGATTAAGAAGAAGAGAAAAGAGAACTAATTATGTTTTTTTTCAATTTCATCAAGTAGTTTTCCTAAGATATCATAAATTTTCTTAAAACTCACTCTTTTTTCTTTTATTTCATTCCATGCTATTTGTTGTTCTCGTTCTAATCCTCTGTCAATAAACTGTAAAATAAAATATTTTTTCCCGATAAGTTTTTTTAAATCACCGTCAGTAGGGGTCATCGAATGTGCAAACTTGTTTCTATATCTTCCAACCTCTTCTAATTTTATCATTAAAGTAGGATTCTGTTTAAGAAAATCAGGATAAAGGCTTTCAAGAAATTTTTTAAATATTTTTATGATTTTAGCATAAAAAATTCCAACATCTTGACCGAAAAACAAATGACAAAATAGACAATGATCTTCGAAACTTCTTGAGAAGTGACTCGCAATAACTGATTGGATTACAGCTTCAATATTTGTGGTTAAGGTAGTTACAGTAGCAATAGTTGAATTAATCTCGTTTCTTAATTTTTCAATTTCTTCCTCTTCAGTCACTTATCCACTAATCACATACTGTTCTTTATTCTTTCAGTCACATATCCTCGCCATAATCCCCGTACTGGAAATATTCTGGTTTGTACCAAGTACTTGCTGAATTGTAGAAATCGCACTCATAATACATTGGATACATAGGTCCTAGCCTTTCCCGTTCTGCATCCAGAAACTCCTGATTAATCAGTCCGGCATCGACTGCCATGGTAGCCGGTATCTCGTGAATCTTGAACTGTGACATCGAAGAGTTTGCATCTATGTTCTTCTTTAGCTTGGACATCTCATAGATTTTGTAGATCATTCCTGATGGCCTGCGTGGTGGTGATTCAATTAGCATGGTTCCGTTTGTGTTTGCAAGTCTGGAGAATGCAGCTCCAAACACCTCTGCATCATCCACTCTTGAACCTGCTGCAATGTCTGACATGTGGATGTGTGCAACCTCCTTCCATGACCATATACTGCCGGGGTTTGAACCGCCTAACCCGATTATTCTTGTTGGCTTGTGCGGGTTTTCCGTCACCATCCTCAAAGTGCCAGAACATGACTTGTGTAAATGCCTCAGTATGCACAGCCAGGTTCATTACTGACATATTTTCCATAACGCATCATTAGCCATACGAATCCTAACAGAGTTTTTCTGTCAAACGACAAATCATAAATGTCGAGAGTTAAGTCACCTATTTGCACTAGCCGTTGAATCCTATTTCCCTTCCATGTCTCGTCTGCAATTTTTTCTCCAGCATTGTTATTAATCCCATAAGGAATGTCGTAGACAGGATTTTGTTCGCCTATTAGAATATCCTCACCATTTGTGTCTTTCAAAAAAAATATGTAATCTTCTAATAGGAATGACCCAAGAAGATTTTCTTCGGAATCCTTGATTTGGTAATTTCCCTCTACTTTTAGGATTAAGGATCCATCATTATCAAACAATGAGGATCCTTTTGATTTTGCTAATTGATTGCCATTCTCGTCGGTGATGATTATGGAGTTCCATTTTGTTATAAACACATATTTTGTTCTGTTATTATCAAAGATACCATTCTCAATCAAGTTGTCTTTAAAGTAAAATCACATGTAATAAAATGGAAGATGATTTTCAATAAAGATATTTGAAAATAACTTTAAGTTTACTTTGGTCAGATAATCACTTCATAATCTTGTACAGGATTATGAAAATTAGGTAAAATTCAACAATATAACGGTCTTAAGATTTTCAAATTGAGAATCATAATTCTAAGTTAAAAGCAAATTATGAATCTAAAAAAATATGCCTACACAAAAAAATATTGTGATATATTTTTTTTGTGTAACTATTCCACTACTGTTTCTAATTCTACAATTATCTGTTACTGGATATTGTTTTCTTGGGATTTGTGATGATGAAATTGAAATTATATCTGCTACTTATCCATCACCAGTAAAATATCATCAAGACTTTCTAGTAATTTTCACGGTTAAGAATGCAGGAGAAAATACTGCGAAAAACTGCATTTTACATTTTGCACCAAATGCTAGAATAATTGATGAAATTCGCTCACCTTCTTTTAACATCGAATCAAATGAAAAATCATTCATAACTTTGGGCTTTTCTGGTTTTAGAAAGGATAGTCAAACTGTTAATGTCATAGAGAGTGATTTGGAAAGAACTATGACTGCATGGGTAGTTTGTGATGATCTTGAATCTCATAGAGCTACTTTTGGAACGATTATTGATTCTTCTTCAATCGAAGAGAAATTAAGAGAATCGCTTTCTGAGAATCCATGAGATTTTCATAATCCTATACAAGATTATGCAATCTTCAAATTCATTTTATTTATGAAACCAGTGCAATTACAGGCATAACTTTTCTATATTTTCCTCTGGGTTTTACCCTGACCCTTGAGCCACAGCAAAGACACGACTTGATTCCTGAATTGCCCACCTTGGCATATTGAACAGAAAATGAAACATTGCAAGTTGAGCATCTGACAAAACCGATGTCATACAAAGAATTATGATTTTTTCTACTATACCAGTTGAAGAGCATCTATTACAAAGGCCATACTTTCAAATATACATAACGGCAACGGTTTTGGATTGTTCCTTGTAGGGGATGGCATCCCATGTATAACAATTCCAAAGTATGTTTTGAATTATTCCATTATAGAAGTGTTTAGAACTTTTATCCTAACAACCACTCGCCGGTTCGTTTTGGTAATCCCCAAAAATTTCATTATACAAACAGATGAAAAAACAAAGCAATGTTTTTCTGTCAAATGAATTGTCTTTGATTTCGAAAATATTTGTTGGAGGAAAAGGCCTCATAAAACGATCAATCTTTTTTCTTTTATCATCCTTAGGACGAAAAAGTGCGATTGATTTTTCATTATTGTCTGCAATCTCGTAACAATCATCTCTGCCTGTATGTTTACTAATCAAAATAATTTTGTTATTTGTGTCATACATTCTAATTTCATGATATAATGAATGCATTTTCTCCCTCACTGTGCCAAGAAGTTTATTTTCTGAATCTCTTATTTCGTATGTGGCTCCAAGAGACCAGACTTTTTTAGATGACCTACCAATTTTTGAACCATCAGAATCTAGTAATAGAAAATGCGTTCTTAGATGTCCTACTTGCTTGATTTCCCCAACTATTTTCTCATCTTGATCTACTATGATTGCATGAGTTGAAAGTCCAGATTCGTCATGAATTGTCAAATTATTAAAATTTGGATCAAGAAGTTTTGACTGACTCAAGGTATGAATGTAATTTGTAATTTGATTACTTAAACTAAAGAGGAAATTATCATTATATTATCTACATATCCTCCACATAATTCCCATACTGGAAATACTCCAGTTGGCACTATGTTTTGATCTCGACTTGTTTTAAATAATTTTGGGAGGGGTTGTATATCATGGAAGCACAAATTGTATCATGTTTGAACTGTGGAGATGACTACTCTATGGAGCAGCCCTGCTGTCTATATCCCATGGTAGAAGATTGAACATAATTATCATTACGATAAAAAAATATCAATTTCCACATATCTTCACCATAATCTGAATACTGAAACATCTCTGGCTTGTACCAGGTACTTGCCGAATTGTAGAAATCACACTCGCAATACATCGGATACAAAGGACCTAATCCTTCTTGCTCTGCATCAAGAAATTCCTGGTGATTAATCCAAGTTTCTAATCTCCATACTCGTATTCTTCCCATGTATCATCAGACCATTTTGCCTTGTCAGTTCCGTACTTTTCCATAAAATCAGCCTCTCTTTTGTCTGCTTTTTCTGCTCTCTCCAGTCTCTTCTTGTCTATCTGTTCTAGATCCTCATCAGTAGCATAGCATCTCATCTCTGCAAAACTTCTAAGGGAATATCCAGACATCATAAAGTGAGTGCAGACACCCAGTCCCAATTCCTTGAATCTTTCAAAGATTGACTCTGCAGTTTTTAGATCACACTTTGTAAGCTTGATTACCTCATAGAGAAAATCCTTTTCTTGCAGTTCTGATTTTTCTGCAAAGACTAGCTTTCTTGTAATCTCTATGATTTGTTGCTCGTTAGTTTCGGAAGGATCTTTGTCTGATGATTTCAGTTCCAGATTCAATTCTGCCTACTCCACAAATTCTTCTTGTCTTCTGAAATTACCTTGTCAATTCTTTTAATTGCAGAGTCAGATACTGCCATTTTCTGGCCAAATGTGTAATATCTTTGCGTCTGATTTTGCCCCTTTAGGTGTGAATTGAGAAAGTCTATGGCATAGTTCATTGTTGTTGCACGTGATTCAGATATCTTTTGATGTATGCCTATAATTTTACAGTCAAGATCAAGGATCATTTTCTCAATTGTAATTTTTTCAGAAATGTTTTGAGTATCATCAAGATATTCCCTTATCCTGGTTCTCTGAATGTCCAGTCTTTCTAGAATTGGATATATTGTAGATTCAACTTGTATGTCATTTGATTTTGTTATTTTAGAGTACCAATGTTTGATGTCACCGTTTATCGTATTACGGTTTATGTTCATCAGTCCTGAAATCTTTCTTGCTGAATATCCATGATCAAAATGAAGTCGATACACCTCGTTTCGTCTCTTTTCTAGTTCTTGTTTTGAGTATGGGCCACGTTTGTGAGGTTTTGGCATAAATTGGCCTAAATTGTGCTCATTTTCTTTGATAAATGCAGGAGTTATCTCTTCAAAGGTCACAATTTAGAGGAAGACTCCATTGAATAAAAGGCCAATTTTGAATTGTAATGTAATCAATGTTAGAATTTTTTATTATTCTGGAGGAGTTGCTGCATTCAGAATTCCTAACAAGTTTCCACCATCATCTTCAATACGGATATTGATATCAGAGGACACGATGTCGGCACTTTCATCCCAAGACGGATGTCTTATTGCAATTCCATGTTTCTTAGTAAGTTGCCACCATTTCTCAGTGCTTTGATCATAATTGTCAGTTCTAACAGTTGACGCAAAATTTCCACCGTATACATTTGTTATAATAAATTCTCCAAAGATAAGTTCCCCATACTTTTCATGATGAATAACTAAATTCTCCCTGAGTTGTTCGGATATTGGATTATTAATTTTGCTCTTCATAAATGGGGTTAATTTGGCCTTTGGAGTAGATACCCATTCTATCTCTTTTTGTTTAATGAAGTCTAGTCTGTTTTGCTCTCCCATTTTTTCAAATTTTTTGTTTTCTTCCCTGAGTTGTTCTTGCAATATGGGGTTTTTAGCAAGATCTTTTAGATGAGAAATCTTGATTGAGACAATTTCAGTGTTCATGTAAAAAGGAGCTACCTCTCCACCTTCTGTCTCTATTACGATTTGGTAATGTATTGGATCTTGAAGCACCATGACTCTCTGATTGATTAGCCATTCTATTGCGTTGATGAATTCATAGTCAGATATCTCATTATCGGCCCAAACCCCCGCAGTGAATTTTATCCAGGATGGTATGAGTTTAGAATTTTCTTCTGCAATAACCGTTTGAGTTACTAATAGCAATCCTACTGATGCAAATAAAATTACTGCAAGAATGGTTTTTCTAGAAAACTTTTCTGAATTGCTTGTGTGAGTCAAAGTATCGAAAAAATGTTTTTTATTTTTGTTTTTGCTCATTTTTTTCACTTAAATTATTTATTTTTCTCCTTTCTTGACTGCTCTATGGAATATAACCCTAGACTAAATACCCCCAAAGCAATTCCTGTTAGACCTAGTATCAAAGCATAATTATTTTCAATCTGTCTCTCATGAGGCATTTCATAGTCTATAGAATAGATTTTTCCTCCTTCAAAATTCCAGTTAATTTGCTGATTTTCACGAGCTAGTGGTTTTTCTCCCTGAGGGAACATGTCAAACCTATCTGCATTTTTATCTATTAGAATTGTGGCTCTGGAAGAAATTGATGAAAACCCTGTTTCGTATCGCTCTGGATTTAATACATTCCAGACTTCTGGAGGGGGAGTTCCATCATTGAACGAGAATTCTACAGAATGGCTAAAAGATTGCGTTCTGTCCACCTTTACAGGTAAATTGATTTCAAAAAATTGATTATTGTCAGAAAATGTACATGGGTTTTGAGCTGAGCATTGAAATTCCTTTGTAACTAGGGTAAACTGTTCTGTTCCCTGAATGGTCCAACCAGAATTTTCAGACAATGTTCCATTAAACGGGAGAATCACCGTAATGCTTGCAGGATTCTCCCTATTTGTCATATCAGAGATCGCTTGTACGTTAATTTTGTGTGGTTCAGTTGTGGTATCAAAATAGAAAACTATCGAAGACAGTGGAAAGTCTTCAGTATACACAAGTTTTGTCGGACCCAGTGGCAACCCATCTCTATCTAGATCTTTACTCAGGGGAAGTGAAATTGCAATAATTGCAAAAAGCACAACACTGCCAATCCACATCGCATGCCAACGTTTTGCCAATACTTCTTAATTTTGTAATTATTACATAAGGCATTCATTAAAAATCAGAAATGATAAATGCTTGGTGAAACAATTAGGAGATTTTTGATTTAAAAAAAGAACATCTTACACTATAATTATTCCATTTTCAACCATAAACTGTATTCCTTTCAGAAAGTCGTCATCAGAGATTAGTCCTCTACCCCACCAATCGGCATTATTCTTAATCCATGCAGGAATTTCCTGAGAACCATCTGTGGTAGATGTCGTGGTTTCTGGAATTTGGATGATTCCTTCTTTTATCAAAAATTGTATTCCTCCGACAAAGGCCTTGTCATCAATGGTACCATCTACCCACCACTTTGCATTGTTCTTTATCCAATCCGGAATTGAATTATTTGGCATCGTACTTGATTTGTTTCCCTTGATGCTAATTTTTTCGACTGGATGAATATATGAAATACTAATGCTTGTTTGTCCAGTTGTTTGGTCTTCTGTAATCATAAAGGCATCTTCTGCTACACCATCAATTGTAACTGTAAATGGTGCCATCAAAACGTTGTCAAAATACACTTCAGTAGATGCCAATTTGGATTCTCCTTTTGATTCAAACAATATTGTTTGGTTTGTTTCATCAAAGGAGAAATCAGTTATTGTAGAATCAGAAACAATCTTAATTTCATGTGATTTATTATCAATCATGATTTTTTCTTTGGTTATCTTGAGTCCAAATAATTCTGCATAACTGTAAGGATCAGAGATGTCAATTGTGTTTTCAATCTTTAGTGTGTTAAGTGAATTTTCAAAGAGAGACAAATCACTATTGCCATCAATTTCATGAGTAGTCATATACATTGGACTGATGACATATTGAGGAGTCATAAACACGTAGGTAGACATTGTAATTGCCATGTTTTGGATTGGATCTTGACATACAGAATTAATTTGAATCGTCTTCATTTCATTGATTTCCAGAATGGTTTGATTTGATATGTCACATTCCGGCAAGGATTCAATTCCAAGATCTTGAGTTTCACTAGATGATTGAGAAGCGGCACTTTCTACTGCCTGAGAGATAAATTCTGAAAAGGAATCAACAGATGATGTCTCCATTGTTGTAAGCATCATCATTTCAACATTCTCAACTGGATCAAATTCAGTAGGCGACATAGTCACAAGTGTCATTCCTGAATAAAGTTCCATCATGCCTTGTAATTCTGCAGGCATCTCCGAATAATCAATGTCTTTTGGGAATGTAATTGCAAAACCGGCCCAGTTTTGAGGAAATTCCATTTCTACCCCTACCTCAGAATTAACATACTTTCCACTAATTATTTCAGGCATAATTGCAGCATCGCTGGTTGTTTCAAATATTGCAGTTGGTCTATCAATTATGCTATCTTTTATGCATACTGTATCTAGTTCTGCTTTATCCATCGGTACAACTGTAAAGTTGACAGAATTGCGAGAGACACCATCCCAAACGTTTGGATATTTCTGTAAAATATTCGTCCACATGGATTCGCTCCAATCATCTTCGTCAATCAACACGACAAAAGAACCAATATTCATCATATAGTTTGGATCCATTGCCAAAACCAAGTCTAAGATTGCAATGGACTCTTCAACCAGACCCAAACCCGATAATTGGTTTGCCATGTTGTAATAGGGATAAGGATCGTTTGGATTAATTTGGATTATTTGTCCATAGTAATAAATTGCATCTTCACAATACCATTGTTCACGTAGTGCATCTGCAGCATTGTATAATGCATCTAAATATCCGGGATTGATTTCTATAGCACGTTTATAGCTAGAAATTGCATCTTCAAAATTTCCCAAGTTCATCAAAGCAAATCCTTTGTTGTTAAGTGCAAAGGCATTATTGGGATCAATTTCTAACACTTTATCAAAACTTTGAATTGCTTCATGATATCTACCCAGTTCGCCTAGTGCAGATCCTTTATTCATTAATGCACCAATAAAGTTTGGATCATGATTTAGTGCTTGATCAAAGAAGGGAATTGCCTTTTTGTATTCGCCAAAATATAATGCTGAAAAACCTTGTTGAAAATAATAATCAGCTTTGGTATTCTGAGACGTATCAGAATAATATTCAGGTGTAAAAGAGTAGGAACGTTCACCGACATACTCTTCAGTTTTTTCAGAATGTGGATCAGGAAATGGAGAGGTGCAAGATATAGATAATTTATGATCATTGTATCCTCCCTTAGACAGTTTAACAAATCCCGTAATTGATGAGAAAGGAACTAAAGCCATACCCATCTCATCAGTAAAGAAAGATTCCTCAGGACTGCTTGATGACATTTTTTTCAGAGTCATTACTCTGACATTTTTCAAGGGATTTCCCTCAGGGTCAATTATGGTTATTAGCCATCCTTCAGAAGTACATTCTTCTTTAATTGTCACATCATCAGCATCAGCATATTGAGCGGGATATGCAAGTACAGATGTGAATAGAATCAAAATTACAGCTAACGCTAATCCTTGAGCATTCAATAGTATATTCACCTAGGCAAATATGATAAGGCTAGATTATGATTTTCAACGTTGGAAATATGACGATTGGATTTTATGTATAAGAATTACGTGTCATCCCCATAATCTGAATACTGAAAATACTCTGGCTTGTATCATTTTCTTTCCAAATGTATCTGTGCAGTGATGTTTTGATAGATGTTGATTAATTGAGAAGTGTTTAGAAAATATGGAAGTTGTTATTGTGATTTTTGAATTATTCTTTAATGATATGAAGACGATTCATTTTCGAGCCTGCAATGTAAATAATTTGTAACTCCGAATTAATGACAATTTTTGAATAAAGACCTTGATTTTTAAGATTTGCATCAATGAAACTTTTTGGTTCAGTGAATCGAAATAATCCAATTTCATCAAGGGAATCATTGAGAACTGAAAACTCTCCATTTTTTACATCTGAAAAATAAAAGAAATTTCTAGATTGATCAAATCCCATTCCATCTTGTATTCCTCTTGATTTAGTTTTTTTACTAAGTGATCTAGATTCTACATCAATTGATTGTATGTAAACTTCAAGATCGTTTTCTCCTCTTGGTTGTTCAACAAAAGCATACAGTTTTTTGTTATTTGGATTGTAATACAAATCCCATATTTTTTTAGTATGCCAAGGAACTTTATCAATAATTTTTTCTACATTATTATTAGAGCCATGAATTGCTCCATAAACTACATTAGGTAGTATTTTTCCTCTTCCTGCAAGATATATTGTATTACTTGCGAAATCAATTGCCATTGAACGATATTTTGCTCCAACTTTGATCTTTTCCTTTACAACATTTGTAAGAGTATCAATCACCCACACTTTTTTTGAATTAGTTTGTGTAGCATAAAGTAATTTAGTTTTATCATTTAATTTAATGTCTCCAAAACCTTCCTTCTCTCCTATAGAACCCATAATCTCATTTGTGACTAAATTGATTATTGATATTCTAGCACCATTATCACGTAATCTAAATCCTGCATCTCCACTAATGGCATAAAGAGTATTGTTACCAGGATTTATTACAAGTTCTCTCGGTCTTTCAATTTCAATTCGGTCAACTATTTTCTTGGCAGTTCCATCTATTACAAGAATGGAATCAGAGTGATTGTTAGCTACGTATACAATGTTTGTTTTCTCGTTTATTGTGACAAAGTATTCGCCTTTTTCAAGTTCAACTGTGCCTATATTTTCCAAAGGTATCATATTATACTTTGAGTAATTCTTAAGTCATCAGCACAATTTCACGATTTGGTAATGTATATCATAGATCTTCTATCTTCTTATTTCTAGCCTTGTTTCTCACCGAACCCTTGCAACAAGGACACCTAACAGTGGGAATCTTCATGAATCTCTCGCATTGTCTGCAAAATACTCTGTTATCAGAATAGTATTTTTCGTTGAAGGGAATCTTTACTGAATATTGAGAACAAAATCCTTTGCAACTAGAGCTCATTTGTTATTCCCCATACCATCTCTCTCGAAATTGTTCCAGGTCCAATTTCTCAGATTCTACAGATTTGTCATACTTTGCAACATCAAGAAGATTTCTAATTTCACTTTCTAGCATAGAAGACAACAATGAAGGTTCTAATGCATCTAATTCCCAGGATTCATTCCCAAATTCTCTAAAGTACTCGTTTGCTCTAGGATCAGTAATTTTAGCTGGGTTTGGAGGTAATTGATATTTTTCAGTTTGTTCTATTGTTAGAGCTACTCGTATGATTGTAGGTTCACATCTAAACTCTCTTAGTCTATCTTCAATGTCTCGTTCCATATCAAGACCTGAGGGATCATGATCACCTAGATACAAAATGTAAGGATGTTTCCATTTGCCATTTCTGTATTCATTATTATGAATTCTAACAGAAGCTTTCTGCATTGCAGTAACGGAAGAATATCCTCGGTCAATAATTAGAGATACTTGATATTTCGTTGTGATTGGTTCTAGGATACTTGTAAGGGCATCTTTTTCACACCAAACTTCAACATAGCATGGTTGGTCTGCCCATCTATTAACATGATAAGAATTAGCAGCTGCATCAAATAACTCATCAAGGCTATCAAACTGAGTTGGAATATTTGGAATCCTACCATGATCTTCTATTGCATCCCAATTAATGATTCCTGCCATTCGGGCATCCTTGAGAATTCTTCCAATCTTCTTGTATTCGGATTCAGAGTTTGAAATTATGTTTTTTGAAACTAGCTGATAGTAGAGTTGTCTTAGTGTTAGAGAGTATCCTTCAGAAAGATAGTCTAGAACCACTTTTTATATTGTTTCAAGTAGTTGTTTTGTTTGGCCATTCCATCTTTTGGGCTCATTATAGGCAATTTTGCTCATTGTTTTACCTCCTCTGGAATAGTCTCGTAAAGTTCCTGATCAGTCTTTTTTATTGTTCCAATTCTTCTGGGATATTTTCCATCCTTGAGAGCTCGTTTGCATTCGGATTTTATCATTGACTTTGAATAATATCTGCTGATTAGCCAAGAATTAATTTTCTCTGTAGCTTCTTCAATGGAATTACCTTGCAGATTAATCAAATATCTGCTAACATCAAACAAAAGTCGAGCTCTTCCATCTCCTATGTTGTGTTTTAGTAACTCAGCAATCCATCGATAGTTTTCTGGATTAGTTTTTCTATCTAGCTTTGCTAGTTTATTTTCTTGTTTTATTATTTTATTTACATGTCTGATGAATGCAGGTCTAATGTTTTCAATTGCTACACGTTTACCATCCCAACCGTACCTAACAAATACTTGAGACTCTTCAAGTGATTTTCCTTTATCTAATAGCTTGGAATTGTATGATCCTGGTATTCGAATCATTGTATTTTTAAGACTTGGGTGATTTCCAGAATCACATTTGTGGTTTGTTAGATATCGTTCTGCCCATTGTAAAAATAATTTTGATAATTCCTCTCCTTTCTTGTTACCCTGAGTTACTCCAGCCCATGAACTCATTTTGATTGGTTGAATTATTACATAACCGTTTCCAGTATGAATAACAGTCGGTCTAGCTCCAATAGTTTTATGAAACAGGATTAAACATTCGTTTAATGCATCTCTGTTATCTAGGTCAACAAATATCAAATTTGGAATTACCTTTTCTTGCTCATATTTTCCAAATGCTGAGATTCTGCAGTCCTTGAATCCAGCTAGAGTGAAAATATCCAAAGCATCATCTTCTGATGAGACCAATATCTGTGAATTGTGAGTCTCTTTGGAAGAGACAGTTCTTGGCCATAATGGCTCTTTAAAATGAGATAAAACAAAGTCCAGGCCATCTTCTGGGCTCAATTTTCCATCTCCTTTTCAGCAATTTCCACTATTTTGTGGGTGCCGTTAACATGAATGGTTTGGACGTATTCTATAGGACGTGAGAATCCTCGAAATTCTGTATTGCAGTCTTGGCATCGATAGTTCTTTTCTTTCTGCTCAAATTGGTCAACTTCATCAACTTGGTCAATAGTGCCACCATGTTGACCAAGTTCACCAAGATACAGAATATGGTCTAATGGTAAATCAGTACCATATTTTTTGACAAGCATCTCCATCACATCTTTCTTGAATCGATAGATGGTTGTTTGACGCTGATGATTGTGATTGTCTTTTTTCTTTATTGTTTCTTTCATTCCCTGGAACTTGTATTCAAACAACTTTGCAAGAAACTGTGGAGTTATTTTTTCTGGATGATCATCTGCAAAAAAGGTATTGGGACCCCTATCACTGAGTTTTCCTGGAATGCCAGTATTTTCTGAAGTTAAACAATCCCAGTATTCAGTAAAAATTAATTCCATGTTCTTGTTCAGGTTATCACATACAAATTTGAACAGTTTGGCCTCTATGCTGTTTTTTATTTTGTTATGCCTCTGTTCAGTGTAATGTAAAACAGTATTCTGAAAATCCTCTTCATATTTTGTACCTGAACCCAATGACAGAAAGTCTTCCCACAGTTCCTGATCTCGTCCCTTTAGTCCAGAGTTTACAATTGGAAATTCTTTTCCAATGTTTTGTAACTTCCAAATCAATAACTTGTTTCTAAGTTGGTTAACTTGGTGAACTTCATCCTTTGTGGGTCTTTTGATGTTGCCCTTGGGTTGTCCTTCCACCATGTAAATTATTGCCAATCTTTCCATGAAACCCTTGTTTCCAGGAATTCTCTCACCTGCAAACCATTTAGGACAGAAGGTCTTGTAGTGCACCTGTTTTCTTTTTAGTGAATCAACTCCAACAATTCTGGATTTCTTTGAGCCCTTGGAATAGGAGTTTTTGTACATGTTCATTTTCTCTCTGTTTAACCAGATGTCTTGCGCCTCATCCTCTGCAATCATGCCTGAACCTTCTTCATCCAGTCCCAAAAAATTGTAAATATCAGCTGATGGGATATCCTCACCATATAGGCAACGATACCCCAGCCATTTTCCAAGATGCAGTCCCGTGCTCTTTCCAGATTCTGTTTCTCCCACAAAGAATGGAAAGTTTACTGTACTTACCCATTCTTGGCAATATGTCAGTAACAAGTCGCCTTGAATGATGGTTTTTGCATCTGGTTTTGCCACAATGAAATAATCAATCTGATTTTTTAGATCATCTAAAATTTCCTCGGCGGTGATGTTTCTCATGCAATCTGCAATCAGTTCCTCTTCTTTTCCAACAAAGGAATAAGGATAGTAGCCACACTCTTCTGCATCCAAGGGTCGGATTATCTCGTCTTCAAACTCTATGTCATCCTTAATTGATATGATGTCTTGATTCGTACACAAAAATTTTGGTTTGTCATTAACAACAATAGATTCCACATATAGAGATCCAATCCATCCCTTTGTCTTGGGTTTTGAAGGCTTTTTGTTGTCTCGAGATGATGGTTCTTGTATTTTTGTCTCCTCATACTCTGAAAATGATTCAGGATCTGCAGAGGAAATTGGTGCAGATATTTTTGCATCTTTGGGATTTACAGAAAGTGCAGTCAATTTGCAATAATTCCCAATCGTATTGCCTTTGCCAAATTGTTTAACACATCACACAATTCATCAGAATTGAATTGCAAATAAACAAAATCACCATGTTCCTGTTTAAGATGCCACCATAGGGAAGCAGTGTTTTTGTATATCTTGCAATGTCGTGATACTTTTGTCAAACGGCATACAGGGCACTGTAATCTAATATTATCATAACATTGAGAGCAATATGCAACTCTTCGGTCTTTATGTAATCGTTTTTGGTAAGTCATGTAACAAATTCTCCTCTTGTAGAGTTGGAGGTATCACTCTTGGATTGACTGCCAATCTTTGGCCCAATGAGTGTTAATTTGTCAGAATCATTTATTGTTAGATTAAAACTAATTTCTTCAGAATTGATTCCATATTTTTGCAGTATTGACTGCGGCAGAATCATAAGATAGTGTTGTTTTTTTAATTTCAAATTTCTAGCAAGATCATCTAAAATTAATTGAGACGAGATTTTAGCTAGATTTATCATCATTTAACTCCTGAATTTTTTTGATCAAATCTTGAATAATTTCATCAAATGTGGAATCTTTAGTTCCAAGGGATGCTAGTTGATTACGAATCTTTCTGCTAATTGCTATGCTAGTTTTATCTTCCATAATGAAGATATTCATAATCACTTATATAACATAATTTGGTAGTATTACATGGAGATATAACGATTTATGTTATCTAAATCAACTAAAAAGCGTATCAAAGAACGAAAAATACACAAACACTCCAATCCCTCTCAACTGCTAAGTAGAGTAAAAGAACAAAGCAATCAAGAGATTAGGGATCTTACATTTATTGCAAAAGAATGGGAAAAAGAAGAGGAAAACCTCGCAGATATTTTTACTGAAGAAAAGCTAGACCCATTAATTCGTGCATTATTGAAACCAAAAACCAAAAGAGCAATCGAAATAACTGAAATGCTAGCTAATTGTGTACTTCAAAAATTAATTGTGACATTACCAAATGAAATGGTAAATGATTTAGCTTCAGACATTGGAAAGACTGTCACTTATGCATCTATGGCAAAGAATTTTTGGAACAAGCCATTGATTGAAGGAACATAGAATAATTTTTCTGAATTAAAATTTCTAGAAATAACTCCAAAGTTTAGCTAATCTAACAAAGCTAAGCTAATAACTTTGAAAAAATTGTCACGGGTAAAATGGAATCAAGTTGAGCCATTTAGCTAAACGTTCTTAGTATAAAATGAATCTGAAATAGTTTTGAATTTGTTAAGATTCACAACCTATTCCATCCTTATCTCCATCAAATCTATGAGGATCTGGCTGCAAAACTGTGAACCTTTTGTAAGGAATGTCACCACAATCCAAGTCAGGTGGTGGTGGAGGAATACAAAAGTCGGGATATGAAGAATCACAATCACTTTGTGTTGGAGGTGATTCTGTTGGAGGTGAAGAAGAAGGTTGATATGACTCACAACCTATTCCATCATAATCTGCATCAAACCCGTGTGGGTCTGGTTGGTATACTCTAAAGTCAGTGTATGGAATTTCATCACAATCTAAGTCTGGAGGATAAGATGCAATGCATACGTCAGGATATGAAGGATCACATCTCGGAGCTTCCTTATAGACTGGTTCGGGAATGTTATAGCAAAGATCATCAGACCAGATGTATGGATATCCTCTAGGACAGCCATTTTCTAAATATTCAGATACAGTATAACACAACCCATCCGACCAAAGAAAAGGATAATTTCTTGGACAGTTATTGTCTAAATATTCTGGCTCATCATAGCAGAAACCGTCTGACCAAAGAAAAGGATGACTTGCAGGACATTCAGGTTCTGAGCTAGTTGAACACCCATGTTTTTGCGCCCAAGATTCATTTTCAAACTCACTATCTTTGCAAAAATCAGAAATCAAGTATCCATGTCCTACATCTAAAAGATCTTCATTAAGATTAAACCCATTACAGTAAACTACACCTAAGATTCTGCCATAGCTTCCTTGGGTTTGCCCATCATCTTCATCAACTGTTGCAATGGAACCAACCGAGCATATTGTTTCAATGAATTCTCGAGCTTCAATTCCGCCTGGTTCGTTTAACTCGGGAGCTGATGCCATTGCAAATCTAATCGATTGACCATCAACCTTGATTGTATCTCCATCAATAATTTGAGTTACAGTTCCAGTAAAGCATCTGGCATTTCCTGAACACATCCAACTCTCTTGTATTATCTCAACTGTATCACCACTTGGTCCAGCATCAATCTCTAATGAGGGAGAATCAATCTGTGATAGAGTTGTTTGTTTGACTTGAATGATTCCACTATTTGCCAAATATTCTATTCCTTTCACAAAATCAGAATCAGAAATTAATCCATCTGCCCACCATTTGGCATTGGTTCTGACCCATGAGGGTATTTCATCAGTAGTACTAACAATCTTTTGTGTTATAGGAACATCAATAATTTCTTCAGAAATTAAAAACTCAATTCCTGAAACAAATGCATTATCATCAATGACCCCTTCTGCCCACCACTTTACATTATTTTTAATCCAATCTGGAATTTCATATTGAGATTGTGCAAAAATTGATGTCACAGAAATGCTAACCACGAATACAAAAATAATAGAACAAAGTAGTATTTTCTTCATATCGAATTAGGATGATACTGGAAATTAAGAATACTCTTGATTTTCATCTTTAAATTAGATAAAGTATCTCTAAGATCAATCAAATGAGTGTAACTTGGAGAGAAAGACTAAGCCAAAGGAGACGGGAGATAGGAATAGAAGGCCCAGAATATGACTACATACAGAGATACATCGAGTCGTATTGCTCTGAGGCTGATCGTCTATGTAAAAAAATTGACATGAACAAAACAGTTGATGAGGTAATAGACTCTATGAAAGATGAAAAGTTTGACAAGTTTACCAAAGGAGTGATTGGGACCATCCATAAAAAAAGAGGATATGATCCTGATGATGAAAATAAAAAAGAGATTACTAGCTTAGCTTAAACAAAATATTTACAAAAAACTTGTTCTGAGACATAACAAAATTACTTTAAAGTTTATTTAGTCATCAACAAATGATTCTTTTTTGAGTCCTTCTGGAAGAGTTAAATCTCCTTGAAGTAAATTTCTCTGAAGTAAATCAATAACTTCTTCAACATTATATCCTAATTTTTCTAATTCTTTTTCAGTGATTTGAGAAAGTTTTGCACCAATATTTTGTCCTCCTATCCTACCAAACGCAATAGCAGTAAAACGAAATTCATTTTCATCTATTGT
>Ga0224512_10001819_pt1 | contig 19966 bp, 14 predicted proteins | sample SF_May12_sed_USG_4_FD_169103 | JGI IMG/M metagenome (GOLD analysis project Ga0224512, IMG submission 169103) | Sediment microbial communities from San Francisco Bay, California, United States - SF_May12_sed_USGS_13 | ecosystem: Environmental > Aquatic > Marine > Sediment | place: USA... | reverse complement strand
TGGAAGGAATCTTTCGCAAACGCCCGATCACGTATTTGGCTCGCAGGTGGCCGGCAAACGCGAGGACGCGGTTGTAGAGCCGGCGGGTGCGGGGAAAGCGGCGCGCAACGGCGCGGCGCAGCCTCATGGCGCGCGAATAGTCCGGCTCCGGCGACGGTGCAATATGCGAATCGGGTGGGGACGGCAAGGCAAAAGACGCTGTCTTATGTGTCGGATGAGCCCGGGTCGCGGTTATGCTCCCAGATCCGTTGCTCGTGGGCAAGCTTCGGATGGCCTGGCGCGCTGTACTCGGGAGACGTGGCGGCCGAGCTATCTTCCTGACATTGACAGTGCTGGGTGAATCTCGTAGCCTTCCGGCTCGGTTTGGGGGTTCGGCGATGCTGATTCGACTCGCTGAGATCATCGACGAGCCCTTCCGCTGGGCGGAAACTCGGTCTTTTGCAGCTGCCTCCCTGGAGAGCGACCAGCTCGTGGGCCTCGGCCCAATCTCCTGGAGTGGCGAGGTGACCCAAGCAGCAACCGGACATCTGCTCGTCGGGCGGCTGGGATATGAGCAGCAGCTCGCCTGTCCGCGCTGTTTGAAGCCGACGACGATCGTCGTGGAGGCGGAAGTGGAGCTTTTGATCCAGCCTCGCAGCAGTGAGCCCACTCTCGGGGAGGTCGAACTGGAAGAGGAAGATCTGAGCATTCTCTACGTGGATGGCGACGAACTGGACATCGAGCCGATCCTGAGAGAGCAGTTGCAGTTGAACGTTCCGATGAGACAGCTTTGCCGAGAGGACTGCCGTGGACTTTGCCCGATATGCGGAGGTGATCGCAACGATGAGGCATGTGATTGCGAGGAGCGGCAGGTTGACCCCCGATGGGAGGTTCTGAGGAACTTCGGCAGGGGCAAACACTAGGATCGGAGTTCCGATCTGCACATGAGGAATGAACCATGGCGAATCCGAAGAGGAAAACTTCCAAGGCACGGCGTAACCGTCGGCGGGCGCATGACGCTTTGAGCTCTCCCTCGCAGTCGACGTGCTCGAACTGCGGTGAAGTCAAACTCTCACATCGCGCGTGTCCGCACTGCGGTTTCTACCGCGGTCGCGAAGTCGTTGATGTCGAGGAGACCGTCTAGGGGCGCCCCGGAGCCCTTGCTCTGGTAAGATCTCGCGAAATAATCAGCTGGAGGCCCGAACGGGCCATGGTCCCGGCCTTGCGAGGTCAATGTTATGCACATCGCAGTTGACGCCATGGGTGGTGACCATGCCCCCGCAGCGGTCGTAGCCGGAGCCTACGACGCAGCGGTGAAGGACGGTGTACAGGTACTGCTCGTCGGCCGCCGCAAGGACGTCGAGCGCCAGCTCAAACGCGTGGGCAAGCCGAGCCATCTCATCGAGATCGTCAACGCCGAGCAGGTGGTGGGGATGGACGAGCCCGCGATTACGCCAATCAGGCGAAAGCGGGACTCGTCGATCCGTGTTTGTTGCGAGTTGGTGCGAGCCGGGAATGCCGAGGCGATGGTGTCGTTCGGTAACACGGGCGCTGCGCTGACGGCGGCGAAGATGGTAATCGGTGTAACCCGGGGCGTCGAGAGGCCGGCGCTGGCCGCCGTCTTCCCCAGCAAAGGCGGGCGCACCATCGTGCTCGACGTCGGCGCGAATGTGCGAACCAAGCCCGAGCAACTGCGCCAGTTCGCCGTCATGGGTCATTTCTATGCCCAGGAAGTGCTGGGTGACCCGGCCCCCCGAATTGGTTTGCTGTCGATAGGCGAAGAAGAGGCCAAGGGCAATGAAGCGACGAAGCAGGGATTCAAGGTGCTGCAGGAGACGGGTCTCAATTTCATCGGCAACGTCGAGGGTCGGGACGTGTTCGAGGGCTCAGTCGACGTTGTCGTGTGCGATGGGTTCGTCGGCAACGTGTTGCTGAAGAGCGCCGAGTCGATGGCGGCTCTCATTGCGAGCATGCTGCGCGAAGAGCTTTCAGCGTCCTGGCGGACCCGATTGGGCTTCCTTCTGGCGCAGCCGGGCCTGGAGCGGCTGAAGCGAAGGACGGATTATCAGGAGACGGGTGCGGTGCCGCTCCTTGGCCTCGAAGGCGGTTGCTTCATCGGTCATGGTCGATCACAGGGTAAAGCAGTTCGTAACGCTATCCGGCAGGCGGTGGATTACTGCGACGCCGGTTTGTTGCGCAAGATCCGCTCGAAAGTCGCAGAACTGCACGAACAAGAGGAACGGCTGCTCGGCGCGGGCGCAGTGAGGGAGGCACCAGTCGCATGAGGACACGCATCATCGGCACCGGTAGGGCAGTGCCGGACACCGTTTTGACCAATGCAGACTTCGAACGGATGGTCGACACGTCAGACGAGTGGATCACTACGCGAACGGGAATCAAGGAGCGGAGAATCGCGAACGGCGAGCAGGCGCTATCAGATTTCGCGATTCCGGCGGCGGAGCAGGCGCTCGAGATGGCCGGTGTCGACGGGTCCGACGTGGACCTTGTGATCTGTGCGACGGTCACAGCCGACACGGTGTTCCCAGCCACGTCGACGCAAATTCAGCATGCGATCGGTGCCGGGACGGCTGCCGCCTTCGACATTTCCGCGGCCTGCACGGGCTTCATCTACGGCCTGGGCATTGCCGACAGCATGATCCGCGGCGGGACGGCGACGACGGCCGTGGTGGTGGGCGGTGAGGTGCTGTCGAAGATCACCGACTACACCGAGCGCGCAACAGCGGTGCTCTTCGGCGACGGCGCCGGTGCGGCGGTTCTCCGCGCCTCTCCCGAGGAGGATCATGGGCTCCTGAGTGTCGCCCTTCACAGCGATGGTTCGTTGGGCAAGCTGATCTACCGCCCGGGCGGCGGGAGCCGACATCCGATCAACAGCGCCGACAGCGACCACAGCCTCACCTATCTGCGCATGCGCGGCAACGAGACCTTCAAGATCGCGGTGCGCTCGTTGGCCGAAGTGAGCGACGAAGTGCTCACCGCCTGCGGCATTGGCCACTCGGAAGTGCGATGGTTTATCCCTCATCAGGCCAACCGCCGGATCATCGACGCCGTAGGTCAGAGACTGGAGATCCCGGACGGTCACACCTACATCAATGTCGATCGCTACGGCAACACGTCGGCCGCATCGATACCGATTGCGCTCGACGAGCTGAATCGAGACGGCAAGATCGCCCGCGGCGACATCGTCCTGGTCTCCGCCTTCGGATCTGGACTGACCTGGGGAGCCGGAGTGATGCGGTGGTGAAGACGGCGTTCGTCTTCCCGGGCCAGGGGTCGCAAAAAATCGGCATGGGACGTTCTTGGGTCGAACGCTCGGTGGCGGCCAGAGAAACGTTTGCCGAAGCGGACGACGTGCTCTCGTTTGCGTTATCGAGACTCTGCTGGGAGGGCCCGGAAGAGACGCTTCAGCTGACCGAAAACACCCAGCCGGCGATCCTCACGGTGTCGATTGCCATCTACCGCTCGGTGCGAGAGGAGCTCGAGTTGCCGGCGGTACTTGCCGGCCACAGCCTGGGGGAGTACTCGGCTCTGGTTGCCGCCGGGGCCCTCGCCTTTGCCGACGCGCTGCGCCTGGTGAAGAGTCGAGGTCGGTTCATGCAAGAGGCGGTGCCGCCCGGCCAGGGTGCAATGGCGGCCATTCTCGGTCTCGAGTCGACAGAGGTCGAGCGGCTGACTGCCGAGGCGTCGCGTCCTGGAGAAGTCTGCGCGGTGGCTAACTTCAACTCCCCCGAGCAAACTGTGGTCGCCGGTCTCGCTTTGGCGGTCGAGCGCGCAGTCTCACTGGCCAGCGAACGTGGTGCCCGGCGCGCCCTGATGCTGCCGGTCTCGGCTCCTTTTCACTCGCCGCTGATGCAGCCGGCACGAGAGCGTCTCGAACCGCTCCTGGCCGCAACGAGTTTCCGGCTCCCTGCAGTGCCGGTCATTGCCAACGTCGATGCGCGTCCGGTGACTGACGGCGACGCGGCGCGCGAGCGGCTCGCACAGCAGGTCGACTCACCCGTGCAGTGGGTGGACTCGGTGCGCGCGATGGTCGCCGATTTCGGTGTCGAGCGGTTTTTCGAGATCGGCCCCGGGGCGGTCCTGTCGGGTTTGGTGCGCAGAATCGAAGGTGGCACTTCGCAGACGAGTTTTTCCGAACCTTCGAAGTTCGATGAGATGGTTGCAGCAGGAAAGGAGGCCGAATGAGTCTCTTCCGGCTCGACGGCAAGGTGGCCCTGGTAACCGGGGCATCGCGTGGCATCGGCGAAGCAATCGCCCGACTCCTGGCGGCACGGGGTGCGCGAGTCGTGCTGGCTTCTCGCAGTGAAGACAAGCTGGTGGCAGTGGCGGCCGACATCGAGGCGGCTGGTGGGAAGGCGCTGCCTTTCACGCTCGACATCTCTTCACCAGCCGAGGTCGGAGACAGGCTCGCGGAACTGCCGCGGGACTTCGCCGACGTCGACATCCTGGTCAATAACGCGGGCATCACCCAGGACAATCTGCTGATTCGCATGAACCTGGAGCAATGGGAGCAAGTCCTGAGGACCAATTTGACGGGTGCGTTTGCGGTCACCCGGGCTCTCACCCGAGGCATGATGCGGCGTCGTTGGGGACGGGTCGTCTCCATCTCCTCCGTCGTCGGCATCATGGGCAATGCGGGGCAGGTCAACTACGCCGCCGCCAAGGCCGGTCTGGTGGGTTTCTCAAAGTCGCTGGCGCGCGAGCTGGCGGGCCGTAATATCACCGTCAACGTGGTGGCGCCGGGCTATATTCAGACCGACATGACGGATGCCTTGCCCCAGGAGACCAAAGACGGGCTGCAGGGCGCCATTCCGTTGAAGCGGTTGGGAGCAGTCGAAGACATCGCGGCTGCGGTCTGTTACCTGGTGAGCGAGGAGGGCGGGTACGTCACCGGACACGTGCTCAACGTATCCGGAGGCCTGTACATTTGACGTTGGTCGCTGGCGAAGGGACATCGACCGATGGCGCGGTTGCGTGCCGGAGCGTGAGGTGAAGGAGCAAGAGCCTAGATAGGCTCGTTTTGCGGGATTGTGGTAGAACACGAAGGGCAAGGTCCGGCCTGAAAGCCAACCTAACTGAGGAGATCAAACGAAATGGGTGTTGCTGAGAAAGTGCAGAGCATTATCGTGGAGCAGCTCGGCGTCGATGCCGATCAGGTGACGCCGGAGGCGAGCTTCACTGACGACCTGGGTGCTGACTCCCTCGATGTAGTCGAGCTGGTGATGGCCTTCGAGGAAGAGTTCGGGATCGAGATTCCGGACGAGGACGCTGAGAAGATCGCCAAGGTGCAGGACGCGACCTCGTATATCGAGGGCGCCAGCAAGGGCGACGGCTAGCCTCTTCTTTGCGGAGCTCGCGGCCGGGGTCTCTCGGCCTGTGGGGAATCAAATGGAACGTCGACGCGTCGCAGTGACCGGGGTCGGTCTGGTCTCTCCCCTGGCGATAGGTACGGACGAGACCTGGGGCGCCTTGATGCATGCGGAAAGCGGCATCGGTGCGATCACCGCCTTCGACACGACGGACTTCCCGGCGCGAATCGCCGGAGAGGTGCCGGACTTCGACGCCAGCCGCTACCTCGACAGCAAGCTGATTCGGCGCTCCGACCGCTTCATCCAGCTCGGCCTCGTGGCGGCGCACTTTGCGGTCGAGGACGCCGAGTTGCCGTTCGATGCCATCGGACGGCACCGCACCGGCGCGATCGTCGGGTCGGGGATCGGCGGCCTCCAGACGATCGAATCCACGCACAAGGTGCTGCTCGAGCGCGGGGTCGGGAGAATCTCTCCGTTCTTCATTCCCAGTCTGGCCTCCAACATGGCTGCCGGCCAGATCACGATTCGTTACGGCATCACAGGGCCGAATTCGGCGCCCGCGACCGCGTGCTCGACCGGGCTTCACGCCATCGGCGACGCATTCCGCATCATTCAGCACGGCTACGCCGACGCCATGCTGGCGGGCGGGACCGAGGCCGTGATCACACCGCTCGCGGTGGGCGGATTCTGTGCCATGAAGGCTCTCTCGACGCGTAATGACGAGCCAGAGAAGGCGTCACGGCCATGGGACCGAGATCGCGATGGATTCGTGCTTGGCGAGGGCGCCGGCATCCTCGTGCTCGAAGAGCTGAGCGCCGCCGAGGAGCGCGGCGCGGAGATCTATGCCGAGATCGTCGGCTACGGCATGAGCGGTGACGCGCATCACATCTCGGCACCTCACCCGGACGGGGCGGGCGCGCGATCGGTGATGGAGCTCGCGGTCTCGGATGCCGGGCTTGCGCTCACGGACATCGACTACATCAACGCGCACGGCACGTCGACTCCGCTTGGGGACGAGAGCGAGATTGTCGCCATCAAGTCCCTCTTCGGGGACCATGCCTACGAGTTGGCCGTGTCGTCGACGAAGTCCTCAAGCGGCCATCTGCTGGGGGCCGCGGGTGGGCTGGAGGCCGGTATTCTGGCGTTGGCGATTCGCCACCAGATGCTGCCGCCGACGCTCAATCTCGACAATCCGAGCGACGGATGCGATCTGGACTTCGTGCCTCACACGGCGCGCGCCGCGGAGATCGGCGCCGCGCTGACCAATTCCTTCGGTTTTGGTGGCACGAACGCGGCGCTCGCGATGCGCCGCTGGGGCGCGTAGCGGCGCCGAGCACTCGCTTCCGCTGGCGGAAGCGCCGCTTCGGACGCCACTGCCTCGAGCGCAGAGATGCTCGTGGGCAGGGCACCCGCTCGCGGCTGGCGTCGGTATGCTCGTTCGCGCGTCGACGGGAGCGGCCGCTCGGGCCGTCCCTTCGTGAGCGCAGAGATGCTCACTCCGGGACCGCCACTCGCGACCGTTAGCGGCGAGCTCGGCGCGTGTGCCGGAGTGAACGGGGAGAGGGCGCTCGGGGCGCCTTGCCTCGAGCGCAGAGATGCTCGTGGGCAGGGCACCCGCTCGCGGCTGGCGTCGGTATGCTCGTTCGCGCGTCGACGGGAGCGGCCGCTCGGGCCGTCCCTTTGTGAGCGCAGAGATGCTCACTCCGGGACCGCCACTCGCGGTGAATCAGCGAGGTTGGGCCCGGACATTGGCTGGTCACGCTCTGTCGTGGTGAAAGGTGGCCGCGGCTCGGAGCACTTTTCGCGGGCACTCGTCCGTTGGGGCGCGATCCATGCCTCGTGATGCCCTCACACCCTCAATCCCCCACGCCCTCACGCCACCAGCTCGCTGTCGGAACTCGGCTCAGTCACCGCCTCGATGTCGAGCGGCGCCCCAGACTTCTTTTTCGCTCGCCATTCGCGCCACTGCAGCAGCCCGTCGTAGAGCACGGGCAGGACGATGAGGGTGAGGAAGGTGGCGAAGGCGAGGCCGAAGATCACTGCCACGCCCATCCCCTTCCACCACTGACTGCTCTCGCCGCCGGAGGAGAAATGCAGAGCGTGGAAGTCGAACTCGTAGCCCGTCGAGAGAGGAATCAGGCCGAGGATCGTCGTCACCGCGGTCAGCAGCACCGGTCGCAGGCGCCGGATGCCGGTGAGCATGACACGCTCCCGTCGCGCAAGACCCTTGGCGCCGAGGAGCTCGCCGTAGTCGAGCAGCACGATGGCGTTGTTGACGACGATGCCGGCCAGCGAGATGACGCCGAGGCCGGTCATGATGATGCCAAAGGGGAGACCGGTGACGAGCAGTCCCAGGAGCACGCCGATCATCGACATGACGACGCTCGTGAGGACGATCGCCGGCAGGGCCAGGGAGTCGAACTTCGCCACCATCAGTCCGAGAACCATGATGACGCCGTAGAGGAACGCGTTCGACAGGAAGTCCTTGGCCTCTTCCTCGTCCTCGCTTTGCCCTGCATACGTCAACGTATACCCGGCCGGCAACAGGTCAGGGATCGCCTCCAGCCGGCTCCTTACTTGCTGCAGGACGGGTTCGGCAAGCGTCGGGTTCGTCACCTTGCCGCTCACCGTGACAACCCGCTTCTGGTCCTTGTGGCGGATCGCGGTCAGCGCCTTGGTTCTGTCGACGGAGGCGATTGCGGAGATCGGAATCTGGCCGTTTTCTTCGCTGACGACCGTCAGTCGTCGGAGATCTTCGAGCGAGTTGCGCGATGCCTCCGCCAGTCGTACCGTGATGTCGATGTCCTCGTCACCCTGGCGAAACGTTGCCGCCTCGGTGCCGTTGACGGCGGTGCGGATCGTCCCGGCCACCTTCGCCGTGGTCAGGCCGAGGCGTGCGGCCTGGGTGCGATCGAGCCGGATCAGTATCTCCGGCCGAGCGAGATCGAAATCGTCGTCCAGCGAGACCAGCCCGTCGATGTCGGCGATCTCGAGTCGGATCCGCCGGGCGATATCGCCGAGGACCGCGAAGTCGTCGCCGCTCAAGTCGACGGAGACCGGATCACCGACCGGTGGACCCTCGTCCGGGCGATCGACTTCGATCACCGCACCGGAAACACTCGCCACCAGTTCGCGCGCCTTCGCCATCGTCGTGAAAGAGCTCTGCGATCGTTCCATGCGGTCGATGAGATCGAGGACGATGCGGCCCGCCGTCGGACTTCCCGAGCCGCCGCCGAAAAACTCGCTTTGACTCCCGCTGCCGCTGCCGGCAGCCATCACCCGCACGTCGGGAAGCTCGGCCAGCCGTCTTTCGACATTGCGAACAAGGGCGTCGGTCTCCTCGATGCGAGTGCCGGAAGGCGTCTCGATGTCGACAAAGATCTGCGGCGGCTCGGTCTCCGGGAAGAACTCGACGCCGTGGTTGAAGGTCGCAAAGAGCATGAGAACCGCCACGAATAGAGCCAGCAGGCCGATGACGATGACGGCTCGATGGTCGAGCGCCCACTCGAGGCTGCGCCGGTAGGTCTCGACGACGAACGCGCCGGATTTGCCCTGGAGGTTCCTGCCACCGGAGTGGTCTTCTCCCGGTGCCAGCCGATCTGAGTCCTTGACCCGCATGAAGGTGGCCGCCAGAGCCGGATTGAGGGTGAAGGCGACGAGCAGTGAGGCGGAGAGCGTCAGGACGATGGTGTAAGGGAGGTACCACATGAAGTCGCCAATGACGTCCGGCCAGAAGAAAAGCGGCGAGAAGGCGGCGACTGTCGTGAGGGTCGAGAAGGCGATGGCCGAGCCGACCTCGCCCGTCGCCCGTGACGCTGCGCGAAGAGGTGACGTCCCCTCCTGCATGTGGCGATAGATGTTCTCGATGACGACGATGGCGTTGTCCACCAACATGCCGACCGCCAGGATCAGCGAGAAGAGGACCACCATGTTGAGGGTGATTCCGTTGAGCTGGATGGCGAGGAATGCAATCAACATGGATAACGGAATGGCGATGCCGACAAACAACGCATTGCGCAATCGCAGCGAGAACATGAGTACCAGGACAACGAGCGTCAGTCCAGAGAGAATATTGTTTTCCAGATCCCGCACCATGATGCGGATGTCCTTGCTCTGATCGGCGAGGATGGCCGTCGTCACGCTCGCGGGCCAGTGCACCTTCTCCGCCTCGACTTCGCGCTTGACGGAGTCCGCCACCTCGATGAGGTTGGAGCCCAGTCGCTTCTGCACTGACAGGGCCACCGATTCCTCACCGTTGATGCGAGCGAAGGAGCTGCGGTCCTTGAATCCGAACGACACATCCGCCACGTCGCGGACGAAGATCGGCTGCCCGTTGCGGGCAATGATGACGAAGTCGCCGACGGCGAGGGGGTCGTCGACCTCGCCCGGCACCCTGACAGCGAACGTCTGGGTCCCGAGGTCGATGTCTCCGCCGGGGATGGACACGTGCTCGTCGCGGACGCAGTCCAGGACATCATCGAGCGACAGCCCGTAGAGCCGCAGCTTCTCGGGATCAACGTCCACCCGCACCTCGCGCTCCAGACCGCCGACCAGGTTGACGCGCAGCACGCCGGGAAGCGATTCGAGCCGATCCTGGAGGTCTTCGGCAAGCTCCTTCAGGACGACCGGGCCGACGTCGCCCGACAGGTTGACCTGGATGATCGGGATGTCTGAGAGATTGATCTCCTGCAGCACGGGATCTTCCGCGTCGCCAGGCAGATCCGGCTTCGCCAGATCGACTCGGTCGCGCACCTTCTGCAGCGCCTCATCGATATCCGTCCCCGATTCGAACTCGGCGGTGATGACCGACGAGCCTTCCTGAGACACCGAAGTGAGATCCTTGATGCCCTCGAGGCCCTTGAGCTCCTGCTCGAGCTGGTAGGTGACTTGTTCCTCGACGTCGGCGGGCGCTGCGCCGGGGTAAATAGTGAAGACGATGATCAGCGGGATCTCGATGTCCGGGAACGATTCACGGGGAATCGAGCGGTACGCATTCACCCCCGCGAAGACCGTCGCCGCGGCGAGAAAGAACACCGTCACCCGGTTGGCGAGGGATCGATCGGTGAGTCGCATGCCTAGAGTGTCTCCTCGACGACAGGTTGGCCGTCGGCGACCTGCTGCAGACCGGAGATGATGACCCGTTGACCGGCAATAATGCCGCCGGTGACGACGACGCGCTCGCCGATGACCGTGCCAAGGGTGATCTCTTGCCGCACTGCACTCCCGTCCTCGACGACGTAGGCCACCTTGTGGTCTTCGAAGTCGACGACGGCGCTCAGGGGGATGAGCAGCGCATCGCTGATCGTCCGGCGCGGCACTTCGAGTCGGCCGAAGAAGCCGGGACGAAGTCGATCGTCCGAGTTGTCGATCTCCGCTTCGACGTCGAGCGTTCTGGTGTCCGGATCGAGCTCCGCACCGAGACGGATCACGCTGCCGGTAAAGACCTCCCCGGGGAGCACGTCGACTGTCAGCCGGACCGGCGCGCCGATTGCGAGATAAGGGACGTCAGTCGATGAGGCCGCGGCTCGCACCTTCAGACGGTCGACGGCAACCAGTTCCAGCAGCGGCTGACCCGGGGCGGCGTAGTCACCGACCTCGGCCAGGCGCGCGGCGACGCGTCCGGCCCACGGTGCCTTGACATCGGATTTGGCGAGCGCCAGTCTCGCCGAGGCCAGCCGCGCGTCGGCAACGTCGCGCGAAGCCCGCGCATCGATGTGTTTTTCCTTGGTGATCGAGCGCTTGGCGAACAACTTGTCGGCGCGCTCCCAACGGTCCAGGGCCTGGGTGTAGAGTGCCTCGGCTTCGGCGACCTGCTGGCGCAGAGTGCGAGTATCGATGCGGCAGACGCTTTGGCCGCGGGCGACGCGATCGCCGATGTCGACCCCGAGTGCCTCGATGGTACCGGCGACCTCCGCGGCGAGGGTCGCCCGCCTGCGTGGGAGCAGATCGGCGCTGAGGATCGCTATGTCGGTAATCGCCTCGGTCCCGAGCTCCAGCGTGCGGACAGGTGTGGCGGCCACCTCTTGCCCCACAGAGCTCTCAACGGTGGCAGTGCTGTTCGTTCCGCACGCCGTCAGGACGAGCGGCAGAATCACCGGCATGATCAGCATTCCAGTACTTCGCGTCATGAGTTCTCCCCACGGGATTCCACCGTTTCATCTTCGTCGGTCCGATTGTGTGTCTCGAGATTCCAGGCCTCGTCGGCGCGAAGGCCCAGCGCCCGAGACAGCCGCGCGGCACCGATCTGAGCGCTGTAGTACGCCTGAACCAGCACCACCTCGGCATCGATCTCGCGCTCTTGCGCGCTCAGCCAGTCCGCCTGGATGGCGACACCCTCGGTGTAGCTTTCACCCGCCACGCGGCTGGCTTCGCGGGCCGCCCGAGCCGAGATTTTGGACGCCGACCAGCGAGACAGGGCGGTTTGATAGTCACTGAGGGCGCTTTCGATTTCCTGGCGCACGCGGTTGCGCAGCGCGGCGAGCTGCCACTCGAGTTGCAGACCCTGGCTTTCCAGCTGCGAGATTTGCCCCTGTCGACGGCCGCCGTCGTAGATCTCCCACGAGAGGCCGACAGCGACGTTCCAATCCTGGAACCGGGAGCTGTCGATATCCTCCAGCAGGCGGACGGTGTGGCCATAGGCCCCGGTGAGATCGACCCGCGGGTAGCCGTCCGCCTTGGTGATCTTGCGCTGGGCGCCCAGCGCGGCGATCTGCAGCTCGAGGTCCTCGAATTCCGGTCGATGCTCGAGGGCGAACGTAAACGCCGCCTCCTGCGCGGGAAGCCCGGGCAGCGGTGTGCTGAGGTCGTCGACGGCAAGTGCCGCGCGTTCGGGCAGGTCGAGCACCGCCCGGAGGTCGATCTCGGTCACTGTGACGCGCCCGCGAGCCGTGTCGACGACTGGCTGGAGCTCGGCCAGGGCCGCCTCGGCCTGCAGCCTTTCGAGCTCGGTCGCCTCGCCGATCTCGAAGCGGGCGTTGACGACGGCGAGTGATTCGCGGCGAGTCTGTTGCTGGATCTCGATGGCCGCAAGGCCTTCTCGGGCCTCCAGGACGCGGTAGTAGGCCTCTGCGGCGAGGGCGGCGGTATCGAGCTTTGCCGTCTCTATCTGCATGTCGCCGATATCGACGGCGATCTTGGCCAGCTCGACGGCAGAGCCGACCTTGCCCGAGGTAAGAAGCGGCTGAGACAGCTCGAGCGAGACGTTGTACAGCTCTTGTGTGCCGGGCTCGAAGCCGGGGAACAGGTCGATGATCTCTTCGAAGTCGGGGCTGTTGAGAAGCGACGGGTTGCGATTCTGCGACCAGCTCGAGCGCAGGGCGACCTGCGGGAAGGCGTCGGATCGGGCTTCGCGGATACCGCCGTCGAGCTCGGCCAGGCGTTCTTCGATCGCCTTGAGCGCCGGATTGCGTTCCAGCGCGATCGCCACGACATCGTGCACATCGAGGGCGCCGGTGTCAGCGAGCGCGGAGACTCCGGCCATGACGGACAAGACGAGAGCCGTGACGAGACGTTTCATATCGTGAGCTCCGTGTGCGGGCTCGTTCCGCTGACTCCGCGCCAGAAGAACGTCCAGAGTGATTGCAGATTGGTGACCACCGCCTCGGTCTTGGCGGTCGCGAAGATCGGATTGACGAGAATACCGTCTATGAAAACGCTCCAGAAGAGGGCGAGAGCGGCGGAGTCGTTGCCCGGGATCTCGTCTCGCTCGATCGCGTCCTCGAACATGCCGACCAGGGTCCGGTGCCAGCTGCTCTCGTGACGCGCGATGAGCGAGCGCACGCGCCTCCGCAGCTCGCTCGGGACGTGCCCGGCCGCAAGACGGATGATGCCCATGGCCTGTGGATGGGTGCGGCTGAAGGCGACCGCTGACTCGAGGTATGCGGCCAGCCGCCGCTCGACGCTCTCGATGCCGACCAGACTCTGCTCGCAGGCCGCCTGCCACGAGGTCAGGCTTTGTTCCAGCAGCGCGATCAGAAGATCCGCCTTCGAGCCGTAGTAGTTGTAGAGGCTGGCCTTGCGGACGCCGACCTCGTGGGCGATGTCGGACATCGACGTGCCGCTGTAGCCGCGACTGGCGAAGAGCCGTGCCGCTTCGCGAAGCAGCTTGTCGTGGGTGGTGCTTCCGGTGTCGTCCATCGGTGGGGCTCCTTCCGACCGTTCGGTAGCTTCCGACCGTTCGGCAGAGTACTCAGGCGGCGTGCCGACTGTCAAGGGGCGCGGGGTTGGCTTGTGCGGGGACTTGTTCTCTCTCGCCGAGCCGCGGGCAGGCCTATTTTAGATGTCGATCGAAGAAGGCCGTCATGCGCTCGTAGAAGTGGCGCGAGTCCGGGTTGCGAAATCCGTGCTTCTGCCCGGGATGAAGGGCTTGCTCGAACGATTTTCCCGCCGCGATGAGCTTCTTCGACATGACCAACGTGTTCTGCGGGTGGACGTTGTCGTCGGCGGTGCCGTGGACGATGAGCAGCGCGTCGGCAAGCCGGTCGGCGTAGGTGACCGCCGAGGACTGCTCATAGCCGTCCGGATTGTCGGACGGATGATCCAGATAGCGTTCGGTCCAGATCGTGTCGTAGAGGTACCAGTCGGTGACCGGCGCGCCGGCCACCGCGGCCTTCCAGGTGCCGGGGCTGTTGAGAATCGAATACAGCGTGTTGGCGCCGCCGCCCGACCATCCCCAGAGTCCGATGCGCTCGCTATCGACGTACCCGAGGCCTTCGAGATAGCGCACTCCGGCGAGCTGCGCTGCGAGGTTGTGCTCACCGAATCGGCGGTGCAAGCGATCGGCTCCGGTCTTGCCGAAGAAGTTGGAGCCGACGTTGTCGACGGCGAGGACGACATAGCCTTTCTGGGCCATCATCTTGTGCCATTGGTTGCGGCCTCGCGAGCCCCACCTGTCGCTGACGACTTGCGATGCGGGGCCGCCGTAGTGGTACATGAGCGCCGGGTAAGTGGCGGTCGAATCGAGATCGGCGGGCTTCAGGAGGGCGGCGGGCAGGTCGACGCCGTCTGGACCGGGAATGGTCAGGAACTCCCACTGCGGCAGCTCGTTCGGGTCGTAGACCGGAGGGGCCGTTGGAAGATCCAGGAGTCGCCGACCCGCGGCATCGAGCACTTCGGCTCGCCGGGGGTCGTCGGCATTGCTCGAGATGAGGGCGACTCGGCCTGACGTCTCAGACACGGTTGCGCTCCTCCAGCCGATGGAGTCGGTGAGCAGCTCGGTTCCACCGTCGGCGAGCGACTGGCGAATGACGACTCGGTGCCGCGCACCCAACGGGCTCGTCTGGTAGCCGGTCCAGACGGCGACTAAACCCTCTTCGACGACGGCGTCGAGGTGGTCGACGGTCCATCCGTCGACGGCGAGGTCGCGGAGCAACGAACCGTCGTGTGCCCGCAGCTCGAGGGTGCGCCGACCGCGACGCTCGGTAGACCACAGAAACCGTCCGTCGGTGAAGAAACGGAGATCGTCCGAGACGTTGACCCAGGTTGCCGCCTTGTCCGAGTGCACGGCAGCGCACGTACCGTCGCCGGGAGAGCACAGGAGGATGTCGAGACGGTTCTGCTCGCGGTTGAGACGCTGCACGGCCAGGCGGTCACCGCCGGGCAGCCAGTCGACACGGGGCAGGTAGACGTCCTCTTCGCTGCCGGTGTCGAGCCATGTCGTCTTGGTGTCGTCGAGGGAGAGCACACCGACCCGTACCAGTGGATTGGACGTGCCAGCCGTGGGGTACTTCTGCAGTTTGACGGCCGGATACGGCGAGCTTTCGTCGACCAGGGGGTAGACGCCGACCGGACTCTCGTCGAAGCGGTAGAAGGCAATGCGATTGCCGTCCGGGCTCCACCAGAAGCCGGTCGAGTCGCGGTTCCACAGCTCTTCCCAGTAAACCCAGTCCGTCTTGCCGTTGAGAATCGAGTCCTCCTTGCCATCGGCGGTCAGGCGGCGCTCCCTGCCGCTGGCCACCTCGATGAGCCACATGTCGGCGTCGCGAACGAAGGCGACGCGGCTTCCGTCGGGAGAGAACTGGGGATCCTCCTCTCTTGCTTCGCTGGTGAGCAGTGCGGACACCGATCCCGAGGCGACATCGAGGAGCAGGAAGTCACCGGCGGACTCGATCAAGATGGCTGTCCCGTCCGGCGCCCAGTGGAATCCGTCCAGGGTTTTCTCATCGGACGCTCGACGGAGAAGGCGTGGGGCCCCACCGTCGGCGTCGAGCAGCCACAGCCCCTTGCCGTCGCCGTCCTCGAAGAAGAATGCCAGCTTCTTGCCGTCCGCGGCCCAGGCGAGATGGGTCGGCACACGGCCATTCCCTCCCGGCGCAAAGATGGTGTCGAAGTCCAGGCGCTCGGCGACGAGCGGAGCGCTGTCGGTGAGAAGAAGAATGACAGCGGTTGCGAGAACCCATTGGATCGGACAGACGGATCCTACTCGGCGTGTTGGCACTCGACGAATCATGAACACCTCCAGTCGGCCTTCCGGGACTGTCCGGTCGGCCGATGGGGATTCTAGCCTGCAAATCATCAGCGGAGCGGCGGTCTCAGCTGCCTGCGGAGGCGCATATACTGCAAGTCGTGATCGGAGTGGCATACCGACTGACGATGGGCGATGGAGGAATGGGATGAGCTTCTCGGTGGTGGAGCAGGCTGTTCTGATTCTGCTGGTCCTGGGAACAGCAGCGCTTTTCATCAAGGATCTTCTGCCCAAGATTCGACACATCAGGGCCGGGCAGGCTGATCGGGTCCGCACCGACCGACCGGGCGAGCGTGGTGCGCGGGTCGTGCGGGAGGTCCTTTTTCAGTCGCGTGTCATCGAGGGCCGGCCGGTTGCCGGACTGTTTCACGCATTCGTCTTCATCGGCTTCCTGTTCTTTGGATTCGAGACGATCGATCATTTTCTCGAGCCCTTCGGCGTGCCTTTTCTCGCGCTCCTCGGCGCTGCCGAGCCAGTGTTCAAGGTGTTCCTGGCGATCGTCGCCATCTTCGTCTCCGTGGGTATCCTGGGGCTCGCTTTTCGCCGCTTCGTCATGGTCAACATCTCTCCGGACCCGAAGTCCTGGAGCTCGGGTCTGGTGGCGCTCATCATCTTCCTGTTGATGGTGACCTACGTGAACGGCATCTCCGCCGAGCCGCTGATGGAAAGGGCGAACTGGTGGTTGCACGCGCTCCTGATCATCGTCTTTCCGCCCCTGATCCTGCACTCCAAGCACTTTCATCTCCTGATCGCACCGGTCGATATCTACTTTCGCACCCACCATCTGGGTGACTATCTGCCGCTGGAGCTCGACGAAGAGAAGCTCATGGCGTCGGAGGAAGAGATCTCGCTCGGTCTCGAGGCGGTGGCGGATGCGCCGTGGAAAATGCGCATGGACTTTCTGACCTGTGTCGAGTGCAAACGGTGCACCGAACAGTGTCCGGCGGCGACCTGTGACCAGGAGCTCAATCCGCGAGGATTCATTCTCGACGGTCGCGCGGCGCTCGGCGTGGAGGCGCCGTTCATCGGCACCGTGATCAGTGCCACGGCCTTGGGGCAATGCACTAGCTGCGGTGCGTGCGAGAGTATCTGCCCGGTGGGGATCGAGCATCTGCAGGTGCTCATGGGTGCCAAGCGCGCGCAAGCGCTGGCCAGCGGCAAGGACATGGTGGCAGGCGAGTTTCTCGAGTCGGTCGATCGCTACGGCAACCCGTTCAAGAGCGCCACAAGCACGCGCAAGGCGCTACTCGAAGAAGTCGGGATTCCCATCTATGAGGCGGGCACCACCGAATACCTGCTGTGGCTGGGTTGCGTCTGGACCTACAACGAGGATGCGCGCTCCAGCCTCGAGGCGACCATCCGGGTGCTCGACAAGGCGGGTGTGAGCTACGGGGTACTGGAAGAGGAATCGTGCAGTGGCCATCACTCGCGACGTCAGGGAGAAGAGCTCCAGTTTCAGACCCTGGCGGCGGAGAACATCTCTCGCTTCAAGGAGCACTCGGTGGCCAAGCTGGTCACGCCGTGTCCGCATTGCTTTCATACATTCAGACGCGAGTATCCGACCGTCGACGAGGAGTTCGAGATCGAGACGATTCACCATTCCGAGCTCTTCGTCCAATTGCTGCAGCAAGGCCGGCTGAGCCTGAGCGGCGACGGTGCCGACGGCAGGCAGTTGACGTTCCATGATCCGTGCTACCTCGGACGCTACGAGAACGTCTTCGATGCGCCGCGTGACGTTATCGAACGAGCCGGCTTCCGCATCACCGAGCTGCCGCGTCGCCGGCGGCGGTCGTTCTGCTGCGGCGGCGGCAGCGCCGGCTTTGCCCGCGAACAGGACGTGGCGCGGCGAGTGGACCAGGAGCGCAAGCAGGAGATCGCGGCGTCGGGCGCCGCGACGCTGGTGACCGCCTGTCCGGAGTGCAAGATGATGCTCGACGCGGCGGTCGAGGAGACGCTGGACCTCTCTGAGCTCTTGGCTCGCTCGGTCGATGCTCCGATTGGTGAATGAGCGGCGCTTCGGCGAGGATTCACAGCGCCGGTCGCATGCTAGCCTCGGGTGCCGTTTGCAGATCGGCCGGGCCGCGAACGGATACTCGAGCGGGGCGGCCGGAGTTGACGTCGACGGCTGTCGAGCAGTCGGAATCGTGAGCGCGGAATCGTGAGTGCCAACGCCACTATCATCGGGTCAGTGACTCGACAGCCGAGTGCTGAGGACCTCGGGGGCCTGGCGACTGTCGATGTCCTGGAGATCCGTGCCGATCTCGTCGGCGAGGTCGACCTCGATGAGCTGCGAGCACATTTCGGCGGTCGCTTGCTCTATACCCTGCGCAGCCGTTCCGAGGGTGGAGCCGGTCCGGAGGGCGGTCACGAGCGCGAGGAGCGCCTGCTGGCCGCAGCCGCGGTGTACGACCTCGTCGACCTCGAGGCGCAGCGGGACCTCTATCCGGAGATTCTCGACCAGATTCCGCCTCAGAGCCGCATCATCTCGTGGCATGGGAAGAGGCCGGATCTGGCGGCGCTCGAGGCGCGCTTTGCGCAGATGTCAAGCGAGGCGGCGCACCTCTACAAGCTGGTGTCGTTCGCCGAGAGTCCACGGGACTGTCTGCCGCCGCTGGTCCTGCTGCACCACCTCGATCGCGACGACGTGGTCGCCTTCGCCGCCGGCGAGGTGGCGACCTGGACCCGTTTCCTGGCAGCCCGCCTGGGTGCGCCGGTCGTCTACGGCGCGGTCGGCAAACCGCCCGGGGCGCCCGGTCAGCCGTCGATCAGGCGTCTCGAAGAAGACTTCGGTCTGCCCGAGCTGCCGCCCGTGCGCCGCCTGTTCGGTCTCGTCGGTCACCCGATCTCGCACAGCCTGTCGCCGCGGCTTCACAACATGCTCTACCACTCCCTCGGGATCGAGCATCTCTACCTGCCCTTCGACGTACCGGTGTTCGGAGACTTCTGGCTCGATGTCGTCGAGACGGGAAGCCTCCACGAGCTCGGATTCCCGCTCTCCGGACTCAGCATCACGTCCCCGTTCAAGGAGATCGCTCTCGCGGTGAGCGGCGCGGCAAGTCCCCTGGCTGAGCGCATCGGGTCCGCCAACACGCTGGTGCGCACGACGCGAGTGTGGGAGGCGGAGACGACGGATCCGGACGGCATCCGGGGTCTCCTGGCATGGCATCAGATCGATCCCGCGGGCCGACGAGCGGCGGTGCTGGGAGCGGGAGGCGCCGGCCGGGCAGCGGTTTTCGGTCTCGGGATTCAGGGTGCCGCCATCACTCTCGTCAACCGCAGCCCGGAGCGCGGCCGGCGTGTCGCCAACGATCTCGGCGTGGCCTTCCTGCCGTTCGAAGAGTTCGATCCGGGTGTATTCGACATCGTGGTCAACGCCACGCCGTTGGGCTCGCTGGCCGGAGACGAGCTGCCCTTCGATCCAGAAGCGATGGCGCCGCACGGCGTGGTCATCGACCTGGCCTATCTCCACGATGGGCCGACGCCGGTGGTCGAGGCGGCGCGACGCCTGGGGCGGACCGCGATCGACGGTCGTGAGGCCTTGCTGTACCAGGCGGTGCCGCAATTCCGGGCGATGAACGGCGTGGCAATGCCGATCGACCTGGGACGGAGGATTCTCGGGCTGGAGGCGTCCGGGAGCGACGAGTGAGCGGGGTGAGTCGCATCGCCCGTGTTCACCGGCGCGAGTTTCTGGCCGATACGCTCACGCCGGTCGGTGTCTACCGGCGTCTGGCGGCGCTGTCTCCGTTCCGTTTTCTCTTCGAGAGCGTAACCGGTGGCGAACAGGTTTCGCGGTTCAGCTTTCTCGGCGCGGCGCCGCGGGAAGTGGTGCGGATCTGGCCCGACGGCCTGGAGATCGAAAGCAACGGGGCGACGGTGCGGATCGAGGAGGCGCCGCTCGATCGGCTCAAAGAGCACGTCTCGGCGATTGAAGCGGCGGCCGGCAAGCTTCCTTTCAGTGGTGGATGGGTGGGCTTCTTCGGCTTCGATCTCATCCGTCTTCTCGAGCGGTTGCCGAATCGACCGGCGGACCCCTTCGGATTGCCGGTCGCCCTTCTCGGGCGCTTTGATCACCTCGTCGTCTTCGACCACGCGCGACAGCGGGTGATTGCCATCGCCAACGAGATCGACGGCGTCGTGAGTCGGGAGGAGGCGCTCGCCGACCTGGACCGTCTGAGCACGCTGCTCACGTCGGCGATTC
>Ga0224512_10001818_pt1 | contig 19976 bp, 16 predicted proteins | sample SF_May12_sed_USG_4_FD_169103 | JGI IMG/M metagenome (GOLD analysis project Ga0224512, IMG submission 169103) | Sediment microbial communities from San Francisco Bay, California, United States - SF_May12_sed_USGS_13 | ecosystem: Environmental > Aquatic > Marine > Sediment | place: USA... | reverse complement strand
GCCTCACCGACGGAGTCGACGATCCAAAGCTCGGATTCCGGCGTGGCGGGTAGCCCCGTCACAGACGGGACTCGCTCACGTCGTGAGGCGTCTCGATCCGGCCATTCCCTAGCGAGAGGCTGGAAGCGTGAAGCTCAGCCCCCACGGCTCGTCCCCACCGACGGCGATCGTGGGGGAGATGCGAACCCACCCCACGGAAAGCTTCCGTACCAGGATCGCAGTGGCTGTGCCGCCGATCAGTCCGAAGAAGACCATCCCCTTCTCCTGATCGGACTTCTTCTGCCTCGCGGCCAACACGTCGGGCTCGTATCGCTGCTCTCCTGTCGAGCACGTGATATTCGAGTCGCTGACGAGACATCCCTGGACACGACCGAAGCCGATCGTCGGACCGAACGCGTGGCCGGCGGCCGCGAACGCCGCGCCGCCGATCACGCCGCCGGCGATCGTGCGGAGGTTCAGGCGTGATTTCGGGAGTCGGCGCTCGATCGTCACCTCCTCGAGGTTCATCGTATGGCGGACCAAGGGTGCCGGATCGCAAATGGGCGCGTCGCCATGCATCTCCCCCGCCCGGCATCGAGGCGCGGAGCGTGTCACGACGGTCATGACCGGTCCGGAGATGTTGAGCACCGTGCCCACCATGACACCGTCCACTCGGATGGAGTCACCGGCCGAAAGGCGCGCCTCCTCCTGTGCCGCGACGGTCCCCGCGTGAAGAAGAAGGAGGAGCGCACCGGTCACGAAGACGCCGCCGGGGAGGGACCCCACCCCGGGGTGTCGAAGCGATATATGCAAGAGCGTGGAGGGCCTGTTCGTTGGGGTGCCGCGCAGGTCGCGCGGCAGTCAGAGTGTACCCCATAGACAAACGAGGGCCGGCATTGGTTGACGATTCATGCCGATCAGGAGATTCCTCGCCGCCTTCCGGCGCCGTCTGCCTAGGCGACGGCCGCCCCCGGAACCGCGTTCAGGCCTCGGAACGAGCCCGTCGGGCCCTCCGGTAAACGAACACACCCAGGCCGAGCGCCGCGACGAGGGCCACGACGGCGGCAACGATCACGAGAAGCTTGAGCGCCATCGCCAACAGGCCCATGACCCAGGCCGCGATCGGCACCATGAGGATCTTGAGTGCCTCGAGGAGCAAGAACCCGATGATCCCGGTCGCTGTGAGTCCCGCTGCAAACCTCATCATTCGAATTCACCCCTGCACTGGTTCGTCCCGCGCACTGCGCTCGCGCATCCGCTGTTCTTCAGGTCCTACGCGAAGGTACCACCCTCGGTTTCAACCGGCACGGATTTTCGGGGCATCGAGGGTCAGATCTCCACCCATACGCCCCCTGGGCCCGCATTCACGATGCGGCTCGCGCCGAGCGTCGATTCCTGCGTCCAGCACCCGTGGATATGGCCACACACCACCAGCTGCGGCTTCGTTCGTTCGATGGTCCTCAGCACTGAGCGACTGCCGAGGTGCTCACCACCGGCCGTGTCCACATGGCCGAAGGGAGGCGAGTGTGTCACCAGGACACCGCCCGAGGGGCAATCCGCCAGCAGGCGTTCGGCCTCTTCCTCGCTCAGGTCGAAGCTCCACGACCCGAACGGCGTGGTCGGGACCGCTGCACCCAACCCCCAGAAGTCGACCCCGTCGACTCGGCACCCCGACCCGTGGAGAACGCGGGCTGCCGGCCACGCGCGGCACGCTTCGACGAGTTCCGCATCGGACTCCCCGTTCCCAGGAACGAGAACGGTGGGGCAGGATACGTCGGCCAAGACACCGACGGTTTCTCGAAGCCCTTTCCTCATGACCGCGAGGTCGCCCGCGACGACCAACACGTCCGCCTCCGCTGACATCTCGACCAATCGGTGAGCCGCCGCGCGGTCGCAGTGGATATCGCTGCACAACAGGAGCTTCATCGGGGCTCGTCTCCCGGCTCGTGAGTGTGATAAGGGAATCGAAGCTCCGCGACGATCGGTCGGTGGTCCGAGGCCAGAGGCTCGTCCAGGACGTGGTGCGCGAGGACGTCGACGAAGTCTGACCGGCGAACGAGCACGAAGTCGATCTCGCGATCGGGGGTTTCGGCAGGGTAGGTGGTCGGGTCTCCAGACTTGGCGAGAACCCTCCACGACGAGCGCAGACGATCCATCACCGGGCCCCACGGTCGTTCATTGAGATCCCCGGCGAGGACCACAGGATGCTCCCTGACACGGAGGTGGCCGGTGACGGCATCCGCTTGCGCGAGGCGTTCCCTCGAGGATCCCGCGAGGTGAACCGAGACGACGGAGACGGCTCCTGCCTCGGCCAGCTCGACCTCCACCTCCAGGACCGAAAGGGCACTGCCGGACGCCGGAGGAATCGGGAATACGTGAATCGAGCGGATGGGCAGGCGAGAGAGTACCGCGTTTCCGTAATGGCCTCCCTGGTAGGGACGGTGGGGACCATGCACGCCACGATACCCGAGTCGCTCGGCGAGGACGCTCACCTGGTCGACCCCTCCTGTGCGCTCGGTTCGGTCATCCACCTCTTGAAGCGTGATCACGTCTGCATCCAGCGTCTCGAGTACCGCCGCGATGCGTTCGAGGTCTACACGATCGTCCATCCCGCGACCGTGCCTGATATTGTACGCGGCGATCCGAATCGTCTGAGCGGAAAGTGTGGCGCCGGAGGCAGCCATTCCGAGCACGCACGCCGACACGAGCGCGACCAACGCGCGCGCCGAACGATTGCCTCTTCCGGCCTTCCCGCGCATCCTCATCGCGGATTCGATCCTCCCTTCCGACGCTCCGTATCGATCATGGACTCACTCGCTCTTCGTCTTCGTCCCTCGGCTCCGATTGCCCGTGTCCGTTCGCTGGATCGTGCGCACCACGTCCAGGCCTGCGTCCCATCGGTCCTCTCGGCCTTGGCTATCCTCGTCGTGCTCGCCGGGTGCGGCGATCCGGGGATGGGCGACGATCCGGTGAATCTCGACACACCCTCCGTCGCATCCGCCCTCCAAGCAATCGACGCCGAAACGATCGAGCATCATATCCGCGTCTTGGCCGATGACTCCCTGGCCGGGCGAGCACCTGGCACCGACGGATTCGCGGGTGCGGCACGGTACGTGGAAGAAAGGGTTCGCGAAATGGGCCTGCAACCGGCGGGAGAGAGCGGCTCCTACCGTCAGGCAGTTCCGCTGCGGAGGAGCAGCGTCGTCGAGGGCGAAAGCCGGATGACGGTCCAGACGCCTTCGGGTGAGCGCACGCTCGCCTACGATGTGGACTACTACCTGAGTGCTGACCCGGTTCGAGGGCAAGTCGAGGTCGACACTGCCCCGGTCGTCTTCGTGGGGTTCGGGGTCAGCGCCCCGGACCTCATGTACGACGACTATACCGACATCGACGTGGCCGGGAAGATCGTGATGGTCCTGAGCGGGGCACCGGCTGCGTTCCCGAGCAACGAGCGCGCTTACTACTCCTCTGGAGCGACCAAGCAAGCCGAAGCACTCGCCCGAGGCGCCATCGGACTCCTGACGTTCTGGGCCCCAGACGACCCTCGGCTTCGTTGGGACGTGAACGCGGCCCGAGCGAAACGAGGCAGCTTCGCGTGGCTCGACGAATCGGGGACGCCGAACCGTGCAGAGGAAGACCTACGCGCTTCCGCGTCGCTGAATCACGGGGCCGTCGAGGCCCTCTTCGAAGGAGCCGCAGTCCCCGTGGACAGTGTCGTGTCACGCGCGGCCCGGAGCCTTCCTCAGTCGTTGGATCTCGCCTCCAGCGTTTCCGTCCGCACGGTGTCGGAACACGAAGACGTCGCCTCCTGGAACGTCGTTGCGAGGCTGGAAGGGAGCGATCCAGTGCTGCGGGACGAGCACGTCACTTATGTCGCGCACATCGATCACTTCGGCATCGGCGTGACAGTCGACGGTGACTCGATCTACAACGGCGCGCACGACAACGCCTCCGGCGCGTCCATCGTTCTCGAGATCGCGGACGCGTACACGAGCCTCCCTCAAGCACCGGATCGTTCGATCCTCTTTCTCTTCGTGACGGCGGAGGAGTGGGGATTGCTGGGCGCGGATTACTTCGTGCACAGCCCGACCGTCCCGAGGCCCAGCATCGTCGCGAACTTCTCGTTGGACATGCCGTTCCTCTTCCACCCGCTCCTCGACATCGTGCCGTACGGAGCGGAGCATTCGAGCATGGGGCGGTCGGTCGCGCAGGCCGCCGAATACATGGGGCTCGACATAGGGCCGGACCCGATCCCGGAGCAGGTCCTCTTCATCCGTAGTGACCACTTCGCGTTCATCCGGCAGGGCGTCCCCGCGCTTTTCATCAAGAGCGGGTTCGAAACCGGGGACGAGCGGGACGGCGGTGCCATCAACACGGATTTCCGTCAGAACCGTTACCACACTCCATTCGACGAGACCGAGCAGGGATTCGACTACGAAGCCGGCGCGGATCACGCCCGGATCAACTTCCTGACCGGGTACCTGATCGCCGAGACGCCCCAGCGGCCGACGTGGAACGAGGGGGACTTCTTCGGCGGGTTGTTTGGCTCGGGCTGAGCTACGCCTCCGCTTCTGCCTCTTCACCTTCGACGAGGGCCTCGGCCCAGTCGGGGGCCGAAGGAAGAATGTCTCGGAATGCGACGCCATAGAGCTTCCAGGCGGTCACGAAGAGAGCCCCGACCACAGGTCCGATCATGAAGCCCACGATTCCGAACATCGCGAGTCCGCCGAAGGTCGATAGCAAGACCAGGAGGTCGTGCATCTTCGTGTCTCGACCCACGAGTCGCGGGCGTAGGAAGTTGTCCACGAGCCCGACGACGACGCCGCCCCAAACGGCGAGACCGACACCTGCGGCGACCCTTCCGGTCGCGGCGAGAATGATCGCCGTGGGCGCCCAGACGATTCCCGAGCCGAGAACCGGGATGATGGAGAGCACCGCCATGACGGTCGACCAAAAAGCCGCGCCCGGTACGCTCAGCACGAAAAACGCCGCGCCCGCGAGGGCGCCCTGGATGAGTCCCACCAACACCGAGCCCTTGATCGTGGCCCGCGTCACCGAAACGAACTGGGCGACCAGCTCGCGCTCGTCTTCCTCTTTCAACGGCGTGTAATAGAGGATCTTGCCGAGGATCGCAGGTCCGTCGAGCAGGAAGTAGAACATTGCGTACAGCATCACGAAGAGCTGCAGGACCACGTTCACCGTGCCACTCGTCGCCGCCCCGACGTTGTTGATCAAGAACGCGCCGGTGCGTGTCACCAACTCGCTCGCCCGTTCGGCGAGGGCGCCTTCGTTGGGGACGAACTGACCAACCCACGGTAGGCTCCGAAGCGAGGTGGTGAGTTCGGCGAAACGACCCGACTGCTCTCGAATCCACGGTCCGGCCTGCTCGCTGACCTCGACGGCCTGCGAGACCACGAGGGCCAGAAACGCCCCGAGCGGAATCACGATCAGAAGCAGCAGCGCCAGCACCGTCACGATCGCCGCAATTCGGCGCCGATTCCTCAACTGGAGCGTGAGCCAGACGAAGAGCGGCCGGGCCATGCCGGCGAAGACGCCGGCCAAGAGCACCGTGAGCGCGAAGTTGCCGATCATCGCCAGGAACAAGAAGCTGATTCCCAGCACGATGAGGAGGAGGAAGCCGAGCTGGAGCTGCGACTCCCGCTTCGACCCGGAGGGCTGCGCGCGCTTCGGGGCCATTTCGTACTCCTGTTCGATGGGTCCGACGGCGAAGATCACGTCGAGTGGGTCGGTCGTCCACCGATCGACTCGACCCACGCCCCCTCACCGCATACCTTGGCGCCCCTTCGGCACTGGCCGGACCACGACCGGATCTTCGTTCGCCGCAACGGTGGGGACACTCCGGGGGCCCCACTCCGTAGGCATCGTGGAGCTGGGCACTGGAGTCGTCGAACGCGTCGGAACACCAGCCCGTGACGCATGGCGTGGGGTCACGAACCTCCGGCCTCGTTCCTTTGTAACAGAGAGAACGAAACCAATCGAGACGGAACGGAAATGTGTCTATGAACGAGAGGCGAGCGCTCGTCGCCCTAGTCGTCGTCGCGGGGGCGGCGACGCTGCCGGCAGACGTCGAGGCTCAGGCGTTCTTCGTGGACGTCGCGGCCAGTCAAGCGTTCGGGACCGACCCTCTCCCATCGCCGACCGGCTTTTCCGTAGCGCTCGGACGCACGGACATCGTCGGGCCGCTCGGCCTCCACGCCGGGTACCGGACGCTTCACGAGGGTGGGGCTCGCAATATTCCGCAGGTGTGCGGATTCGCTGATTGCACGCCTGGCCCATTCGACCAGTCGTTCGCGACGCGCATGACGTACGTCGGCGTATCGTACGACTTTCCGAATGCTACCGATGTGTACTTGAACCTCGGGCTCAACGTGGGAACGAATGACCAGATCGAGACCCTCGTACACCTCGACACAGGTTCCGAGATCGAAGACCGCGTGTCTGCCGAAACCAGCCTGGGCGGCTCGATCGACCTGCGCCTGCGGCCGCTCCTCGGGCCCCTCCGGCCGGCCTTCAACGGACGGTACGACCGCATCTTCGGCGGCAGCTGTGCCGCGGACGCAAGCTGTTTTCCGGACCGGAGCGTCTGGAGCGTCGCGGTCGGCTTGAGCTGGGTCGCGGGCGTACGCTGAAGCGACCCGAGCACCCGGCCGCGCGCCCTCTCTTCTTCAGCGGCGGCACCGGTCTTCGCGATCTAAGTCGTGCGCTAAGGGGCCCCCTCCGCCATCGCCAATCGAGCACCTGTTCCTCACCGAGTCGGTGTCCGCGGCCAAGCCCACACGACCCCGGATCTCGCCGATGGTGGCAGAGTTGATCCGCACAGCGGACCTCATCGTGTTCCCAGTGGGCAGCTTCCACACGAGCGTGGTCGCCAACCTCCTTCCGGTTGGCGTAGCCGACGCCATAGCCGACAGCGCCGCGCCCAAGGTCTACGTGCCGAATCCCGGTCCGGATCCGGAGGAGGCCGGGATGGACGTCGCCGACAAGACGGCGACACTTCTCCAGTACCTCCAGCGCGCGGCCGCACCATCGACGCCGGTGGACAGGCTCCTCGATGCGGTCGTGGTCGACGCTGCGGCCAGCGGAATCGATGCCGCGTGCCTTCGACGGATCGAGGGTTTGGGCGTGGAAGTCATCGACGCCGACATCACCTCGACGGCCGATCGCTCACGGCTCGACGACGATCGCGCTGTCGACGCGCTGCTCGCACTCACCGCTCGAAGATGAGTCCGGCCGCCCGCGACGCACCACGCTCTGACGTCTGAGCGCGCGCGAGCGTCAGGGCGCGCGAATGACAGCCAACGGATTGACACCACCGAGCAATGAGCCGCACACTCCCGGCTCAGCAATCCGGATTTCGACCAAGAGGTCTCCCATGCGTAGCCGATTCCCCGCCGCATTCCTGTTCTTTGCCCTGACGGCCGGGGGCCTGATGGGGCCAAGCGCCACGTCGGCCCAAACGAGCGCGGCCGAGCCGTTCAAGGTCGGCACCTTCGAGATCGACGGACAACCGACGGTCGCGCTGGTGCTGCGTGACCAGCTCATCGTGGAGATCGACGAGGCCAATGCGGACCTAGAGAGGAACGACCTCTATCCTGTATTGCCACCGCCGCGCGACATGCTCGACCTGATCGCACGGTACGAGTACGGCGTGAAAGCGCGACTCTACGAGATCGTGAACCATATGGTCGGACAGAATATGCTGGCCGGCTCTCGGCCCGCGTATGTTCACGACCTCGAAGACGTGCGGACACTTCCCCCAATCATGTACCCGGGAAAGATCCTGAACGCCGCGGTCAACTTCTACAGCCATGTGAACGAGACCGGCACGCCCGACGAGAGGGCCGAAGCACGCCGCCAACGGCGAGAGAACCGTGGGGTACCGTACCTCTTCTTGAAGCCCAGCCGGGGTGCGGTCATCGGCAACGGGCAACCGATCGTACTGCCCTGGGGACGCGACCGAATCGACTGGGAGGTCGAGCTGGGAGCGGTCATCGGCCGTGCCGGGAAGTACATCTCGGCCGACGACGCGGAGGCTCACGTCTTCGGCTACATGGTGACGATGGACATCTCCGACCGTGGCGGGCGCCCCCCAGGCGGCAACCCACTCACCTCGGACTGGTTCGTCGGAAAGGGCCACGACACGTTCGCGCCGCAGGGACCTTGGATCGTGCCGAAGGAGTTCTACGGCAACCCGATGGAGATCCTCCGGCAGTCGCTGGACGTCGGCAACGAGCGCATGCAAGAAGCCACAGCGGGTGACATGATCCACTCGCTCTGGGAGCTCATCGAATACGGATCGTCGATCATCACCCTGTACCCGGGCGACGTGATCAACAACGGCACGTCGGGCGGCACGGGAATGGGTACCGCGGTGCGTGGCGAGCAGCGTTTCCTTCAACCGGGCGAGGTCGTCTCGGGCAGCATCGAAGGCATCGGGACGCTCACGATGCCGGTCGTCGCGGAGGAGCAACCGCAGGGCCTCACCGGAGCGGAGCTTCCGCCGGTTCGGACCTACCGAAGAGGCGGAAACTAGACCGCATACATCCAGGGGCGTGGGGAGGAGCGGAGCCTCTCCTCGCCCTTGGCCCTCCCCGAGGTGGGCTAGGCCAAAAGACCGAGTGACCGCTTCGCCCGCATGCTCGGGGCTCGCGCGACGGTTTACATACGGAAACGGTAGCTGAGCTTCATGAAGAGCCCGTCCTGTGTGGGACGAACTTCACGGAAGCCGAACGCCGACGTATCGCGGAACTGCCGCGTGTAGCCGAGGAAGAAAACCGTGCCCGGAGACGGCTCGTATCCGAGCAGCGCCTCGACGCTGAAATCGTGGCTGTCCGACCCCGAACGCGCCGTACACGATCCGTCGTTGCAACGGAAGACTTGCTGACCCGTGACGGGGTCGAGGAGGTCGCCGCGCTGCTGGCTCGCGTACTCTCCGATCCCACGGAGGTACATCGCCCGCGAGAGCTGATAGCGGAGCTGGAGCCTCGGGATGGTGGCGGTCGAGTAGCGAGAGCCGTCCCGCTGGCGGAACATGCTGACGTGACGGGCACCGATCTCGGCCTGCATGGCTCCCGTAGGATAGAGCGTGAATCCGATGTCTCCGCTCCAGCTCTCGCCCAAATCCACGGGGATCCCACTCGAGAAGAGAGGGGTCTCACTCCAAGAACCGCCCAGCGACACACGAACCCGCTCCCATCGACTGATCCAGGAGCGCAGGCGAACCGACTCGAGCCCGGAATAAAAAGAGGCATCCGACGTTACTGGCACCAGCGACGTCTGCGACGCACCCGCAAAGAAGGGTGCATAGAAACCCTCAGCGAAATCGAACGACTCTCTCGAGTAGTTGAAGAAGCCCCCGATGTTGCCTCGGAAGGATCCGCTCAGACCGAGCTCGACGCCGCTCTCCTGAGGTCCTCGCCCCGCCCAAAAGTCTTCACGGTCCCACGTGCCTTCCAGCTCGAAGGACGGGCTCCAGCTCTCCACCAGCGCACCCCGTACGCCGCGAAACGTGTACCCGGTACGGGCCCGGGCCTGAGTGACTCCGGTGCGCCGAATGAAGCCGCTGCCAGCGTCGAAGCTGCCGGAGACATCCTCGAATGAACCGCCCATCGAGAGCGTGCGGCTCGACCGGTTGATGCTTGCCCGAAGGAGCGAACCGAACGACGCAGAGGAGCCGGACTGACCGTCGGCGCTCCCTGCGGCAAGCATCTCGAGCGTGTAGCGACCGCCGAGCACGAGTCGGGCGTCGGTGCCGATCACACGATTGAATCGCTCACCCGGTGTCGTCCGGTCCGTGTAGACGGCTCCCACGGTGGAGCTGGCGCCGAGGTCACGCTTCACCCGAAGGAGGTTCACGATGGGATTGGAAACGCCGACACCCATGTCGTCGACCGCACCGAGGTACGCGACGTTGAAGCTTCCGATCTTGCCGGACACCTTCGCCGCTCCGACGGGATTACCGATCGAGCGCGTGTACACGAGCTGACGAGGCATCTTGAAGATGTCGGCGCCCTCGAGGAAGAACGGGCGGCGCTCGGGGAGGAACATCGCAAACCGTTCGTTGACGACGATCTGGCCGGCATCCGCTTCGATCTGACTGAAGTCCGGGTTTATCGTGCCGTCCAACGTCAAGTTGGACGTGAGTCCGTACGTGAGGTTCACCCCGACATCACCTGCCGCCGGCGTGTGCGAGAGCCGACCGAGGTCAGGATCGAAGGCGCCCGAGCGCGAGCCCACCACGGTCGGGTTGATCTCGAGGAACATTCCGGGGTCCAAGCGCTCGAGCCCTCGAATCGAGCCGGACTGGGCCAGGCGATTGGCCTCGTCGGTCGAAATGGGCGCCCAGGACTGTGAATAGCCGGTGCGCCGAATCGTCCGCTGGATCTGGAGGCCCCAGTCCTGCACTTCGAGCTCGGGGAACCGGAGAGATTTGATGGGGATCCGCACCTCGGCGGAATAGCCGGCTTCGTCCAGGCGGCCGTTCGACTGCCAGAGGAAGTCTGGACTCCAGTCGATCGGGTCGCCGAACCCTCGCCCACCGCCTTCAACCCAGAGTCCGTCGCCCTGGATGCCGAACGGATTGACCATGAATACGTATGCGCGACGCTGGTCGTTGAATGTGTCGAGTATGATGCGCACGTAATCGTCGGATCGGCCGTACCCGTCCCTCTCGGTCATCGTCGCGCGCACACCGCCGCTGGCGTCGTCGGCCCGGATCGCGAAGTAGAGGGCGTCGTCCGTGACGAGCATGCGCACCTCCGTGTTCTCCGACGCCGCGCTTCCTTCGATCGGGTCGTATTGGGTGAACCCGGTCAGCAACGCCGCTCCCGCCCACGCCGCGTCGTCCAAACGACCATCGATCCGGATGTCGGGATCGACGAGGAGAGGGGCGACGATGTCGAGCTGGCGCGCTGAGCCATCGTACGTCGTGGTGACCGCGGCGCGGGAAGCCGCCGGCCTGGAGGAGGAGCCAGGGGCCTCGGCACCGGCCTCCGCATTGAGCTGAAAGGCGAGCGCGAACAGGAGTGATGACTTGAGCATGTTCCGAGTCTATGTAGAAGAATTGTTCAACAATTCTCTAGACAAGGAAGCAGGTCGCTGGGTTGAGCGCAAGGGCCATGACCGTAACGGGACCTGAGCGGCGGCGCGGCGTGACCAGGGACCTCGGGGACGGTTGCCCGCGAGTCAGCGCTCCGCCTCGATCACCTCACCGCTGAAATCCCCGACGACGCACCGGAGGTAAACCTGGGCCAGATCTGCCGCCCAGATCCCGGGCATCGGCTCCAGTCCCATCTTTCTGCGCGACTCAGCGACCCACCCGGGACTCACGACGTTCACCCGATACCGTCCCTCGAGGTCGAGCGCGGCCGCACGAACGAACGCCTCGAGCGCTCCTCCGGCCATGGCCACCGCCGAGGTTCCGGGCGTCGGACGCACCGACAGAGTCCCCGAGGTAAGCGTGAAAGATCCGCCCCGGGGTAGTCGGCCGAGACCGAGCCGAACCAGGTTGACCTGGCCCATGACCTTATTTGAGAAGCTCCTTTCGAAGGCGTCGTCGGTCAGGTCATCCAGCGCACCGAACTCGGCGATACCCGCCGTGCATGCCACGGCGTCCACGGACCCGACCGCGTCGTACAGGGCGGCGATCGAGTCCTTGATCGCGAGACTCACGTGGTGCGATCCGCCCGAATGCCCGACACGCACGACTTCGTGGCCTGCCCCCTCGAGCGCATCGCCTACGGCGCCCCCGATCGTCCCCGTCGCGCCGACGAGGAGAACCCTCAATTGCCACCCCCTCCGACCACGCTCGCGCGGTAGTCGAGGGGCGGCTCACGGTCGCCGACCAGCGGCTCATAGGTGTAGTCGGGGCCCCTGCGACGCAGGAACTCGTCCTGGACCGCCTCGAGCAACTCCGGCTGCGTGAAGAGATCGTACGCGGTGAACGCCAGCGTCTTCGCCGCGTTGATCATTCCTTTCACCCCAATGTCCGTCCCGCCGGCCGCGACCGCCTGCCAGGAGTGTGCTGACGTACCCGGGACCCACGTAGCCGTGTTCAGACCCGCGGTCGGCACGACCCAGCTCACGTCGCCCACGTCGGTCGAGCCCCCCGAGCCCACCTCCTGGACCTCGAACGGTTGGATCTGCGTCGCGCTTTCGATGGGAGGCGCGTCGGCGGGGAAGGTCCCGTGGATCAGCTCCGCGAAACGACGTTCCTCGGTCGTATACTCCACGCCCCCGACGGTGGAGAGGTTCGCGTGCACGGCCCGGGCGAGCGCCTCGTTGGGTAGAAGCGCGTAGATCCCGTGGATCACCTCGTACTCCATGCGGGTCTCGGTGCCGATCGCGGCACCTTCGGCGGTCTTCACCACCCGGTCGAACATGGCCCGGACCTCTTCCGAGTCGGGATTTCGAACGTAGTAGTAGACCTCCGCGAAATCGGGCACCACGTTCGGCGCCGAGCCTCCACTGGTGATCACGTAGTGGATGCGGGAAGACGGGAGGACGTGCTCGCGCATCATATTCACCATTGCGTTCATCGCCTCGACCCCGTCGAGCGCGGAACGGCCCCGCCAGGGCGCGCCGGCCGCGTGGGACGACTGGCCGTAGAAGCGGAACTTCGCGGATTTGTTCGCCAGCGACGACGTCGCGCTAGCGTTGTTCGACGACCCCGCGTGCCAGTGCAGTACCGCGTCCACGTCTTCGAACAGACCCGCGCGGACCATATAGACTTTCCCGGCCCCGCCCTCTTCAGCGGGCGTACCATACAGCCGGATGGTCCCCGGTTGTCCGGTGGCTTCGAGCCAGTCCCGCACGGCGATCGCCGCCGCGACCGATCCGGAGCCGAAGAGATGGTGACCGCACGCGTGACCGGCATTCTTGCCCGGGATCGGATCGCGCTCGGCCGAGCGACTCTGGTTGATGCCCGGCAGGGCGTCGAACTCCGCCAGGATCCCGATGACCGGTCCGCCACCACCGTACGACGCCACGAACCCGGTGGGCATTCCTGCGACCCCGGAAGCGACCTCGAAGCCCGCCCCGCGCAGCGCGCTCTGGAGCATTTCCGACGATTCGTGCTCCATGTAGCCGACCTCGGCGAGGTCCCAAATGTCCTGCGCCATCTCACCGTAGGTGTCGGCGTTGGCGTCGATGAAGCTCGCCATCCGGGTCTTGGCGTCCTGGCCTAGGAGGGGTGTCGTGATGACGGTCAGCGCAATGAGTACGGCGGATCTGCAGAGCCAGCGCATGGTGGGACTCCTTCGATGATGAACCTCAGGCCGGCGAACCGGCCGGGTGGGCGGCCACGGTAGGTCCAGGTCGGCGAACCGACAAGTCGAAACGCTGGATTGAGGTCCAACGATCCGCCCGCCCCTCCTGCCAGACACCCTTTCCTCCCTACATTCAGGCGCGCCCGCTCGAGGGCATCGCCGCGCGCGGCGCGCCCACAGCCGACAACCCGAACCGCCGATCCTCATGCGACTCGAGAAGCCCTCTTCGATCCGACTCCTTCCGGCCGCCGTCGCCCTGGTACTCGCCTCGTCTCCGCTCGGCGTCCAGGCGCAGGCTCCTTCGGCCTACGACGAGCAGGTCCGCCAGCTCATGAACCACCCGGCCGTGCGGACGGCGATGCAGCACGTCGAGTCGACCGACGATCAGACCATGGCGGACCTACGAACGCTCACGCAGATCCCGGCGCCGCCATTCATGGAGGAGGCGCGCGGGAGAGCGTTTCTCGAGATGATGCTGGAGATCGGCGTCGACAGCGCGTGGGTCGACGAAGTCGGCAACGTCATCGGGCTGCGGCGGGGGAGCGGCGCGGGTGAGGTCCTCGCGCTCGCCGGGCACCTCGACACGGTCTTCCCGCCGGAAACCGACGTCTCGATTCGTGAGAGCGGCGACACGCTTTTCGCGCCCGGCATCGCGGACGACACGCGCGGTCTAGCCACCGTTCTAGCGGTCCTGCGCGCGTTGAACGAGGCCAACGTTCGCACCGAGGGCGACGTGCTCTTCATCGGAAACGTCGGTGAGGAAGGACTCGGCGACCTTCGGGGTGTGAAGCACCTCTTCCGAGAAGGCGGGCCCGACATCGACTACTTCATCTCGGTGGACGGGACGGGCTCGAGCGGGATCACGCACATGGGCCTCGGCTCCCATCGGTACCGCGTGACGTTCCTGGGTCCCGGCGGGCACTCCTGGGGCGCCTTCGGCCTAGCCAACCCCGCGCACGCGATGGGCCGTGCCATCCGCCACTTTCAGGACGGCGCCGATCCGTACACGCGCAACGCCCCGTTCCGCACCAGTTATAACGTGGGGCGGCTCGGAGGCGGCACCTCCGTGAACTCGGTGCCGTTCGAGTCATGGATGGAGATCGACATGCGCTCCCAGGGCGTCGAAACACTCGAGGCCGTCGACGCCATTCTCCGCGGCGCAGTCCAGCGTGCGCTCGCCGAGGAGAACGACCTGCGCACGCGCGGCGAAGCTCTCACCGTCGACGTGGATCTCATCGGGGATCGGCCGTCTGGAGAGATCGCGGAGGACGATCCGTTCGTTCAGCAGGCGGCCGCGGTCACACGAGCGCTCGGTATGGAGCCCAGCTTCGGTCGATCGTCGACCGACTCCAATATCCCGATCTCGATGGGCATCCCGGCTGTCACGATCGGCGGCGGTGGCCAGGGCTTCGGTGCCCATTCCCTGGACGAGTGGTTCCGTAACGTGGATGGGCCGGTCGGCGTGCAGCGCGTCATGCTCATCGTGCTCGCCCAGGTGGGCGTGACCCAGGCGAGCTGAACCGGCGGCAGCTGCGGTCGCCCACTCGTGGTGGCGGCCGTTCGTGGCTCGACCCTACTCGGACTGCAAAGCGACCATGGGGTCGACGCGCGTGGCCCGGATCGCCGGTATGGCCGACGCGGCGACGCCCGTTGTCGTGAGCAAGGCGAGTACGCCGAGGAACGTGGCCGGATCCCATGGCTCGACCTGGTACAGGATGAGCGTCAATCCGCGCGCGACGAGCAGCGCGAGTCCGGCACCGAGCACGAGCCCCAGGAAGATCTGCTTCAGCCCCTGACCCAAGATCAGACCCACGACCTGCTTGGCTTGTGCACCGAGCGCCATGCGAACGCCCATCTCGCCGATCCGATGGCTGACGCTGAACGACATGACACCGTACAGCCCTACCGAAGCGAGGAAAAGCGCAGCAAGCCCGAAGGCCGCAAACAGGTTGCCGAAGATCCGGTAGAACCACGTGTTCTGCTCCATCGCCTGCTCGAGCGTTTGCACGAAGTAGATCGGGGTATCCGGATCCGCGGAACCGACCGCGTCGCGCACCGCCATCGACAGCTCGAGGGGGTCCCGGTCCACCCGAGCGGCGATCGACAAGAACTGAAGGTCGTATTGGGCGAGCGGTATGTAGATACCGGGCGCATCGAGCACACCGGTGTCCGTGTTGCCGACACCCTCCATGCGATGATTGGGCACCACTCCGACAATCTCTCGCCACGGTTGGGACGATTCCAGACCCCCCAGCCGCACGCGTTTCCCGAGCGGCTGACCGTCCGGGACGTAGCGCTCGACGAACCGCTCATTGACCACCGCCACCTCGGGCGCGTCCATGCCGTCGGTTCGCTCGATCCAGCGCCCCTGGAGGACGTCCACGTCGAATGTCTCCCTGAACCCTGGCGTGACCATCGCGTACCGGGCATCAGGAAGGTCCCGGTCGGCGTCGTAGGACTCCCCGTCCATGGCGAAACGGGTCTGCCACACACCCGTGAGGGGCAGAGCCGAGGTCAACGATGCGGCACGCACGCCGGGTAGCGCCATGACCCTCCGCTCGATGTCCTCCCAGAACCGATACCGCGACTCCGGATCCGGAAAGCGCTGCTCGAAGACGCCGACTCGGGCCGTGAAGATGCCCTCGGTCGGGATCGCATACTCCTCGGTGCTGAGCGTAACCACGCCCTTCACCATGAGTCCGGACGCGAAGAGGAGACCCATCGACATACCGATCTCGCCAATTACCAGTGCCCGACTCAGCCGACCGATTTGCATGCCCGACGATCCTCGGGATTCGTCCTTCAGCACATCGTTGAAGTTCGCGCCCGAAGCTTTGAGCGCGGGAACGAAACCCGCGACCAAAGCGGCGACTGTCGCGATCGCGGCGACGAACGCGAGGATCGGCCCGTCGAGCCGGAAGTCGAGCCAGAACGGTGGGTCGGTCACCGAAACCGCACGGTCGAAGAGCGTGATGCCGACGTAGGCGATCGCGGTCCCGAGCACCGCACCGACTGCCGCGAGGACGAACGCCTCCGAGAGCATCTGCATGATGACGCGCCGGCGATCGGCACCCATGGCGCTTCGGATCGCGAGGTCACGCGTACGGCCAGCGGCCCTTGCGAGCAGGAGGTTCGCGACGTTCGCGCAGGCAATGACGAGGACCAGCACGACGGTGAAGAGCATGGTGTAGAGAACGCCCCGCTCCTCCTGGCCGATGAATTCGTCCGTATACGGCTTGATGACCGCGGCGACCCCCTCGTTGGTCTCCGGGAACTCTCGACCCAACAGCTCCGTGATGCCCGCGAACTCGGTCATCGCCGCATCCAACGACACACCTTCTACCAGCTTCCCGAAGACCGAAAGCCACTGGCCTGTGCTCCGCGCCAGCGCGACGTGGTCGAGGCGAAGCGGGACCCATACCTCCTGCAGGACGGGGAACTCGAAGTTCTCCGGCATTACGCCGATGATCTCGCCCACTTCCCCGTTCACGGTGACGGTTCGGCCCAAGACGTCCGGAGTGCCTCCGTACCGCTCCTGCCACACCCGGTATCCGAGGAGCACCACTTGGGGCGCACCGACTGTCTCTTCGTCGGGGGTGAAAGCACGGCCGAGGACCGGCTGGACGCCCAGAGCGTCGAACGAGTTGGCCGTCATGAACGCGCCTTCGAAGCGCTCGGCCCGCTCGGTGCCGCGGATGTTCACGGTGCCTTCGTAGAAGGCGGCGAGATGCTCGAAGGAGTGTTGGCGCTCGCGCCAATCCCGATAGTCGTGGATCGGGACGCCCATCGACTGGATGCCTTCCGTCGGATTCGACCGCTCGAGGTGCATGATTCGCTCCGCACCCTCGAACGGGAGCCCGCGGTGCAATGCACCGTAGACGATGGAGAACATGACCGTGGTCAGCCCGATCCCGAGCGCGAGCGCGATAACCGCGATCACAGCGACCCCCGGGCTCTTGAGGAGGCCTCGGGCCGCGTACTTCAGATCGGTCAGCACTCCGTCCATCTTCACCCGCCCATCAGTCCGTCCATCGAATCGCCGGCGAGCCCCAGCGCAACCCGCGTGTCGCGCCGCCCTACGAGGGGGCCCGCCGTGCGGTTTCGAAGGAGGGTATCCAGCGAGCCATCCCCCGACTCACCGCGCCGAGGTCGCGGCGCTCGACGGCGGAATGATCACGCCCACGCGTGCGCGGAACGCGTCGAGCGAATCCAGCAGCTCAGCCCTCTTCTCCGGAAACCGTGCGGAGACGTCCGTGGTCTCGCCCGGATCGGTGGACAGGTCGAACAGCTGGAACGTACCGATCCCGTTGTACTGATCGCTCGAGACGATCTTCCAGTCCCCCAGTCGGGCGTACGCATGCATGCGGTGTGAAAGCGCCAGGAGCTCGGTCGGCGGGTGGACCCGATCGGTCTGTCCCGCCAAGAGCGACACCAAGCTCGTCCCCGACATCGATACGGTCTCATCGGTCCCATGGGAGCCGGGATACTCCGCGCCGGCGACTTGGAGAAACGTCGGAGCGAGATCCGCGACACCGGTGAACGCACGCACGATCGAGCCCGACTGCGTGACCCCTGGGCCCGCCACGATCATCGGAGCGACGATTCCGCCCTCGTGCGCGTAGCTCTTGTGGCCGCGATACGGAGCGGAACCGGCTTCGGCCCACTGCGGTCCGTAGGAAACGTACGAGATCGCCGTACCCATGGTCTCGTACGCATTGTCGTAGCGCGATCGCAGCCATTCGGCGTAGGGGCCGACGTTGTAGAAGTCCTCGGCCGCGGCCCCGTTGTCGGACATCAGCACGACGAGCGTGTTCTCGAGCATGCCCTCGGCCTCGAGGTAGTCGAGGAGCCTCCCGATGTGGTCGTCCAGGTTGTCGACCATTGCCGCGTATAGCTCCATCTTCCTGGCCTCGATGCGCTGTTGCTCGCCGGAAAGCGAATCCCACGGCGTGATCCAATCGAGCCTGGGCGGGAGCTCGTGGGCGGCCGGCACGATGCCCGCATCCCGAAGCGAGGCGAACCTTTGCTCCCTGAGTGAGTCGTACCCCACGTCGTACTGCCCTCGATAGAGGTCGAGGTAGTCGTCGGGCACCTGAAGCGGCCAGTGCGGCGACGTATACGCTGCGAACGCGAAGAAGGGCCGGCCGTCTTCCTTACCCTCGTCGATGAAGCGCAACAGGCGGTCGGTGTAAACCTCTGTCGAATATCCACCCTCCGGCCACGTCGTGGTCGCTCCGTCCTCCCAGTACGTCGAGGCGCCGTCCAGAGGCTCCAGCGGGGTGTCGCTGAAGTGGTCTCCCGCGCCCTGCAGGAGTTGGAAGGAGCGTTCGAAACCGGCCGACGTGGGCGTATGGTCGACGCCCGTGCCCAAATGCCATTTGCCGACCGAATACGTATGATATCCCGCGTCACGGAGAAGCTTCGGCACGGGGACGACCCTGTCGGAAAGGTGTGCCTCGTACCCTGGATTCCCCCGGAATGGCTCGGGGGCTCCTCCCTGCCACCCCATCCCCGCGACGTGGTTGTCGTTTCCGCTCATGAGCATCGCTCTCGTCGGCGCACACATCGGGGCCGTATGGAACTGACTGAAGCGCACGCCCTGTTCCGCGAGTCGATCCATGTTGGGCGTATCGATGTCTCCGCCGTAGCTTCCGAGGTCGGCGTAGCCGAGGTCGTCGGCGACAATGAGCAGGATGTTCGGACGGTCGTCGCCGCCGGGTCCTGGTGACGCGGGGGCGCATCCGCTGATCGTGGCGACTACCAACAAGGGTCGGACGATGGTACGAAAGGTCGAACGCTGGGTCACGGGCCCTCCGCTGAGCGAGAACTGCCGTCACCTTATGTCCGCGGCCCAGCCCCAGCAATCGGCGCTCGGACCGTCGAGGGCGAAGCCGTGAACGCGGTGGGGACGCTCCGCTACGATCAGGTCGCCTTCAAGGCTTCGCACAACTCGATCGACCGCAGGTGGTCGATCGCGGACCAGCTTTCGGGAGCCTCCGATCTCGTGGAGCCGTGCCGTGCCATCGAGCTCGATCTGGTCCAGGCCGCCGATCGCTTCGAATGGACCGTCGCCCACGGGGTCACCGACGACGGCCCGCCACTCGAGACGGTGCTGCGACAGATCTCGGCGTGGGCGGGGAAGGCACAGAACCGGCGTCATCCGGTCGTCACCGTGCATCTCGACCTGAAGAATGCACACGGCACCCTCACCGGCTTCGCAACCGCCATCGACAAGCTCCTCGTCGACGAGTTCGGCAAGCAGCGTCTCTACCGCCCCGCCGAGGTGATCGGGGACCACCCGGATCTGGTGCGGGGCGCCCGTGCCGGCGGCTGGGCCACCTTCGAGAAGCTCAGGGGGCGCTTCGTCTTCTGCCTCTCGGGTCATGCCAAACGGAAAGCCCGCTACGCTCGACACCGCCCTCGGGAGCGGGTTTGCTTCGCCGACAATGCGGGGTCGAAGGGAGCGCCCCGGAAGGGGCACCGTGTCTTCGCCAACCTCTTCGTCGAGGCTACCGGGTACAAGGCCAACTTGAACCGTGTGAAACGACATCCAGGATTCATCGCGCGCGGCTACAACATCGTCATCAGGAAGACGTGGGACAGGAGCGTGAACGGGTCCGCGAATATCCTGAGCAGTGACGTCTTGGACAGTACCGACCTGTCGCTCGGGGGCGATGGATTCGCGCCAGCGGGAGGAGCGTGACCTCAGCC
>Ga0224512_10001817_pt1 | contig 19978 bp, 14 predicted proteins | sample SF_May12_sed_USG_4_FD_169103 | JGI IMG/M metagenome (GOLD analysis project Ga0224512, IMG submission 169103) | Sediment microbial communities from San Francisco Bay, California, United States - SF_May12_sed_USGS_13 | ecosystem: Environmental > Aquatic > Marine > Sediment | place: USA... | reverse complement strand
GGCGCTGAGTACGACCACTATACCGCGGACATCACGCGTACGTTCCCCGTAAACGGCAAGTTTTCCAGGGAACAGGCCGAGATCTATCAGATAGTTTACGATGCTCAGGAAGCGGCTGCGCGTGAGCTGAAGCCGGGTGCAAAGGTGGCAGATGCTGCGAACGCGGCAAGACAGGTTATCGTTGAAGGGCTCTTCCGGCTCGGCTTGATCACCGATAAAAAAAATTCCCAACAGTACCGGCTTTGGTATTTGCACGGCTGGGGGCACTGGCTCGGAATGAATGTTCACGACGTGGGAAATTACAACGTGACGCTTGCCGAAGGGATGATGATGACCAACGAACCCGGCATTTACATCCGCGAAAATTCCCTGGAACTGCTGCCCGAAACGGAGGAATGGCAGGCCTTCAAGGAGAAGGTGGGGCCTGTATTCGAGAAATACAAAAACATTGGCGTACGAATTGAGGACGACATGCTTATCACTAAGACCGGGGTCGAATGGATGTCGAAGGACCTTCCGCGTTCAATCGGTGACGTTGAGAATTTTATGGCCGGAGCCAAAAAAGAGATGGACCGATATGCGGTTCGGAAGACTCTTAAAGACGAACCGGAATCAAACGTCTTTGCGCTGAACGACTTTCTGCCGACCGGCAATCGCTTCGATATGAAATCGGGAGAATCCCGCCGCAGTATGGTTGATCGTAACGGGAAGACCCTATTCGTCCGCACCCATTTGTAACATGGGCGCTTTCTGCCTGTTTGCCAAACCGGGTTCGTCTATTCGTAGCTCAACGCGTCGACCGCTTCCATCCGGGCGGCGCGCATCGCCGGGTACAAACCGCCAAGAGCACCGCCGGCAAGCCCGACCACAAAAACGATCGCTATCACGAAAGGGCTCATCTGCACTTCAAGTGTGGTCACGAGCGTCAAGGCCCACCGCAGGAAAAAGGTAAGCGCAATCCCGCCGGCAATTCCGATGAGGCTTATCAAAAGAGCTTCTTTAGTAATAGTCCATCCGATCGCGATATTGGACATGCCGAGCGATTTCATGATCCCGATCTGGCGCGTGCGTTCTGTAACCGTTGTGTACATTGTCAGGAGTATCACGAGTGCGCTGATCACCGCGGCAACCCCGATGATCACGTTCAAAAACACGCCCAGGGCGGGTATCGCATTCATGTAGAGTTCCTCGAGGTCTTTTGTCAGGATCAATTGATTATTTGGAAAGTCTTTGCTTATGTTCTCGGCTACTTTCTCGGGTGTGTAGCCGTCTTTGATCTTGACCAGAAAAGCGGTCGCCCGGCCGTTGCCGCCAAGCTGTTTCTGCATGGTCTTTAGGGAGGTCTTGACCCTTGCGCCGGCCGCCGGTTCGTAGGTCCCGACCACCGTAAACTCCCTATCCCACATCGTTATCCTGGAGCCCTTCGAGAATTTTTTCTGACTGGAAAAGGCCGTATCGACGATCACTTCATCCGCGTCGTCCGCGAATTTGCGACCGTCAATAATCCGTATATTTACAAGCTTCGAATAAGAATCGAACTCGATGCCGTCAATCAGCCGCTGGCCGGTTTTTGAATCCTGAACATCGATTGTCGTCTGACCGATCGGGATCACCTCCGCGACTCCATCGACTTTTTTTACTTCCGCGGCCTGTTCGATCTTGAGCCTGAAGGACTCGTTGCCGGACATCCCGATAGCACCACTCGGGCGAAAAAAAATCTCCGCGTTTACGTTTGCCTCGCGCGAAGCCCGTTCACGCATCGAGCCTTCCGCGAGGCCGACGGTAAATACGATCAGCAACACGCCGACCGCGATTCCAAGCACACTAACGAGGCTTCTCGCCGGGCGATGCAGGAAATTGGAAACTACAAGATTGTTCATAGAGAAAAACCGGTCCCTGAGAGCGAGCAGTTTCTCACACTAGAATCCCGCATTCAAGAGAATGGACCTGTTGTCGAAGAGGGAAGCGGTTCGATGGAAGGATTCCTTCGCACAAGGCATCAACGCGGAATCAGCCGTGCCCCGAACGATCAGGGGTTGCCGCCGGTAGTTGCAATGATGGTCTTTTTCGGGGACGACGCAGGTTGGGATGCGACTCCGTTAATTGAAGAAGCGGAGGTCCAACCCAATTCCCGCAGAAGTGTTATCGCATATTCGATCGGAATCGCCATATTTGAAGCGTTGTTCTCGGTAAATACACCAAAGTTTACGCCAATTACCTTCCCGGATTGACCGAACAATGGCGCACCCGAACCGCCCTCGGCGGTCTTCGCATCGTGAACGATTCTTTTACCGTCAAGGTCCGTGATCGAACCCTGCGTCGTAAGCGGGAGAATCTTGCCCGACTGCGCCAGATAACTGATCAGTGCCTGGCGCGAGCTTCCGAACTTTCTGTTTATCGATTTTGCTTCTTCATCATCGACCATCGCGAGCAAGCGGTCAGGGCCGTTCGGGTAACCCATTGTGACGACGGTTTTTCCGATCGCCCGCGATTCCGAACCGGATTCAACGGGCAAGACAGGAATCGTATTAATGAACTCGGGCGCATTCACAAATCCGACAGCAATATCCTGCTGACTGCTGAATTTGCGAACTGTGAGTGGAAAGGCTCGGGTGTGATTTGGGAAATAGACCACGAGTTTCCTGATCTTCGCACGCCCGCCCGATTCGCTGATCAGCTGGCGGATAAGATCATCTTCGGTCCAGGGCTGCAGGACATGCCGGTTGGTCAATATGAAACCGTTGCCGACGTGAAAACCCGTTCCAATAAAATCATAACGGACCGGCGCCCCGTTTCCTTCCGTAGTCAATCCCTCGGTTTCCGGGACTTCATAAATTCCTTCTTCCATCGGAGGCGGCTCATATGGGTCGGATCTGAAACCAGCCGGGTCCGGGTATTTCAACTGGCGGCCCGTTTTCCGATCGACAAGATCGTAGACACCAACGATCAGACAGACGCCGTTTCCATATTCGACACGGAGATTCGGCGCGAGCGAGACGATGTCGCGGACAATTTTATTCGACTCGTTTAGTTCGCCAAGCTCCTTGTTGGTCTGTGAAATCCTCTCTTTCAGGTCATTGATAACCTTGTTCGCCTCCGCAACCTGCGCGCTGTTACTCCGGGTCTCGCGGTAGAAGCCGTAACCAAGGTAAAAAAGACCGATCATCAAGGTGACAAAAAGGGCAAGATAAAGCGCCTTCGATCTCCAGCTAATCTCCCGAAGCAATTCGCGCGAGAACTCCCGCAAAAAGGCTTTGGCGTCATCCCTTTTCTCGGTAACGGAAGCACCGATCGCAGCCTCTTCTATGAACTGGACCTGGTGGGGTTCGCGGTTGGTGGTGATCAGAGCCGATTCGGAGGTCAGCGAAAAGAAGGAAATCTCTATCCCGGTATCTTTGACTGCGATCGTGTCTCCATCGCTGATCGGTGCGAAACGGCGGATGGGTTCGCCGTTGTGGGTCAGACCGAGCCCGGGGCCGAAATCGATGATTCGATAGACCTCGTCCTCGCGCGCCAGCGTGAGCCAGACGCAGTTATCACTAATCTTGGCGGTATGAATCTGAAGTTCACTGGTTTCGTCCGAACCGATTCTGATGAACTCTTCCCCGAAATACTCGGTACGTTTTTCCTTACCGACCGAAACGTGAATGATTATTCCAACTGCCATAAAACACAATCCGGCAAAGCCGCGGCCGTTAGTAGAATATTATCATAGAAAGGAAATCCCGCGACACTTGCTGAACGCACATTACGTGGCATCTTGCGGTTGCCGAACAATGTCCGGGCCGCATTTTTGAAACGGACGACGGCTGACGCATGCGTGCCGGGTCGGATCCGCACATATCAGCGAGGGGTTCGTGCGGAAAATCCGCGGGTATGGCATCATTTTCGTGTGAAGTTGCCGAAAATAATCGAGGACAAGGAAAAACTGCGCTTTTTGGCCCCGGTAGCGGGGGCAGAAATCCGCCATCATGTTTTTGTCTGCGGGGGAACGTCCTGCTCTAAGGTCGACGCTTCTTCGGTAAAGGAGGCGTTTGTAAAGGAACTCGAAAACCGCGGATTGAGGTACGGAAAAGAATCGAAAGGCCGCAATCCGGAAGGGCCGATACTGCTGACGGATTGCGGTTCTGTTGGGTTCTGCTCGATCGGGGTCGCAGTCCTGGTCTACCCGGAGGGGATTTGGTATGCCCAAGTTCGCGAATCCGATGTTCGAGAGATCGTCGAGAAACACCTGATCGGAGGCGAAGTCATATGGCGACTTGCGCTTAAAAGCTTTAGTTGAGGATCCCTTCTTGTGCCCCGAATTGAACGAGCCTCCCTATATTGCAAGGGACTGCTAATTCGCGATCCAGTCCGTTGCCAGGTAGCTGGCGATGAAGTCCGTCCAGCTGATTGTAAAACTTTCCTCGATGCCCTTTGTCTGTGGATTTGCGTTTTCGGTCTCGAGGAGGCTGAATCTCATTTCATCCTTTAGTTCAAGGAAAGCTTTCTGGAAACCCCTGAGCCTTGCCGAGCGTTCGCGCGACTTACCGGCCTCATAGAGTTTTTCTGCGAAAGACGCGATCTTTTCCAGTGGTATGCCCGCTTTTTTGCCAAAGGCGCCGAGCCCCTTGTTTACAATGCCGTACATAAATTCGCGGAATTTCTTGTCGTCGTCGAACTTGTCTTTGTAGGCCTCGACGGCGTCGAGGAAACCGCCGCTTATGGCGCCAAACAAATAACCTAGCTCGCGACCGATGTCTTCCGGGTTGCCGCCTTTTGCGGCCCTGTACATAAGGGTCGCTGCGACATCCCCGATAATGCCCTGGTTACCGGCGCCGTCGCCCATGATCGTTTCGACCATCGACCTGCCGTTGTATTCAAGAAGATGCGAGATCGGGGAGTAAACGACGCCGATGAAGAAATCTTTGAGGACGTCGGGAGCGATGCGGTTTGCCGAGCCGTCGGGATTTCGAAGCGAGGCGTATTTGTCGACAACCGCCTGTGAGTGCTCAATAAAGAATCGCCCCGCGGCTTCTTTTGTAAAAAAGTTATCCCCGGTCTTCGTCGCTACGGCCTCAAAGATCTTTAACGCGGCTTCCGTTGGAGTGCCGTCGCGGTTCGTCATTTGAGAGGCGGTGTCGAGCAGGTTCCCGAGCGCAGGGTTAAATGCCCAAGGGTTTGCAAAACCGGAATTATTGGCGTCCGCATCGAGCCAATCAGCGGCGTCCTGGAGGACCGTCTGAAACTGCGCCTGATTGGTTTGTATGGCCTGTCCGATGCCTTGCAGACTTCCCGAACGCGGCGGGACTATAGAACGGAAGTTTATGAAACTCGCAAGGGCGCCGGGCGTCAATCCGGAGAGCGCCTGCATTGCATCAACGGAAACGGCATGGTGATCCGGATTGGATGCCGCATGGTTTATCGCCATTCGTCCGTAACTGGCGATCAATGCATCGTTACCGGTTTGGGAAACCACATTTGCGAACCCGCTCCATTGGGTGACCGGGAAGAGCCTTTCGCTTTCGAGGGTCGATCTAAACGCCGAGTTGACGCTGGACGGATTGGCCGTATAAGCGCTGCTAAGCGCCGACGCGAGCACTTTTTGCTCTTCGGCATTCAGGACCGCCGCTCTTTCCAGTGTTTCAATGCCGTACGGATGGGCAAGGATCTCTTTTAGATATTCCGCCTGCTTTTCGGGCGGCAGGCCTTCCAGATCAGACGCCATGGTTCTGATATCATTTTCGTGGTTTCCTGTTAATTCCGGGGTCGGATAGCGCTGAATGGCATTTTGAAGCCTCAGAGCTGTGGCGCGTTCATCGCGATGGACTTTGCCGTCGAGTACGTTTTTCCGGTGCAACTCCAGAAGTTCCGTGCCTCGTGCGTCACTCGCAATTGCAGCGAGCTGATCTTCGGAAAGGCTGTCGGCAAAACTCTGTGCTACCTCGTCGCGGTCGTTTTCCTTGACCTGATCGAGGACCAGTATCGAAACCTCGAGTGCGGCGGCGGGGTCGCTAACCGCCATTACGCCCAAATCGCGTCCGGCATTATCTGTGTTCAGGTTGTCGCGTCCGCCGTTGTTCTTGATAATCTCGTCGGCGCGCTCCCGAGGCGTCGTTGAGGCGGTGTAACTGTTTCTAAGATTCTGTTTGGCAACTGCTGCATGAAGATTCCACGATGCTTTCTTGGCGGTAACTGCGGCATTTGCCGAAGGGGCCGTTGATTTGACGACAGAACTCGCGGCTTTTACGGTTTTCTTGACCGCCTGTGAGGCGAACGACATGGTTTTCTTTGCGGCGACATGAGCTGCATCCAGTTTAACTGCCATAGTTCGAGTCTCCTTCCGACCTTATGTTTTGTTCCGTTGTCAAAATTATCGGCCGGCCGACGACATTGTTTCGCAAAAAAACGCGCACAAAAAAACCGGCACGCAGTGCGCCGGTTGGTAAACTCGGGACTTTTTCCAAAACCTATGCTGATTTAGCGGTCGACTCCATGTCGGGGCTCCAGCGAAGGACCGGTTTCCGCGCGGCCGTTGCCTCGTCCAAACGGCCGATGCGGGTCGTGTGTGGGGCGTTAATCACGAGGTCCGGATCTTCAACGGTTTCCTTAGCGATCGATTTCATCGCGTCCACAAACGCATCTAGTTCCTGCCGCCCGACCGACTCTGTCGGCTCGATCAGCATCGCTCCGTCTACTATCAAAGGGAAGTAGACCGTCATCGGATGAAAACCGTAATCGATCAGCCGTTTGCCGATATCGAGCGTATGAACGCCTTTTCGCGCCTGTTTCTTGTGCGAGAGGATTACCTCATGCATCGTGTCGGCCTCAAAGGGTTTTTCAAAGTCTTTCTCGAGATAATGTGCGATGTAACGGGCATTTAGCACTGCGGCCTCGGTTGCCTCGCGCAAACCGGTGTCGCCGTGCGTCTGAATGTAGGCGAGCGCACGTACCATCATTCCAAAGTTCCCGAAAAACGCCTTTACGCGGCCGATCGAGTCCGGACGATCGTATTCGAGCCTGTAGCCCCCGTTTTCCCGAACCACCTTCGGAGTGGGCAGGAACGGTTCGAGTTCGACCGTGCAGCAACAGGGTCCGCAGCCCGGGCCGCCTCCTCCGTGGGGGGTCGAAAAGGTCTTGTGCAGGTTGAGGTGAATTACATCGACACCCATATCGCCGGGGCGTGCCACTCCAACCAGCGCATTCATATTCGCGCCGTCCATATACACCAGCCCGCCGGCGTCATGGATCGCGTCGCAAATCTCGCGGATGTTCTTTTCGAATATCCCCACAGTTGAAGGATTCGTCAGCATCAGCCCGGCGATTCCGCCTTCTCCGCACAACTCGTAGAGATGGTCCATGTCGGTAAATCCATCTGGGGTCGAGCGGATTGTCTTGACAGTAAATCCGGCAAGCTTTGCAGACGCAGGGTTGGTGCCATGGGCAGAATCGGGAACGAGCATTACCCGCCGCTGTTTCGACGCTTCTCCTTCCCTCTTGTCCAAGACCGCGCGAATGATCATCACTCCCGTCATTTCGCCGTGAGCGCCCGCTGCAGGCTGAAGAGTAACGCCGGGAAGCCCCGTGATCTCCGCGAGGTCTTCCTGCAGCCGGTACATGAGTTCGAGCCCACCCTGTGATTCATCCTCCGGCGCCAAAGGGTGATGGTTGAGGAAGCCCGCGATTCGGGCCACTTTTTCATTCAGCCTCGAGTTGTATTTCATCGTGCACGATCCAAGCGGGTACATGCCCAGGTCGATCGAGAAGTTCCATGTTGACATCCTTGTAAAGTGGCGGATGACATCGACTTCGGAGACTTCAGGAACTCCTTCGAGGTCGTCGGTTCGACGAAATTCGGCAGGCATCAGGTCATCGGCCGGCGTCTCTTCGACATCGAGTTGCGGCAACCTGTATCCAACCCGTCCGGTTTGCGAACGTTCAAAGATCAATGCTTCATTCTGGGTCGGGTGCTGTGTGACTTTCGTTATGCTCATCGTGGTTTTGTTTCAATAATCAAAGCCGGCGCGATTCCACGTGTGGTTTCGGCGACCGGGGAAGCGGAACTCTCAGCCGAGTGCCGCGACGAGTTTGTCAATTTGTTCCCTCGTGTTTGTTTCGGTTACGCAGACGAGGAAATCATTTTCTCGCCCTTTGTAATAACCGGAAAGCGCGATGCCGCCCAAGATGTCTTTTTCGGAGCTTAGCCGGCGAAGGATATCCTTGGCTGGGGAAGGCGCCGTGACGACAAACTCATTAAAGAAGGGAGCGCTGAAAGCGATCGAAAAACCATCCAGTTCGGCGATTCGTTTTGCCGCGTAGGCGGCTTTTTGCGCGTTGTGATAGGCAACTTCCTGCAGTCCCCTGCGTCCCATCGTTTCCATATAAATGGTGGCCGCGAGCGCGATCAGACCCTGATTAGTACAGATGTTCGAAGTTGCCTTGTCGCGTCGTATGTGCTGCTCGCGCGTCGCCAGGGTCAACACGAAACCGCGGTTTCCGTCCTTGTCGTATGCAACACCGGCCAGCCTGCCGGGCATTTGTCTGACGTACTTCTGGCGGCAAGCAAACATTCCCACATGTGGCCCGCCGAAGCTCATCGGAACGCCAAAACTCTGGCCTTCAGCGACGACGATATCGGCGCCGCATTCGCCTGGCGATTTGAGCATACCGAACGACACCGCCTCCGTCACGACGACGATCAAAAGGGCGCCCGCCTCATGAGCCATGTCGGCCAGATCGTTGAGCCGTTCAACGCAACCAAAAAAGTTCGGTGACTGGATCACAAGCGCCGCCGTGTCCTTATCGATTTTGGCCAGACCCTCTGTGGCGACACATCCCGTTTCATGGTCGAAACCGATCGTCTCAAGCTGCATTTCCCCGTGCTGGGTGTAGGTCTCCGCAACTTCCAGGTATTCTGGATGCACCGTTTCGGCGACGAGGACTTTGTCGCGGCGGGTGACGCGATGTGCCATCAGGAACGCTTCGGCCATCGCTGTCGAACCGTCGTACATCGAGGCGTTTGCGACCTCCATCCCGGTCAACTGGCAAACAAGTGTCTGGAATTCGAAAATGTATTGGAGCGTCCCCTGGGTAACTTCCGGCTGGTAAGGCGTGTAGGAAGTAAAAAACTCGCTGCGTTGAATAAGGTGATCGACCACGGTCGGAGAAAAATGGGAATAAACCCCGCCGCCGAGAAACGAAGTCTTGACAGCCGCTTCATTTTTCGCGGCAAACGTCTCCATCGACGTAATAACCTCGTTTTCTGCTAGCGGCCTCGTCACTTCGAGCTTCCTCGCGAGAAGCACATCTTCCGGGATCGAACGAAACAGCTCGTCAGCCGACGCGAGGCCGATTGCGCCCAGCATCTCTGATTGTTCTTCTTTTGAGTTTGGAATATATCTCATTAAACAAAAATCTAGCTTGGTTGATGTATGTGTCAAAAAAGCCGCTGCCCGTTGAACCCGAAACCGGATGCACTGGTTAACGCAGCGGCTAAATCGAAATTCTAAAAAACTCTATTCTTCTTCCGATTCGAGGAATTCGGCATACTCTTCCGCGCTCAGAAGCGCATCCGCCTCGCCGGAATTGTCCATCTTGATCTTGACCATCCAGCCATCCCCGTAAGGATCGTCGTTTACGACCTCCGGGGTGTCGTTCAGATCTTCGTTCGTTTCGATGACTTCGCCGGCAACAGGCGTGAAAATCTCCGAAACCGCCTTTACCGATTCAACCGAACCGAAAGCGTCGTGAGCGTTAAAGTTCTCACCTTCGTTCGGCAACTCAACGTAAACGACATCGCCCAGGGCTTCCTGCGCATAGTCGGTAATTCCGAGGGTAGCAGTATCGCCCTCGACATTCAGCCACTCGTGATCTTTACTATATTTCAGGTTGTCTGGAATATTTGACATAGTTAATCAGTTCTCTCGGTTAATTAATTTAAATCAAGCTTTGGTTGAAACTCCGGCCACTATTTGGCCCTCTTGTAGAACGGCGTCGGAACAATTTCGGCCGCCAGCATTTTCCCCCTGACATCAATCTTAATCTCTTGCCCGATGTTTGCAAACTCGGCGGGAACAAAGGCCAGTCCGATGTTCTTTTTTAGAAAAGGAGCGGGACTTCCCGACGTTACAAATCCCGATTTACGGTCGTCGATATAGATGTCGAATCCGTCTCGGGCAATGCCCCTGTCGGTCATTTCGAAGCCGACGAGTTTTCGGGTGAGCCCGGCCCTTTTTTGTTCCGCCAGTGCGTCCCGGCCGATAAAGTCAGTCGTTAGTTTGCAGATCCACCCGAGGTTGGCTTCAAGTGGCGTGATATCCTCGCTGATCTCGTGACCGTACAAGGACATCGCCGCTTCGAGACGCAGCGTGTTTCGGGCTGCAAGGCCGCAGGGAAGTATCCCGTCTTCGGAACCGTAGTTGCCCGCGTCGAGCATTTTGTTCCAGAGCCTCACCGCTTCTGACGCATCCGCGTAGACCTCGAAGCCGTCCTCGCCGGTATATCCCGTTCTGGAAATTATCGAAGCTACCCCGTCGACCGTTCCGTTTGAAAAATGATAGTACTTGATCTCATCGAGCGGCGTGTCCGTAAGTCCTTGCAAAATTCCCAGTGCGGAAGGCCCCTGAATCGCGATCTGGCAGTATTCGGTGCTGGCATGGCGAAGGTCGACATCGAAACCATCGCTGTGTGATCGAATCCATTCCCAATCCTTGTCCTGGGTGGCGGCGTTGACGACAAGGAGGAGCCGCTCGGGGCCAAAACGGTATACGAGGAGGTCGTCGACAACGGTTCCGTTTACGTATGTCAAGGCGGAGTAGTGCGCTTGTCCGTCGACCAGTTTCTCGACGTTGTTCGTCGTCAGGTGGTTCACGAAGGGAATCGCGTCCTTGCCGTCGACGTGGATCTCGCCCATGTGCGATACATCGAACAGGCCGGAGGAAGTTCGCGTTCTAATATGCTCCTTGATTGTGCCCGCCGGGTACAATACGGGCATATCCCAGCCGCCGAAATCGACCATCTTGCCGCCCAGTTCTCGGTGGACGGCGTTCAGAGGTGTTTTCTGAAGATTTGGATCAGACATAATTCCGGTTTAAAGCAAAGGTGAAATTATCACTCACCATGAGGAGCGTCAAGAAAAGATTTATAAGATTGCTTCGGTAACCAGATTAGTTCGGCGGATGCCCGGAAGTAATGCGAGATTTCAAGCGTCAGACGCTCAAAAATCAACACTGCTCAGTTATTCGAACCGCGGCGAAGAATGAATCGTTGAGATTCATTTCCTGATATCTGCCGCTTTTGACAATCTCTCCCACGTTCGAAAGCACACTCGCGATCTTCTCTTCAGGATACTTCGTAAAAGTCAGTCCTTCGCAGGTGCTCGATTCATCGCCGAGCCAGAAGCTGTGAAAGAGTATTCCTCCTTTGCCGACGACCCTCGCTTGCCGCTCAAGAGACCTCTTCATTTGCTCCTCCGGAAGATGATGGAGCACCTTGTTAGAAAAAATACAATCGAATGCGAGATCTGTTTCAATCGTCACGGCGTCGAGCCGGAGCAAATCAATGCCTGGATAGGCTGTAGAAAATATCTCAAGAAACCACGGTGAGTAGTCCGATCCAACGACCTCAAAGAACTCCGCAAGAATTCGGAGGTCGGTACCCGGCCCGATGCCAAGTTCGAGAACGCGCGAGCCGTCCGCAATCAAGGAGCGAAGAGCGGAGACGAGTATTCGTCCGTCGATCCCGCGGCGCATCTCTATGTAGTCCTCGGCTTTGTTTCTATCGTGGTAAAAGGAAAGAGGCCCGGTGTCGATCATGAGGCTTGCTTTTTCTTTTTTCTTTTGCCGGTTGGTCTCGGAATGCCTTCGCGTGCGTCGAGAATGCTCTGACAATGAATTACCGCGGATTCGAGAAGGCCGAGTTGGCGCCTGTCTTCGGTGCTTTCCGCGAGGCTTCGCAACTCGGGAATCAGAATTTCCGAATAATCGGCGATTACATAGAGGGCAAAGGGAATCAACTCCTGTTCCGGCTCACGATCGAACACGTCCTCCAGCTTGTCAATCGCCTCACTGAGAATTCTTTCGATGTCGGAGATGAGTTCCGTCCGGGTGCCGGTCGGCAGGTCGCCCCATTCGCCATGGTCTTTTTCTACCCGTTTTTTTTGTTCGGGTGTAAGGGCATCAGTCCCGGAAATTACCCACAGCCGCCGCTCAATAGCGTGGACAAACAGCCCCATCCTCAGGTCGACGTCCTGAACATCCCGGACAAGTTCGATCTCCTCCGCTGTGAGATGGTCACGGCGCTGGGCCTCGGCAGTACCGGCAAGGAAAGCAAGCGTTATAAATACGACAAAAACGGCCGGAAAAGCTATTCGTTTCATAATCTTGACTGACCGTCCGGAAGTACAGTGTCGCCATAAAAACTGTCAACCGATTTTCGGCGCACTTCGCGCACGGATTTAATCAATTCCGAGACATGGTACGAATGACTAAATGGCAGGGCTCGTCGGACAAGTTCAAGCCTATGAATAAATTCGCGTAACGCGATTTCGAAGCGTTTGTAATTCTTGAGCGCGCCCTTCTTGTAGTCGTTTCGATAGAGATTGCGGTAGGTATTATTCATCAAGGCCTCAAAGTGGCCGAGCTGTTGGAGCGATTCCTGAAAATCCTCGTTGTCCGCCGAAGCTTCCGAGCTCGACAAGCGGCTTTCCATAAAACCGATCGCCAGTTTCGTTCTCCTCTTAAGATCTGTCTCCCCTTCCAGCGAATCGCTTTCCTCGTCCGAGAGAACGCTCAATGGGGGAGGCACGACCCCTTCGGGAAGTTCTTTTTCCTGCGCAAGGGAATGGCCGGCTGCGGCAATCATCAGAATAAACAAGATGGAAAAGGGCCGTAACAGCAAAAAACGCATGCGCAATGAGTTAGCTAAAAAATACCGGCATTTACAGTCCATTTCCCCTCCTTTATTTACCCTTTTTACCTTTGTCCAATTGTCTCTGAAGCAACGGCAGTCGCAGCCTGACGCGATCAATTTCCGCCGCAAAGGTTCTCTCGTCCGCCAAACGTAGGAACTGCTGATAATTTGCCATCGCATCAAAATATTCTCGCAGGTTGTCGTGGGTGATTGCAAGAAAATAGTAACCGGCCGCCGATTCCGGCTGAGTTTTGGTAATCCAAGAATATTCGGCCTTGGCATCTGCAAACCTTCCGGACTTGAAATACGCCGTCGCAAGGTTCGCCCTTACGGTATGGTTATCCGGAACCCTCACCTTTATGTCCTCAAACAGGTCAATCGCCCTACGAAAATCCCTTAGCTGAACAAGCGCCGCCCCGAACCCAATGGCATGTCCGATATTATCCCGGTCGAGCCGAAATGCTCTTTCACAATAACCAAGCGCTCTTTTCGGATCTTCGCGGCGAAGCGCCGCGCAAAGCCGTCCGAGGACCGGAACGCTATCCGGCGAGTCACGCAGTTCCGCTTCGAGAACTTCAATATCGGCCTCACCGCTTGCCTTGATCGCAGCCAGGAGATCGCGAATCTGATCATTGGGCTCGGCGATTGCTTCCAGTATCGCAATCGCTTTTGTTTTGTCGCCGGCGAGGGCAAGAGCCCGGGCATAAAGTATTTGGTAGCCTTCATCGTCGGGGTCGCCGGCATTCAGAGTGGAGGCCATCTGGACCGCTCCCCTGAAGTCAGATCCCGCGAGTGCGATTTCAATCTGTTCCACCTTCCCGCGTCCGTTGTCCGGGTCAAGAGCGAGCGAACGGTCGATGCTCGATTTCGCATCCGCCAATTTGCCGATAATGCGTTCGACAGCGCCGCGGCAGGCCCAGATCGAGCTGGGGATGTTCGCTTTTGTCGTAAGAAAAACGAGGCTTGAATAAAGCCGTTGCATCTTCTCTTCGCCGGGCGGCCGAAGAAGATAAAGATCTGTAAGGGCCGGGTAAGCGGGAATGCTCATGCCGTCGATTCGAATCGCCTTTTCAAGAACACTCTCCGCCTCGTCAAGCTTTCCGTTTCGGATCAGCACAGCGCCCAAACCGGCCATCGCGAGCGTCCAGTCACGCCTGTATTGAACGGCATTTCGAAACGACCGTTCCGCCTCGTCCCACGAACCACGAGTCTGAAAAATTGTCCCGCGCTGGTATTCGGCCTCGGGGAACTCGGGGTACGCCTTTAAGGCTTCCGCGTAAAGTTCAAGCGCTTTGTCGAGTTCACCCTTTGCGTGTGCTTCCTGCGCCTCGAGAAAAAGCCTTACGGGATCCGAGGTATTTTCGGCAGGCTGATTTATCGCCACACCTTCCTGTACGAACTCTTCGTCGTCTTCCTGACCACTTGCGTACTGGGAGAAAGAAACAAATAGTGCAAACAGGCCTAGCAGAAGAATTGATCTTCTTAGAAGTCTGAATGACAGATCTGTTCTCGAAATATACATCGCTTATTCGGCCCAGGGCAGTTGTGTTTATTGAATTCTATCATGCAACTTAGAACTCGAACAAAATGAATTAAATCGTTAAAGCGTTCGCTCGTTTGAACTGCCCGCCGGTGTTCGCTAACCTCTTAATTTCGGTATTGTTGATTGCGCCAACAACGGGTTACATACTCTTATGGTTTTCGAAAAAGAAGCAAAACTGCGAAATTGGATGCGTCGCGAGGCTGGAATGTTGGTCGCATATTCGGGCGGGGTTGACAGCGCGTATCTGGCAAAACTCGCCACTCAGGAGTTAGCGTCGAAAGCGGTTTGTGTAACGGGTGTTTCTCCGAGTGTTTCGTCTTACCAGCTGCGGGCGGCCGAACGAATAGCCAAAACACATGGATTCCAGCACCTTTTGATTGAGACCACCGAGCTTGACGATCGTTCCTACCGGAAGAATGCAGGCGATCGCTGCTATTTTTGCAAGTCGGAATTGTATCGTAGGATCGCGAAACTTGGATCGTGTGAATTCGCAGGCTTTGTGATCGTGGATGGGTCCAACGTGGACGATGCCGGTGATTTTCGACCGGGCCGGAGGGCAGCGGCTGAAAGATCGATTCGAAGTCCATTGGAAGAATTTGGTCTTACGAAAGAGGAAATTCGAATACGCAGCCGGGTGCTTGGCCTTGAGACCTGGGATAAGCCGGCTAGCCCTTGCCTTGCTTCGAGAGTCGCGGTTGGCGTTCCTGTGACGATTGGGAGGCTAAGCAAGATCGAGCGCGGCGAGGACATATTGCGCGAGAACGGGTTTCGCGAGTTCAGGCTTCGAAATCATGGTGAAACGGCGACGATTGAAATCGCCCTTTCCGAAATGAAGGACCCACATTTCGAGAAAACGGTGATGAAGGCCGCGGCAAAGATCAGAGGGCTTGGCTTTCGTTTGGTAAGCATTAATCGCGAGGGTTTTCGGAGCGGTTCTTTTAACGGGGCGCCAGGCGCCGCCAGGCGCAGATCGGATACTTTCAACTAATTGAAATCGAGGTGGCCGAAATACGATGTTTATTAGTCTACGTGAAGGGCGGATTCAACTCTCTGTATTTTTGGGCATTTGACCTTCCACAGGCGCTAAGAAAATGAAGGAATGTCAAGTAATTTCGAAAACCAGTTTAAGAGACCAATGTCGGTCTTCAGGACAAGCAAAATCGACTCCTGTCCTATTCCAGTAAATTTTTTATTTGTCTTAGTTTAATGGTAATTTAAGGCTTGCTTTTCGATATGATCTAAAGTATCTTCGGATAGTTGGAATTTTAGGGAAGTCCGACGAATTTATTGACTTTTCGAAGGGTGTCCAATATAAAAGTTGGTGAAAGACTAACTTGAACATATCTAAGCCAAAGAGATTAGCTCGTTTTGAACTATTCAAAAAATCGCTTTGGTGTGAGGCAATTACTACGTAGCATCTTTAAATGGGTTGTGTTAAGATTTCGACCTTAGACAGGCTACTTTAAATTTTGAATTATTTATTTCGGCGGAGGAATGTGATGAAACTCGCTTACAAAGCGTTTTTACTTACGCTTACGATCATGGCACTGATGTTATCAGTGTCTGCTCAAACGTTAAGGCCGGAGAAGGATCCGAGAAACATAGCACCGACAGTTGGAACTGGCGGTCCTGTGGGTGGTCCTACCGGTTTGTTTACAGTGTACGACGGTCAAACGCTTCGTAAAGGCGAATGGACGTTCAGCGTTGCCTACAGTAATTTCGATCGTGACCCAGGTGACGTCGACCTTGTTGAGGTTCCAATCAGCTTCCAGATTGGTTTGAACGATTACATGGAGTTGTTCTTCAACACCGACGCCTATCGCGCGATCAAGGTCAATTCCCCCAGAAACCTATCGAGCATGTATCTCCCGGACGCGATCTTTGGATCGGGCCCGGCTGTGATTTTGGCTCCCAACGGTTTGCTGGGCGGACAATACAACGGTACGGCGATTTATCGTCCTCCGGGAAATCAGCCGGTTGTAGCTTATCCATACACGGGTGGACCGGCCGGCACCTTTGGCTTCCCCGGTCCGGGACCGACTCTCGGGCCTCCGAGCGGCGGCGGTGCGGCGAGTAATTTCCCCGGCGTGGGCTCCGTCTATGGCAGTATTTTGCCGGGCGTCGTGTTGCAGACAACGTTTGCGCCAGTCGGCGGGAATTGTCGGACTGCGACGAGCTGCTCGGTACCAGTTGTATTTGCAACGGCTCCGTCGTACTTGAACGATGCGCCTTTCCTTTCGAGTCAATACGGAACGTCGAATTTCAATACTTTTTCGGTCGGCGCGAAAATTCGTTTTACCGGACCTAACAATCCGATCGGCGTAGGCCTTATTCCGTTTTACAGGTTCTATGCGGACCGTGCGTCGAGCACCAGCGGTTTCACCGAGATGCAGGCCGGATCTTCTCCGGGCAGCAAGCAGGGTGACTTCGGTCTGGTTGCCTTTGGTGACGTCAGAGTTCGTAAGTGGATGAACCTTTCCGGGAACGTTGGCTACATCTACAATGGAGATGTAGAGGCTAACGGCGCTACCTTGCTGGACCGTGGAAATGAGCTTCTGGCCGCTTTTGCGGTGGATTTCCCGGTCAACAAGTACTTCCAGCCGATCCTCGAATTCCGTTCGCAGCAGTTTGTTGGCGGGAGAACGCCGAATGCGTTTGAAAACGATCCGATTGACGTGCTTGTCGGTGCGAGGGCGTTCCCGGCACGATGGGTAAGCATTGGCGGCGCCTTCAGGTATCACGCTAATCAGCAGGATCGCAGCTCGTTCGGCAACGAGACGTTTAACAACTTCGTTACGATTGCATGTACGCCGCTCGTGGGTGGACCGAATTGTAGGCCGACTGTTGTCCAAACGACCTCAACGGGTATTCCCCAGGGATTCAGGCCTTCGTTTGACCCGTACGGGTTTATCGGGCAGTTCACTCTTGGACGCCGCAATGAGCGTGCGAGAGAGATTCCAAACAAACCGGCAACTATCAACTCAGTTGATTTGAGCGCGACCGAGGTCACCAAGCCTTGCGAACCCGGTTTCCGGCCGAAGGAAGGCGAGACTTGCAGCGACGACCAGACGATTAACGTTCGCACCAACGCGACCGATCCGGAAAACGACGTTCTTACCTACAACTACACCGTGTCCGGTGGTCGAATCGAAGGCCAGGGCGCAAACGTATCGTGGGATTTAAGCGGCGCGAGTCCTGGTGAATATACGCTGACTGCGGCAGTCGACGACGGTTGCGGAGTCTGCAGCGATCCGATGACCAAGACTGTCAACGTCCGTGAATGCGATTGTGAGAAGGCTTGCGATTGTGGATCATTGAGCGTTTCCGGTCCTCCGGCTGTCGTACGGCCTGGTCAGACGATGACGTTCAGAGCGGAAGTCACCGGCGGCGACCAGCAAAATCTGGTCTACACCTGGGAAGTTGACAAGGGTTCGATATTGAGCGGTCAGGGTACGCCTTCGATCGTTGTCGGCGGCACCGACGAACTTGCGGGTGAAACAATCACCGCAAACGTCGAAGTAACTGCCGATTGCGAAGAATGTAAGCGTAGCGGTAGCGATACAGGTATCGTTGCACAACCGCCGCAGCCAGTCTTGATCGACGAGTTCGGCAAACTAGTGAACAACGACGTCAAGGCTCGCATCGACAATCTGTATATCAACCTGCAATCGGATCCGACTGCAACGGGATACATCATCAACTACGGTCCTGCACGAGAAGTAGCAAGACGTGAGAAGGTGATTCGCGATCACATCGCATTCCGAAGCCTCGATCCCGATAAGGTCATTCTTGTGAACGGCGGAGTTGAGAGCAGCATCAGGACGAGAGTCTGGGTTGTTCCGGCCGGTGCCGATTCCAGTACGATTGACGAATAAATAATGCCCGCAAGGGATTTCTCAAACGGGTCGCCTCGGCGGCCCGTTTTTTTCTTTCCCCTTTACAATCGGTCTCCAAAACGAATAAAATTAAAAAGCCCTGACGGTCGAGATTTGATTTTTCACATGTCAGGCGGAGTTAGGGATGCGTTGATCCGTTTATTAGGCAACAAACTCCCGTGAACTCGTCATCTTAGTTGAGACACGTCCTTCCTCGCGATCCTAATGGTCGCGGCACAAAATGAGCCGTTCTTGCTGGATTACCAAATATGCACACAAAAATGATTTCAAGTTTATTGCAGACTTCCGTTGGCATGCTCGCCTTTTTGCTTCTAATCACAGGATTCGCCTACGGTGAAAATAACTTCAAACGCTGGCAGGTGATCGGTCCGACAGGCGGCGATGTTCGGGAGATTGTTGTTGACCCGAAAAACAAGGATCACTTGTTCGTCAGTACTCTCGATGGGCAGGTCCACGCCTCATACGACGCGGGCGACAGCTGGGTGCTGCTCGCGAATTTTCAAAAATCTCAACTCATTCTCGACAGTCTTATTGTCGATCCGCGTGATTCCGCAGTTATTTACACAGCCGGCCACCGGCACAAACAGGCCGGCGGGTTCTTTAAGACCACAGATGGCGGAAAGACGTGGAAAGAATCCGCTGAATTGCAGAACGAGGCGATCCACGCCATGGTGCAGGCATCGCAGGATCCCGATATGCTTCTTGTCGGAACCGTGACCGGCGTTTGGATTTCCCGCGATTCGGGCGACTCGTGGACGAAATTTACGTCGAACACAGCTCCCCAAAAACTGGACGCTCTGGCGATTGACCCGGACGATAAGGATACGATCTACGCTGGAACCTGGTGGCGCGCATACAAGACGACTGATGGCGGAGCGAATTGGCGTTTGGTCAAGAAAGGTATGATCGACGATTCGGATGTGTTCTCGATTGACATTGATCCGGCTGATCCTGACAAAGTAATCGCCGCTGCGTGCAGCGGTATTTATCGATCGGTCGATAAAGGCGAAAACTGGAAAAAAGTACAGGGGATACCGTCCCAGTCCAGGCGCACCCGTGACATTCTTCACAACCCGGGATTGAAAGGACTCGTCTATGCCGGAACTACGGAAGGATTTTGGATGTCGTCCGATGGCGGGGTTTCGTGGAGATTGACGAGCTCAAAGGACATCGAGATCAACTCGATAGCGGTTCACCCGCAGAATCCCAGTCGGGTCTTTATCGGTACAAACAATTATGGAGTAATGGTTTCGGATGATGCCGGCCGGAGCTTTAGGTTAAACAACGGAAACTTCAGCAGCCGGTTCACATACAATATTATCCCGGATATCGAACGGCCGAATCGCCTTTATGCGACGACAATAAACACGGCGACAGGCGGCGGTTTCCTTTTTGTGAGTAACGATTTTGGCGTGACCTGGACCAAGAGCGTAAAGAATATAGATACCGACCGTACGATCGTGTATACGCTGGTGCAGGACAGAGTGAATCCCGACACAATCTATCTCGCAACCAATTTCGGAGTTATCCAAACCCTCGACCGGGGAATCTCGTGGAACCTTCTTAAAGGGCCGAAACCAAGGCGCGTCAAGCGGGGCAGGCGGTGGATCACTTTGCGGCCGAAAAAGCTGCCAAACGGGATGGAGGCGGC
>Ga0224512_10001816_pt1 | contig 19979 bp, 13 predicted proteins | sample SF_May12_sed_USG_4_FD_169103 | JGI IMG/M metagenome (GOLD analysis project Ga0224512, IMG submission 169103) | Sediment microbial communities from San Francisco Bay, California, United States - SF_May12_sed_USGS_13 | ecosystem: Environmental > Aquatic > Marine > Sediment | place: USA... | reverse complement strand
CGCTGACGCTCGCGCGGCAGCCCACGGCAAGGGAATCACCCATCGTGACTTGAAGCCCGCCAACGTGATGGTGACCGACGAGGGGCGCGCGGTGAAGATCCTCGACTTCGGCCTGGCCAAGTTCCAGGTCGCCGAGGCCGGCGCGTCGACCGACAGCGAGGCGGCTACCGTCGGGATGACGCGGGTTGGCGCGGTGATGGGCACCGTCCCCTATATGTCCCCAGAGCAAATCGAAGGAAGGGCTCTCGATCACCGGACCGACATCTTCTCGCTCGGCGTCGTGCTCCACGAGATGCTGGCCGGGGAGCGTCCGTTCCGAGGCGACAGCTCAGCGGCCGTGACCTCGTCGATACTGCGCGACGTGCCCAGGCTGGTGACAGAGAGCCGGATCGAGCTACCGCGGCACCTCGGGAGAATCGTCAAGCGCTGCCTGGAAAAGGACCCGGAGCGGCGCTACCAGTCGGCCCTGGACGTGCGCAACGAGCTCGAGGATCTCGAGAAGGAGGTGGGGTCGGCCGTCGCGCAGGCGAGCCAGACTCTGGCTTCTGCCGCTCACGGCGACCTCGCGGTCGAGCCGAGCCGGCCTGGATCGGCAACGGGAGCGGCAGGGAGATTCCGGTGGGCACGCTGGATGATCGGCGCGGCCGCTGTCTCTTTGCTCGGCCTCGGCGTCTGGTGGTCGTCGAGCGCCAGGGACGGCGACCGATCAGGGTGGAGAGGTCGGCAGGCACTCGAAACGCGGAGCGAAGCCGGGGACGGTCGCCAGCTCATCGCCGTCCTCCCCTTACGCAACCTCGGTGCGCCCGAAGACGAGTTCTTCGCCGCCGGCATCACCGAGGAGATCATCACCAAGCTCGCCACCTTGCCCGGCCTCGCGCTGGTCTCGACAGCCAACGCGGCGGCCAGCGACTTCGAGCTCTCCCCATCGGACGTCGGCCGCCGGCTCGGCGTCGATTTCGTCCTCGCGGGCTCTATTCAGTGGGCGCGGGGAGGCGACGGAGGGGCGAGTCGCGTCAAGATCCGTCCGCGGCTGATCCGGGTGGCCGACAACGTCCATCTGTGGGCGGAGGGCTACGATCGGACCATCGAGCAGATCTTCGAGCTGCAGGCCGAGATCGCGGTCCAGGTGGCGCGTGAGCTGGGGGCGGCGTTGCGCGAGATGGACCGGGAGCGGTTCGAAAGGCCGCCGACAATGAACCAGGAAGCGTATGAGCTCTATCTCCGCGGCCGCTTTGCGCACCAGGCGACGGACTGCGGTCTGGCGCGCGCCAACATCCCGATTCTGGAGCGCGCGCTCGAGCTCGACCCGGCGTTCATGGAGGCGTGGGCACTCTTGTCGCGCGGCTACGCGGCGGCCGTCAGTCACTGCCCCGAGCACGCCGATACGGACGGCGCGGCTTCGCGGCGCGCGCTCGAGCGAGCTGCAGCGTTGGCTCCCGCTTCCTGGGAGGTGCAGGTGGCGCGCGCACAGTACTTCACCCAGGTCGAGCGCGACTATCCTCTGGCTCTCGAGGCCTTGGAGCGTGCGGCGGAGCAGATCACCTCGTTCGAGATCTACTTCTCTCAGGGTCGCATCTACCGCCGCCAGGGTCGCTGGCCGGAGGCCCTCGCCGCCTTCCGGCGCGCCACCGAGGCCGACCCGCTGGAACCCGGAGCCATAGCGCGCCTGGCCTTCACTCATCTGTGGATGAGGAACTACGCCGAGGCGATCGAGCTGTCGCGGCGCACCAGCGAGATCTCCTCGACGTTCGATTCCCCCTACTATCGTTCGGCGCTCGCCTACTGGCTGTGGAAGGGAGAGACCGAGCAGGCGCGAGAGGTGCTCGAGCTCATGGGGGAGGACAGTCTCCTGCCTGCCGCCCAGTGGTACTGGTTCTGGCAGCGCGTCTACGAGCAGCGCTTCGAGGAGGCGCTGGCGGGTCTGGCGCGGATGCCCGACGAGCCGGCCTATGTGGTGGACCTGCACGCCACGTCGACATCGTCCCTCGAGGCCTGGGTGCACGAGCTCTCGGGTGAGCGAGATCTGGCGCGAGCGGCCTGGCGTCGAGCGCGAGCGGATCTCGAGGGTGCGGTGGCCGAGTTCCCCACCGACGCCAACTTCCGCTCGGCGCTCGCCATCGTCTACGCCGGCCTGGGACTCGCAGACGAGGCCGTGGCGGAGGCCGAGCGGGCGATGGCGCTGATGCCGATCGACCGCGACCCCTACTGGGGCCAATCGCCGCTCAAGGAAGCGGCGCTGGTCTACACGATGATCGGCGAGCATGAGCGCGCCTTCGACGCGCTCGACACGCTGCTCGGCATGTCTGCACCGGTCTCGATCCCCTGGCTCGAGCTCGACCCGAGGTGGGAGCCGCTGTGGGGCCTGCCGCGATTCCGCGAGCTCGGGTCCAACCACGCGCCGCAGAGAGGGGAGGAGCCACGATGAGCAGCGCGCAAGACCCGGCCTCGAGAGTGCTCGCCCTGGTGCTGCTCCTTGCCTGCGTCACCGGTGGAGCTGCTGGCGCCATCGACGAGCGGGTCGTCATCGAGAGCGACGGCTGGCAGTTGGCGGGTGAGTGGCACGTCCCGGCTTCAGAGGAAGCTCCCATGCCGACCGCGCTGCTGTTGCATCGCGCTGCTGGTTCGCGCGAGGAGTACGCCGGTCTCGCCGCCGCGCTGGAGAGCCGTGGGATCGCGTCTCTGCGGCTGGATCTGCGAGCTCACGGCGAGTCCGACAATCTCGGCCGCTTCGAGGAACCGTACGCGGAGAACCGCCCCCTCCTCGAGGGCACCCACCGCGACGTCAACGCGGCGCTCAGCTGGATGAAGGCCCGCCCGGGTGTCACTGGCGAGCGAATCGCGGTGGTCGCCGCCAGCTACAGCGGCGAGGCAGTCGGCGAGGCGCTACGTGCCGGTGGCGACAGAGCAGCGGCCTATGTGCTCCTGTCGCCCGGATCCTTCTCAGAGGAGTCGATCGCCGCGGTAGACCCCAGCGGTGCGTGCTGGCTCTTCGTTCGGACGAGCGAGGAGGGCGAGGTGAGCCTGCCGTTCATCGACGCCGTCTTCGACGCGTTGGCGACAAAGTCCCGATCGGCTGAGGTTCGGGTCGTCCCCGGGACCGGTCATGCCACGCGGATTTTCGACGAGCACCCCTTCATGATCGGAGAGGTCGCCGATTGGCTGGCGGAGTGCCTGGCCCGTGTCGACGTGGTCCGGCCTCCTGCGCGGGAATAGGACCTCGGGACCGGCTCTTGACCCTGGAATCTGGTCCAGCTCGACTCTCCCCTCTTGAGGTTCCCCCTCTTGAGGTTCCATGCGATTCCTGGAGGCGAGCATCCAAAGGCCCGATTCGGCGCCTTGAACGAGGCGAGCATTCTCGCGGCAGCCCGCTGCGGGCCAGAAGCCGGCTGAGCGAGGGTTCTACAAGCCTCCAGCGGCGTCGACGGCGGCGCGGATTCCCACTTCCTCATAGGCGCCGCCCCGGTCGAGGCTCGAACCGTGAGCAGAACCGCAAGTCAGGGCGTGACAGAGCCGCCCGAGCTCAGCTTCTGAGCGGCTGATAGCGCCCCGGCACGAAACAGCCCGGGGGGAACTCCACGATCTCGCCAGCCCTCCAGGCCGCGGAGGCCTGCCGGTAGGCGATCCGCATCAGCCGGTAGCCCCACTCGAGAGCTCTTTGCACCTGAGGGTCCGCGGCGTGGAAGCGCGGCGCCGGGCTGCGCTTCTCGGGTGTCGAGGGACTGTCGCGAGGCTCCTGCCGGCAGATGGCTTCCCTGCCGAGCACTGCCACCCCCTCCATCTCGGCCTCGATCTCACGCACCGTACCCTCGCCTGATGCCGATGCAGCTCGAGGTGCTCCCAGCACGGCAGCGGCGAGAGCTCGAGCCGGTGCGTCGAGGTGAAGGCGTAGTCGGGGTTGGGCTGGTTGCGCTCCCACGCCTTGTACTGCGCGGTGCGATCGATCCAGATGCCCTCGACCGGTCGTCCCGACAGCATGGCCTGCGTCGAGCTGGCGCCGGGCCAGTGCCTGGGGGAGGCGACGAGCCTCTCCTTCGCGCCCTGCTCGAGCAGATAGCGCAGCCTCTGCACCTGGTCCTCGGAGTCGTGGCTCGCGACCACGTCGACGTAGCGGCGGCCCCAGATCTTCTCCTTCCAGCCATGGAGCCGCCCGACCTCGCGGGCGATCTTGGAGTTGACGTCGCGCATGAAGTTGGCGAGCTGCTCGACGGCTCTCGGGTCGCAGCAGGAGGTGGGCGTGGTTGCTGAGGTAGACGAAGCCGCAGATTCGCATGCCGTGGCGCTTCTGGAAGTAGGCCAAGGTCCCCTCGATGATGGCCTTGAGCTGAGGAGAGGGCCGCAGCAGGAAGCGCCGCTGGATGACGCGGCAGGTGATCTCGACCAGATGGTTGTCGTCGGGCAGGTAGCGCAGCTTGCGTCCCATGCAAGAGGAGACGGAAGCCGGCCGGGGTTCCTTGCAGGATTCCTATGGCACCTCAAGTTGGCACCTCAAGTTGCGGCCCACCTCAAGTTGCCGAGAGCGCACGATGAGCTAGAGGTTATATAGTCATGCTGTGATGCCTTTTGGCGACGGCAGACGGCTGCAGCGACTCGGTTGTTGGTTGATCGACGCGATTCTCCTGACAGCGACGGCCGGAGTGGTGGTGGCCGCGGCGAACGGTGCGAACCCCGTTCTGTTCGAATACGCGAAGCTCGAAGCGTGGGACGTGGAGAGCGCTAACGGGTTCGGTGTCTCATTTGCGGTCAAGGACGGGACGGTGGTCTCGGGCGCTTTCATAGACGACGACGGAGGCGAAGGAGCCGGAGCCGTGTACGTCTTTCGGGGCACGACTTCGGGCGACTGGCAAGATCTCGTCAAGCTCACGGCTGCGGATCCGAAGCCACACGACCACTTCGGCAAGAGCGTTGCCACGAGCGGCGTCGCTCTGGCGGTGGGCGCTACCGGGGTGGGAGAGAACACGCCTTCGTACGGAGCGGTCTACGTGTTCGAGGCTCGCGACGATAGCTACGGTTGGGTCGAGGTCGCGAAGCTCACCGCCTCCGACGGCGGGCCGCACGACGCGCTCGGCGCCTCTGTCGCGATGGACGACGACACGGTACTGGCTGGGGCCCCCAGGCACTGGAATACAGGTCCGAGCTCGGGGTCCGTGTACGTGTTCGATCGAGATCCGTCGGGAGTGTGGGCGGAATCCGGCCAGCTCGACGTCGCTGGACTCCAGACCTCGGCTTTCCTTGGCCAGTCGGTTGCGCTGGACGGAAACACGGCCCTCGTTGGGGCTTACCGCGATCCGGTCGACGGGATCAGGTCCGGTGCGGCCTACGTCTTCGAGCGCGACGAGGCATTCGACGAATGGACCCAGCAGGCGAAGTTGACTCCTCCGGATCCGGAGTTCGAGGAGTTCTTCGGGTGGTCGAGTGCGCTCTCCGGGGATTGGGCAGCGGTGGGAGCCTGGCGCGACGACGACACGGGCTCGAAGTCGGGCAGTGTCTACCTGTATCGGCGGACCGGCAGCAACTGGGAGTTCGTCGCCGAGCTCCATGCTCCGCCGGCGGTCTTGGGCTTTGGCCTGACGGTAGCGCTCGAAGGGGATCGGCTGCTCATTGGGGGGGCAGGCGGCGCCAGCGAGGCAAAGACGTTCCTCTTCAAGCTATCTACCAGCTCGCGCGGGGACGAGTGGGCGCTGTCGAGGACGCTGCTTGCTTCCGATGGCCACGACGACCTGGGCGACAAGGTGGCCATCAACGGCAGGAACCTGTTCGCGGCCCTGGAGTACGGCAGCGCGGAAGGGGTCTACGTGTTCAGCGAGGAGGTGTTCTCGGACGGCTTCGAAGCGGGTGATACATCGGCTTGGTCGAGCGAGGTCCCCTGAACTCCGCAGCGCTCCCCCGCCTCCGCGAAGGACGATGAGGAGAGGCTGAATCTGCTAGAAGAGCCCGTGGTGTCAGACAGGGGAGCACGTCAGCTCCGGGGTACCTCTTCTGGCCAGAACGGGATGTCCGGGGGCAGGTCGGCATCCAGGCCCGAGAAATACGGTGGCAGGATACTCATTCCTCGTCTTCTCGCCCGCAGGGCACGTGCACGAAATGAGTATCCTGTCACCGCATTTCCCCAGCCCCCTCGTGAAGCGATCGCGTGGATATGCGGGTGCCAGCGCAGGTCCGAAGCCGCGGTTGAACAGCAGCGACCATGCCGGGGCGTTCGGAGGCCGAGGTGCGCAGGCCGAGGTGCCGGGCCTGCAAGATGCATGACTCGGCGCGTGCTTTTGCAGGCCGCTCGGGTCCGATAACCTCAGCTGGAGGGGTGCGGGCGTCTTCACGCCCGCTTTGAAAGGGGGTGCTCGATGAGATCGAGTTGGATCCTCGTCGCGCTGCTGCTGGTGCCGGCGTCGGTCGGGGGACAAGGTCCGAGCTGCCCGGCGCCGGCCGCGCCGGCGTGCCCGCCGATCGCGAGCGGGACAGACCTGGAGAGCTGCCTCGCTCCCGACGCACCTTGCGACTGTCCTTTTCCGCCGACCGCCACCTGCGTCGGGGCCGTCGTGAGCGCGCTGTCCCCGCCGGCGCGCAGGGTCGACCACCTCCTGCCGGGGTTTCCCTTCGCGGGCGCCTTGATCTGGTCGCCGAGCCCCGGACCGGATACGAAGTATCTCGTGACCCTGCCGGGGACCGGGGGCACGGCGGAGACGGAGCTCTACCACTGGCAGCGGCTGGTCGACGAGCTGAGCACCTGCCTGGCCCGCGACATCGGCGTCATGGCCGTCGAGTACGAGAATCCGGCGACCGGCCGGAGTCTGCTGTGGGGGGATCTGAACCTGCTGATCGAGGCGCTTCTCGCGGGCGAGGCCTCGGTCGGCCTGGGGGCGGAGACGGGCCACGCGTTCCACGGCTTCAGCCGGGGAGCCGCCGACCTCTACGGCGTCGCGGTGCTCGACGGAAAGGACGGGCTGCGGCGCGGCACCCGGTTCATCGCCAACTCCGGCGCCTGGAGACCGGGCACCCCGATGCCCGAGCCCCTCTCCGAGGAGCTCGTCTCCGGATCGAGAACGGCGCTCTATGGGGTCGAGTTCCTCGTTCATTACGGGCTGCAGGACCACGACCAGGGCCAGCACGGCTACGTCGGCTCGTCCGGTGCCGCCCGCGCGGTGCGGAAGCTGGGGGGCGAAGTCGAGCTGTGGGTGAACCCCGACGGCTGCCACCACGCCTTCGAGCTGACCGACCGCCCAGGCCATGCGTGGGATGCCCTCCAGTGGGCGTTTCGCTGATGCCGCGGGGGCCTGTGGCCGGCACGAGAGCCGCCGCGGCGGCAGCTCAGGAGATGGGGAGCCGAGGAAGGGTCACGATGGCACTGCTGATGACCCTGGTCTCGCACCTCACGGTCGGAGCTGCCGCGGTCCGCGCGGATCAGCCGGCACATCGCTTCGATGCGAGCGGGGTCGTGGCGCTCCTGGACGTGATGGACGCGGTTGCAGCCGCGCACCCCGACTTCCCGGCCAAGGAGGCCGAGCTCGGCCGCCTGCCTGAAGGGGAGCGCGAAGCGGCCTTTGACCGGGCGCGAGAGGTCAACGAGGCGAGCGGCGAGGTTCGTGCCGCGATCCGGGCGCTTCTCGCGACGCCCACCTATCAGATCTACTTTCGCCGCTTTACCAATGTCACCGCCGAAGAAGTGAGCGACCTGCTGCTCGACCTTCCGTACCGCCAGCGGCGCGCGCCGGGCCAGATCGGAGTGACGCTCTACGAGCTGGTGCGCAAGCGCGGTTTGGTTCGATCGGCGCTCGACCGACTGCTCGCGGAGGCGGACGCGGATCGCGTCTACGAGACCGCCCGGGCGTTTGCCCCCGTCTGGAAGGGCGAGCTGCCCACCCTGCATCTCATCTACGACAGCAATGCGGGCTCGTTCGTCGCCGAGGGGGTGCCTTTCTTCAATGTCTTCACCGGCATCGATCTCGAGACCCTGAGCGCCAGCGCCGACGACTCATTGGTGCCCGAGGCCGAGGAGACCATGGCCCATGAGCTGCAGCATGTGCTGGCCGAGCCTACGCTGTACCCGGAGCCGGAGGTGGAGCGCAGCTGGCAGCAGGACTGGATCGACCAGCTGACGCGCGGCCTGGTCGGCGAAGGGGTCGCCAACCTCTGCAGCCCACCCTCGGGCGGCATCAAGGCCGTCTACGAGGATCCGGAAGTGCTGGCGGCGCTGGTCGAGCGCTACGACCATCTGATGCGGGCCCTGCTGGCAGGCCGCATCACCGAGGACGAGGTGCGCGCCTGGTACCGGGAAAACTACTTCGAGGTGGCGACGGGTCTGCTGCGCAGCCACCTGGCGAAACGCCACTCCGGCGAAGAGCTGGAGGCGGCGGTCCGGTCCGCCATGCGCTACCGCCCGGACGTCGAGCACGCGCTCGGCTGGTGGATGGTGTCGCGCATCTGGCAGCGTGACCCGAGTCCCGCGGTGGTGGCGGGGCTGCTCGAGGATCCGTTTTCCGTCTACCGTCTCTACAACGAGACCCTGGGCGACGGCGACGACGATCTGCGCTTCGCGCCCGATCTGGTTCGGCAGCTGACCGGCGCTGACCCTTGACGTGCTCGTCGGTACCCGCTCCGGGACACGCGCGGCGGACGCATCGGCGGCATCCATCCGCACTACCTATGAGGTGCTGATGAAGTGAGCCAGGGTCTTGACGTCCCAGAGCCGAGACTCGATCTGATGTTGGCCCCGATCTGCGCTCTCGCACGCAGGACTGATCCAGCGCTCGGAAATACGGTGGAAATACGGTGACAGGATACTCATTCCTCGTCTTCTCGCCCGCAGGGCACGTGCACGAAATGAGTATCCTGTCACCGCATTTCCCGAAGTTGGCGAGCTGCTCGACGCTCTCGGGTCGCAGCAGCAGGTGGGCGGGGTTGCTGAGGTAGACGAAGCCGCAGATTCGCATGCCGTGGCGCTTCTGGAAGTAGGCCAGGGCCCCCTCGATGATGGCCTTGAGCTGAGGGAAGGGCCGCAGCAGGAAGCGCCGCTGGATGACGCGGCAGGTGATCTCGACCAGATGGTTGTCGTCGGGCAGTTAGTAGCGCAGCTTGCGTCCCATGCAAGAGGAGACGGAAGCCGGCCGGGGTTCCTTGCAGGATTCCTATGGCACCTCAAGTTGCCCCTACTTGGCGGCGTTGCGCCTCGAGCCGCGCTACCAGGAGGTGCTGCGGAGAATGAACCTCCCGCTTCTCTGAAGCAGACTCCTGGCACCATGCCGCCTCCTTGACTCGTCAGGTTGGCTGGCGGCTAAGCGCTCCGTTTCTGCAGTAGAAAGACCATCGCCGGGCTCGTCGCCGGTTCGAACGGGGATCTCTGGTAGTCCCCGTAGACCCGGTCGATTCGAAACCCGACGTCGCTGGCCATCGACTCGAAGGACTCGTGCTCGATGAGAGAGAACTCCATTGGCAGTAGGCGCTTCCAGATCAGGGCCCCGTCTGTACCGTAGAGCTCGAAGAACTGCAGTCGCTTGACCACCGGATCCCCACCTTCCTCGACACCCGATACAACGAGCGCGCCCTCGATGGTCGCGAACCGGCCGACCGTTCGCAAGACGCCGTCCACGGTTGCACGGCGAACGACCGGGTTGTGGAGCGTGCAGACAAACCGTCCACCGGGCTCGAGGCAGCGGTAGACCGCGGCCAGCACCGCGCGCTGATCTCGCTCATCAACCAGCTCCATGAACGCGTTGAAGGGGAGAATCGCAAGCTCGAAGGAGGAAGGAAGATCCAGATTGCGTACGTCCATACAGTGAAGCTCCGCATCTAGTCCGTGACGCTCGAGTTTGCGGTCCAAGACGTCTAACATTCCTCGGGAATTGTCCACGCAAACCAGCCTTGCGCCGGCCCCGAGCAATGGCAGCGACAGCCGTCCGGTGCCCGCCATGAGCTCCAGCACGGGGCCACCGACCTTGCGTACCTCGGAGACGAAGAATGCAACGTCGTAGTCGGACGTCACATAGAGATCGTAGATCTCCGCAATGCTGTCGTAGTCGATTGCCTTCACCACAAATGCCCTGACGGTCACTAACCTAGCAGTATCGGACCTACGTGCACGGACCCAGACTAGAGACCTCCACGATGCGATATCCGTGCGAGATCATCCGGGCCGAGGTGCCCCGCACCTGGCCCACTCGAAATGGACCACCAGTGGACCACGAGGGGTGAGTCACTCTGACTCAATATGCCGAAAGTGGCGGAGGCGGCGGGATTCGAACCCGCGGAGCGCTTGCACGCTCGCTGGTTTTCAGGACCAGTGCTTCCGGCCTTTCGGGCCGGGCCGCTGGTCGCGTCAGCGGCAGATCTCGCGCGCCGCCAGCGCTCCCGGCACGCAGGTGAGGCCGCCGCCCGGGTGCGCCCCGCTGCCGCAGAGGTAGAGGCCGGGGAAGGGAGTCGCGTAGCGCGCGCAGCCGAGGAAGGGGCGGACGAGGCGTTGGTCGAGGGCCTGCTCGCCGTGGTGGAGGTGGCCGCCGGTGACGCCGTAGCGGGTCTCGAGATCGACGGGGGTGAGGAGCTCGTGGCCGAGGATGGCGTCCTGGATGCCGGGCAGGTACAGGCGAAGGCGGGCGAGCACGCGGTGGAGGAGGTTTTCGCGCTGGGCGTCGGTCCAGCCGCCCTCGAGGTCGTACGGCACGTAGTGGACGAGGACGGAGAAGACGTGGTGGCCTTCGGGCGCGAGGTCGGGGGACTCGAGCGTGGGGACGCGGACGTCGAGGATCGGGCGCTCGGAGAAGCGGCGGTACTTGACGGCGTCGAAGGCGTGCTCGAGGGTCTCGAGGTCTTCGCCGATGCGGATCGCGGCGGGCTGCGCTCCGGGGCGGCAGGGGAGGTCGGGGTAGGCGGCGAGCGCCAGGTGGACCTTGGCGGCCGTGCCGCGGGCGCGGTAGGCGGTGGCGGCGCGCTCGAAGTTGCGGGGCATCATCGCCGCGGGGACGAGGTCGAGGAAGAGGTGCTTGGGGTCGCAGGAGGCGGCGACGGCGCCGGCCGTGATCTCCTCGCCGCCGCGCAGGCGCACGCCGGTGATCCGGCCGCTCTCGCCGAGCAGGCGCTCGACCGCGGCGCCGGCGCGGACCTCGACGCCGCGGGCGCGGGCGGCGGCTTCGAGGGCCCGAACGAGGGCTCGGGGGCCGCCGGCGACGGGGGCTCCCGCCGTGCACTCGGCAAAGAGCAGGCTCGCCGCGCCGTGCGGCGAGCGGGGGCCGGAGTACGTGTGGTGGAGGGCCGGCGCGGCGAGGCCGGCCTCGAGGAGCGGGGTTTCGAACTGCTCGCCGAGCCAGTCGTCGAGCGACAGCGGCACCACCCGCAGCAACTCCATCATCTCGCGCTTGCCCAGGAGCCGCAGGCCGAGGGCGGAGCGCCCGAGCTGGAGGAGGTCGCCGAGGCCGGGGGCGTGGAGGTCGGGCGGCGCGTGATCGGTGAAGCGGGAGAGGACCGGCGCGGCGCGGGCCAGAAACTCCCGGTGGCGCCCGTAGGCGGCGCCGTCGGTCGGGGAGGTGGCGGCCAGCTCGGCGGCGGTCCTGGCGGGGTCGCGCCAGAGCTCGAGGCCGGGGCCGTTCGTGGCCGGGAGCAGCACCGGCGGCTCCTCGGCCCGGCGGACGAGGCCGTGGCGCTCGAGGTTGAGCTCCCTGGCCACCCAGGCGCGCACCCCGGCGGTGTCGTGCAGCACGCCGTCGGTGCGGTGCTCGGGGTGGAACTCCTCGCCGGCGGCCAGGCCGCCCAGGACGTCGCGGCGCTCGAGCAGCAGGGTGCGGCGGCCGCGCTTGGCGGCGTACGCCGCCGCGGTGAGGCCGTTGGTGCCGCCGCCGATGACGATGACGTCGAAGTCGCTCATAGCTCACCCGATTCGAGGAGGGCGGCGGCGGCGAGCTGCCCCGAGGCGCCCATGATGCCGCCGCCGGGATGCGTGCCGGAGCCGCACGTCCAGAGGTTGCGGACGGGAGTCCTGTAGCGCGACCAGCCGGCGGCCGGGCGCTGGAAGAGGAGCTGGTCGAGGGAAAGCTCGCCCTGGAAGATGTTGCCCTCGGAGAGCCCGTACTCCTTTTCGAGGTCCCAGGGGGTCAGCACGTGGCGGAAGAGGATCGACTCCTCGAGGCCCGGACAGTACTCGGCGAGGGTGTCGACGACGGCGTCGCCGAAGGCCTCGCGCTTCTCCGGCCAGTGCTCCGCGCCCTCCGCCAGGTGGTAGGGGGCGTACTGGACGAACATCGAGATGATGTGCTTGCCGGGGGGCGCGACGCTCGGGTCGAGCAGCGACGGGATGACCACGTTGATGTACGGGCGCTTCGAGAAGTCCCCGTACTTGGCCTCGTCGTAGGCGCGCTCGAGGTAGTCGATGCCCGGCGCGATGGCGATGTCGCCGCGCAGGTGGGCCGTGCCCTCGCGGCCGAAGAACTCCGGCAGCCGGTCGACGGCGAGGTTGACCTTGCCCGAGGAGCCGCGCAGCTTGTAGCGCTCGATCGCCGCGACGAAGCTCTCGTCGAAGTGGCGGGCGCCGACCAGGCCGAGGAAGGTGAGGCGCGGATCGCAGCTCGAGACGACGGTGCGGGCGGAGAGCTCGTCGCCGCCGGCCAGCACGACGCCCCTGGCGCGCCCGTTGTCGACCAGCACCCGCTCGACGGCGGCGCCGGTGCGGATCTCCGCCCCGTGGCTCTCCGCGGCCCGGGCGCAGGCCAGGCTCACCCCGCCGGTGCCTCCCTTCGAGTAGCCCCAGGAGCGGAAGGCGCCGTCGATCTCGCCCATGTAGTGGTGCAGGAGGACGTAGGCCGTGCCCGGCGAGCGCACCCCCAGGTAGGTGCCGATGATGCCGCTCACCGCCATCGGCGCCTTGAGCACGTCGGACTCGAACCACCGCTCGAGGAAGTCGACGGCGCTCATCGTGAGCAGCTTGAGGTTCAGGTCCATCACCTCGGCGCCGCCGCGTCGCAGCTGGTTGCCGAGCCGCAGCAGGCGCGCGAGCTCGCGGGGATTCCACGACGTCGGGTCGGGGGCCGGCGCGTCGACGATCGAGCGCGCGAGCTGCGCCATCTTCGTCATCGCCAGGCTGAACTCGGGGTAGACCTCGGCGTCCCGGGCGCTGAAGCGGGAGATCTCGCGCCGGCTGCGCTGGGGATCGGGCCAGCGGCACAGACCCGGATCGCCGGCGAGCGGCGTGAAGGAGGTCTCGAGCGGCAGGAGCTGCATGCCGTGCCGCGCCAGCTGGAGCTCGCGCAGGATCGAGGGCCGGAAGAGGCTGACGACGTAGGAGCAGGTGGAGAAGTGGAAGCCCGGGTAGAGCTCCTCGGTCGCCGCCGCCCCGCCCAGGAGGTCGCGCTTCTCGAGCACCAGGACGTCTCTCCCCGCCTTGGCCAGGTAGGCGGCGCAGATCAGCCCGTTGTGGCCGCCGCCGACGACGATCGCGTCGTATCGCTTGCCCATCACGCCCTCTTTCTCTCGGGGTCGAAGAACGGCGGCTTGACGACCCGGGCGGCCACCGTGTGGCGCCGGTACTCGGCCGTGACCTCGCACCGCACGGGGGTCCCGGTGGCGGCGTGCCCGGCCGGCAGCAGCGCCAGCGCGAGGTTCTTCTTCAGGGTCGGCGACCAGGCGCCGCTCGTCGCCTGGCCGATCCAGCGCTCCTCGCCGTCGTAGACCGGGCGCCCGTCGCGCCAGGCGTGCAGGGAGAGCTCCGGCGGCAGGCCGTAGCGGGCGAAGACCTCCTCGAGCTGGGCCCACGAGACGTCGAGGCCGACGAAGGCGCGGCGCGGGCCGCGCTGCTTCTCGCGCGCGAGAGCCGCCTGGCCGACGAAGGGTCCGCGGTCGAGCTGCACCGTCCACCCGAGCCCGAGCTCGAAGGGGGACGACTTGCGGCTCTCCGTGAGGCAGTGGTGGGCGCTGAAGTAGTCCACCCCGTTCATCACGAACCCCGCCTCGATGCGCGCCACGTCGAGGGCGTCGAGCCCGGCCGGCAGCAGGCCGTGCCCGCGGCCGGCCTCGGTGATCGCGTCGTAGACCCGCTCGGCGCCGTCCCTGCCGACCCAGATCTCGTAGCCCAGGTCGCCCGTGTAGCCGGTGCGGGAGATCCACACCGGAACGCCGGCCAGGGTGCCGGCCGCGACCCGGAAGAACTTGAGCGCCGCCAGATCGACGTCCGTCACCCGCTCGAGGATGCGCCGCGACTCCGGCCCCTGCAGGGCGAGGGTGCCGAGCCGGGCGCTCGAGTCCTCGATCGTCACCCGGAACCCGCGGCTGACGCTCGCCAGCCAGTGGAGCGAGGGCTCCGCCGCCGTGAGCCGGAAGTGCTCCTCGCCGAGGCGCGAGAGCGTGCCGTCGTCGATCACCTTGCCGTCGTCGTCGCACCAGCACAGGTAGGTCACGCGCCCGACCCGCAGCTTGGTGGCGTCCTTGACCGTCAGCCGCGACAGAAAGGCCGCCGCGTCCGGCCCCGCGATCTCGTACTTGAAGAGCGGGCTCACGTCGATGAGGCCGGCCGAGTGCCGGAAGGCCTGGTACTCGGGCTCGGGGGACATGTCGTAGGAGCACACGGCGTAGTAGCCCCCCCAGTCCTTCCAGCGGTGGCTGGTGCACAGTTGCGCGGTGCGCGAGTGGAAGACGCTGGGCTCAGGCATCGTCGGACCTTCCTCCTGGAAGCTGGCGCCGAGGTGGGAAGAGCGCGGGCTGGATGCGGTGCGAGAGCTTGGCGGCGCTGGCGTGGAGGGCGCCGGCGAGCTCTTCGAGGCGGCGGCCGGCGAGGCGGCTTACCGGGCCGCCGAGGCTGATCGCCGCCGGCGGCTCGCCCAGCGGGTCGCGCAGCGCCGTGGCCACCGCCGCGGCGCCCGCGCCGAGCTCCTCGACCGCCACCGCGAAGCCGCGGGCGGCGGTCCGCTCGAGCTCGGCGGCGAGGACCTCGGGGTCGGTGATCGTGGCAGCGGTGTAGCGCGCCAGCGGCGGCCGGATGAGCTCCCGCCGCCGCGCGGCGGGCAGGGCGGCGAGGATCGCCTTGCCGGTCGACGTGGCGTGGAGCGGCCAGAAGGTCCCGAGCTCCGGGGCCACGGTCACGAGATGGCGGCCCGCGACCTCGCCGACGATGAGGACCTGGTCGCCGGCCAGCACCTCGAGGGTCGCCGTCTCCCCGGTCTCGGCGGCGAGCCGCTCGAGCTCGGGCTGGGCGAGGTTGCGCAGGTCGTGGCCCAGGAGCGCCTGGGCGCCGAGCGCGAGGATCGCCGGCCCGAGCCGGTACCCGCCGCTCGCCGCATCGCGGCCGACCAGCCCTTCGCTGGCGAGGGCCGCGAGCAGGCGATGGGCCGTCGTCCGCGAGAGTCCGAGCTCGTCGGCGAGCTCGGCGAGCCCGATCGCCGGCCGCTCGCGGGTGAAGGCCTTGAGCAGGCGGATGGCGCGAACGACCGCCTGCGTGCCTCCGGGAGCTGTCTTGGCGTTCATGGCGGGCTCAGGGCTCCGGCCGTCCGCGACGGACCCGTCGAGTGTGCCATGATATGGATCAAGAATCCACATTATGGTACGTTGGGGGCCTCGAGGATTTCGTCCCGCGAGGAGGTCGGATGTCCCGCGGTCAGGACTTCAAGATCACCTACTCCACGCTCGGCTCCTCCGCCGCGGCCGTGCACGACGGCTTCGAGCAGGCCGTCGCCGCGGCCCTTGCCGCGCTCGGCGGCAGCCACTCGCTGTGGATCGGCGGCCGCGAGCGGCAGGGCGCAGGCGAGTTCGAAGTCCGCTCGCCGGTCGACCGCCGGCTGCTCGTCGGCCGCTTCCAGGTCGCCGGCCGGGGCGAGGTGGCGGCCGCGATCGCCGCCGCCGGCGACGCCTTCGAGGACTGGCGGCGGGTGCCGTGGCCGGAGCGGCTGGCGATCCTGCGCCGCGGCGCCGACCGGATCAGCGCCCGGCGCTTCGAGCTCGCGGCGCTCATGAGCCTCGAGGTGGGCAAGACCCGCTTCGAGGCGCTGGCCGACGCCGAGGAGGCGGCCGACCTCATCCGCTACTACTGCCAGCAGCTCGAGGAGGCCGCGGGCTTCGAGCGGCCCATGGGGCGGCTCGCCGACAACGAGCGCACCCGGGACGTCCTGCGGCCCTACGGCGTCTGGGCCGTCATCTCGCCGTTCAACTTCCCCGTCGCGCTGGCCGCCGGCATGGCGGCCGGGGCGCTCGTCGGCGGCAACACCGTGGTGCTCAAGCCGGCGAGCGCCGCCCCGGCCTCGGCGCTCGAGCTCTACCGGCTGCTCGTCGAGGGCGGCCTGCCGGACGGGGTGCTCAACCTCGTGACCGGCGCCGGCGGCCCGGTCGGCGAGGAGGTCGTGACCAACCCCGGGGTCGCCGGGATCGTCTTCACGGGCTCGCGCGCGGTGGGCTTCGAGCTCCATCGCCGCTTCAACGCGGCGCGGCCGCGCCCCTGCCACCTCGAGCTCGGGGGCAAGAACGCGGCGCTGGTCACGGCGCGGGCCGACCTCGACAAGGCCGTGGAGGGGGTCGCCCGCTCGGCCTTCGGCTTCGGCGGCCAGAAGTGCAGCGCCTGCAGCCGGGTCTACGTCGACCGCTCGCTCGCAGAACCGTTCCGGGCGCGGCTCGTCGCGCGCATGGGGGAGCTCGCCGTCGGCGATCCGCGCGACCGCGAGGTCTTCCTCGGTCCCGTGATCGACGAGGCGGCGGTGGCCCGCTACGAGCGCGCCATCGCCGCGGCGCGGCGCGACGGGCGGCTCCTGGCCGGCGGCGAGCGGCTGACCGACGGCGACCGCGCCCACGGCTGCTACGTGACTCCCGCCCTCGTCGACGGGCTGCCGGACGGCCACGAGCTCGTCACCGAGGAGCTGTTCCTGCCCATCCTCTGCCTGCGGGAGGTCGACTCGCTCGCCGCGGCGCTCGAGCTCGCCAACGCCAGCGACTACGGCCTCACGGCCGGGATCTTCAGCGAGGAGCCGGCGGAGGTCGAGACCTTCTTCGACCGCATCGAGGCCGGCGTCGCCTACGCCAACCGGGCGAGCGGCGCCACGACGGGGGCCTGGCCCGGCGTCAATCCGTTCTGCGGCTGGAAGGCGAGCGGCTCGACGGGCAAGGGGGGCTGCGGTCCCTACTACGTCCAGCAGTTCCTGCGCGAGCAGAGCCGCACGGTGATGGAGTAGCCCGCCGGGGCGAGGAGGCCGTCGTGGAGCACGCCGCCGGGTCCCCGACCGCGCCCCGCGTCCGCGGCGGGCTCCCGGAAACGGCGCGGGGCCGGCGGCGCGAGCGCGCCCGGCGGGTCCCGAGCGAGGTCTGAGGATGGACGACTCCCGGCTCCACGACGCGCTCGCCGCCGCGCGCCCGATCGAGCTGGCGGCCGAGCTGGTGCGCATCCCCAGCCATCCGGGGCTCGCCCGCCAGGAGGAAGGGGTGGCGACGGCGCTCGCCGCTTACCTGGACCGGGCCGGGCTCGCGCCCGTCCTCGAGGAGGTCGCCCCCGGCCGTCCCAACCTGCTCTGCGCCCTCGACGGCGCCGCCCCCGGGCCGCACCTCCTGCTCTGCGGCCACACCGACACGGTGCCGCTCAACGCGGCGGATCCGGGCGTCGGCTTCGCGGGCGCCGTGCGCGACGGGCGGCTCACGGGGCGGGGCGCGGTCGACATGAAGGGGGCGCTGGCCGCGATGGCCGCCGCCCTGGCGGCGCTTGCCGAAGCCGGGGGGCTCGCGGCCGGTCGGGTGACGCTGGCCGCCGTCGTCGATGAGGAGATGGAGAGCCTGGGCGCCGAGCACCTGGTGCGCTCGGGCTTGACCGCCGACGGCGCCGTCGTCGGCGAGCCGACCGGCAACCGGCTCTGCCGCGGCCACAAGGGCCTCGAGTGGCTCGAGATCTCGTTCGTGGGCCGGGCGGCGCACGGCGGCGCCCCGGCGGCGGGGGTCAACGCCATCGACGGCGCGGCGCTCTTCGTCCAGCGGGTGCGCAGCGAGCTGGCGCCGCGGCTGGCGGCGCGCGCCCACCCCCTCCTCGGGCCGCCGACCCTCAACTTCGGAACGGTGCGCGGCGGCGACCAGCCCTCGACCGTGGCCGCCGCCTGCACCCTGACCGCCGACCGGCGCTCGCTGCCGGGCGAGAGCTACGAGACGATGCGCGCCGAGCTCGAGGAGCTGCTCGCCGCCGTGCGCCGGGAGCTGCCGGGGCTTGGCACCGGCGTGCGGCGCCTGGCGGGCGGCATGGCGACCCTCGAGCACGTGGCCCTCGAGACCCCTCCCGGCGAGCGCGTCGTCGCCTGCGCGGCGGCGGCGCGGACGCGGGTCTGCGGCGCGGCCGGGGAGCTCGGGGCGTTTCCCGCCTGGACGGACGGCGCGCTCCTGGCTTCGGCCGCCGGGATCCCCACGATCGTCATGGGGCCCGGCGATCTCGCCCTGGCGCACTCGCCGCGCGAATCGGTCGCCATCGAGGAGCTGACCGAGGCGGCGGCGCTCTACGCGCGGACGGCCCTCGAGTTCTGCGGCGGGCGGTGATGGCGCTGCGCGTCCCCCACACGTTCGCCCTGCTCTTCGGGCTCGTCGCGGTGGCGGCGCTCGCCACCCACTGGATCCCGGCCGGCGAGTTCGAGCGCGTCGAGCGCGGCGGCCGGGTGGTGGTGGAGCCCGGCTCCTACGCCGCCGTCGACGCACGGCCGGCAGGCCCGGCGGCGGTGCTCCTCGCCTTCCCCCGGGGCCTCCAGGAAACGGCCCACATCGTCTTCTACATCTTTATCATCGGCGGCGCGTTCGGGGTCGTCAACGCCACCGGGGCCGTCGAGACCTCGATCCGCGGCGTGGTGCGGCTCTGCGGCGGCCGCGGCGAGCTCGTGATCGCCGTCCTGACGGTGCTCTTCTCGCTCGCCGGGGCGACGATCGGCATGGCCGAGGAGACCCTGGTCTTCCTGCCCGGCCTCGTCGTGCTGGCCCGCCGCCTGGGCTACGACGAGATCACCGGCGGCGCCATCGCGCTCGTCGGCGCCGGGGCGGGCTTCTCGGGCGCCTTCCTGAACCCGTTCACCGTCGGCGTGGCCCAGGACATCGCCGGGCTGCCGCTCTTCTCGGGGCTCGGCTACCGGCTCGTCGTCTGGCTGGTGCTGACGGCCGTGACGGTCGTCTACATCGTCCGCTACGCCCGCCGCCAGCGGCGCGAGCCGGCGGCGGCGGCGGCGGCGTCGGCGGCCGCGGACCCGGCCGGGGATCGGCCCCTCGCGGGCCGGCAGGTCGCCGTCCTCGCGCTTCTGGCGCTGGCGCTGGCGGCGGTGGTCGCCGGGGCGCTCGCCTGGGGCTGGGGGATCCTCGAGCTCTCGGCGCTCTTCGTCGCCGTGGCGGCGGCGGCCGGCGCCGCCGGCGGCCTGGGGGCGAGCGGCACGGCGGAGCGCTTCGTCGAGGGCGCCGCCGCCATCACCGGCGGCGCCCTGGTCGTGGGCCTCGCGCGCGGGGTGCTCGTCATCTTCGAAGGGGCCCGGGTCACGGACACGATCCTCGCCGCCATGGCCGGGGCGATCCAGGACCTGCCGGGGTGGGCGAGCGTCGCCGGCCTCTACGGCGTGCAGGTCGTGCTCAACTACCTCGTGCCCTCGGGCAGCGGCCAGGCGGCGCTGTCGATCCCGATCCTGGCGCCGCTCGCCGACCTCGTCGGCGTCACCCGCCAGACGACGGTGCTCGCCTACCAGTTCGGCGACGGGTTCTCGAACGTCTTCACCCCGACGCAGGGCTACTTCATGGCGGGGCTGGCGCTCCTCGGCGTCTCCTGGGAGCGCTGGGTGCGGTTCATGTGGCGGCTCGAGTGCCTGTGGCTGGCCGTCGGCTTCGCCCTGCTGCTCGTCGCGCACGGCATGCGCTGGGGTCCGTTCTGATTCGCGCGCCCGTGCCGAGCCGCGGGTTGCGATGCGCCCGTCCCGACTCGCGGGTTCCGATGCGCGGGATCCGGTTCGCGAGTCCGCTCCGATTCGCGAGACAATCCTGACGAGGACATGTCCCTGAATCGCCGAGAGCTGCTGCGGATCGCGCCCTGGGCC